>Ga0315282_10006404_pt1 | contig 19723 bp, 17 predicted proteins | sample YL17G07_20_MG_FD_203693 | JGI IMG/M metagenome (GOLD analysis project Ga0315282, IMG submission 203693) | Sediment microbial communities from Yellowstone Lake, YNP, Wyoming, USA - YL17G07_20 | ecosystem: Environmental > Aquatic > Freshwater > Lake > Sediment | place: USA: Wyoming | collected... | reverse complement strand
CCCGCTGCTGGCCCCGAGACTCTCCGACGCCTCCTCGATGTTGGGGTCGATCTGCTGCAGGAGGGCCACGGTGGCCCGGATGCCGGTGGGACTGTAGCGGAAGACGTAGCACGCCACGATGATGAGGGCGGTCCCCGTCAGGACCAGGGGCGGGTCGTTGAAGGCCATAAGGTAGGCGATTCCGACGATGGTCCCGGGGAGGGAGTAGTTGATCATGGAGACGATCTCCATGGCCTGCCGCCCCGGGAAGATCTTCTTGGCCACTAGGTAACCCACCAGGATGCCGTAGAGGCCCCCCAAGGGCATCCCGGCCCCTGCGATGATCAGGGTATCGTGGATCGCCCTGAGCCCAGCAGTGAAGACGACCTGGTAGTGCTGCCAGGTCCAGGCATGGTTGGCCCCCAGGGCCACCACCACCGAGGTATAGAAGAGCAGGACGTAGAAGTACAGGATCCCCGCTGCCACCAGCAGACACGCGCCGAGCAGGGGGGAGCGGGCCCACGGCGCGACGCTCTTGATAGTGGTCTGGGCCCCCACCTTTCCGGTGACAGTAACGTAGTATCTCCGGCTCACCCAGTAACGCTGGAGCAAGTACACCACCAGGGCGGGGACCAACAGAACGAAGGACAGGACGGCCCCGCCTTTCATGTCGAAGAGGCCCGTGATTTGCAAGTACGCTTGCGTGGGCAGGACGGGGAAGTTGTTGCCGGCCAGGATCAGCGGGGTAGCGAAGTCGGCCAGCGAGGCGGCAAAGAGAAGGAGAAACGCGTTGGCCAGACCCGGAATGGTCAGGGGTAATGTTACCGTCCGAAAGACCCGCCACCGAGAACTCCCCAGGCTGAAGGCCATGTCCTCCACGTTGGGGTCAATGGCGGCCAGGATCGGCTTCAGCGTGAGATACGCGATGGGGAAATAGGTGAGGGTCTCGGCGAAGAGGGTGCTGTACAGGCCGTAGATGGTGAAGCCCTTGATCCCCAGAATGTGGTAGGTGATATACCCTCTCGGCCCAAAGGACAAGATCGTGGCGATGGCGGTGGTGAAGGGGGGCGAGATCAGGGGCAAAAGCGAGGCGGCATCCAGGATCGCGATCCAGGCTCGCGATAGATTGGCCCGCACGGCGGTAAAGGCGTAGAGGAATGCGAGGGCCGTGCCGCATAGGCCCACCAGGGCCGCCAGAAGCAGGCTATTCCAGAAGGCCTGGCGATGGTTGGGATCCTGGAAGATGGTCTGGAGATTGGCCAGCGTGAAATGCCCGCCATCGACGAAGGTCCACGCCGAGAGTTTTACCAGCGGGAATAGGATGAAGAGGGCGAGGAGTGCCCACAGGACGAGGACCGCGGCGAAGAGTGCGGGATCCCGCAGTGTCCGTCGCCAACCTTCCGTCCAGAGAGCGGCTATGCTGGTCACAAACGAATCGCCCTAAAATGGAGGGGAGACCGACAGGTCCAGAACTGCCCCGGTCGGTCCCGCCCTCCCCCGGAAGGCAATTTCACTCCTTCAGGTTCAAGACCTCGTTGACCCAGCGCTCCACAATGCGCTTGCGGTTGGCGCCGGCGTAATCGAGGTCAATAGTGAAGATGTTGGCAACCTTCAGAACTTCAGTCAGGCTGGCCGAGACCTTCACGTCTGGATGGCTCGGGACGAAGTTGATCTGGTACTTGGCGAAGAGCGATTGCATGGCAGGGGAGGTGGCCCAATCAATCAGCTTCTTTCCCAGCTCGGGGTTCTTGGCCCCCTTGATGAGGGCGATGGCCTCACCCGCGGTTCCGATTCCCTCTCTTGGGGTACTGAGGGTCACGTCGTATCCCTTCGCCTGGACGTCGAGGACATCCACGATGTAGAAGGTGCCGGCCGCGGCCTGACCCATGGCCACCGGGAGGACCCCGCCGACGCCGCTCTTGGTGTAGAGCTGGACGTTCCGCCGTTTCTTCTTCATGTAGTCGAAGGCCTTATCCTCGTCCCGGCCGTAGACCTCCAGGATGGAGAACAGGCGGGTCACCGCCGTGCCCGAGGTGCGGGCGTCGGCCATCTGGAGCATGTTCTTATAGGCCGGGTCCAGCAGGTCCGCCCACGAGGTCGGTGGCTTGAGGTTGTGCTCCTTCAGGAACTTGGTGTTGCTCATGAAGACCAGGGGGTTGTCGGCGATGGCGACCCACTGGCCGTCGGGGTGCTTGAAGCGAGCCGGCAGGACGGCGAAGGACGGGGGCTTGTAGGGCTCGAAGATCCCCTCCTTGATTCCAGCCGCATGGGTCTCCACCGGGCCACCGAAGAGCACGTCCACTCGCGGACTGTTCTTCTCGGCGATCAAGCGGGCCAGGGCCTCCCCGGAGGAGAAGCGCACGAAGTTCACCTTGATGCCCGTGGCCTTCTCGAACTCCGGGAACAACACCCGTCCCCAGTTCTCTGTCCAGATGGAGTACACGTTAACGGTGTCGGCTGCCCCGGCAGGAAACACGGGGAGGATGAGGAGGGTAGCGAGTGGCAGTACCACGAGTCTCCACCAGCGACGCATGACCAGCCTCCTTTCAGGGCCCAGGATGGTTGAGAAGCGATCCATCCGATCCTGGCTGTCCCCCACAGCGAACCTCACACCCTGGGATTAATGGTCCCTCGTTCTTGGGAATCTCCCGGCTCACATGGGCCCCGAAGCAGGTGTGCGGCCAGGCCAACAGGTTGGCTACGACCTCCTTGTCAACGGCGCCCTCCTCCAGGCTGCCTAGCATAGACGTCGGGATTGACGACATGCGGGGGCCTGTGCCCCTGCAGCACGGCCAGGAGATTCTCGACAGCCATCTGCCCCATGCGGGCGCCTGCCTCATAGGTGCTGGCTCCCGAATGAGGCGTCAACAGGAGATTTGGAGCGTTCAAGAGCTCGGAGTCCGACGCGGGCTCTCTTTCGAAGACATCCAACGCAGCACCTCTGATCCACCCCTCGCGCAGGGCGCGAACAAGGGCCCGTTCATCCACAAGCCCTCCCCGAGACGTGTTGATGAGGTATGCGGTTGACTTCATGCACTTCAGCTCGAGTTCCCCGATGAGATGATGCGTTTCTGGGCCGTGCGGCACATGCAGACTTACGAAATCGCACTCCTCGAGAATGGCCTCCAGTGATGACAGCCGGACTCCGAGCTCGCGGGCTGTGCGCACATCCCACGCAGTGTCGAATGCGAACACATCGATGCCAAATCCCCCTGCGCGACGGGCGACAGCCTTTCCCACCCGACCGAAGCCGATCACACCAAGCCGCTTTCCGAGTAGCTCGCACCCCAGGAATCGTGGCCATCGGCCTTCACGTATCGCCCGGTCGGCCTCCACAATACGGCGTGCGAGAACTAGCATGAGTCCGAACACCAGATCGGCGACGGACGCGCTGTTCGCGTCGGGTGTGTTCGTCACCACGATCCCAAACTCAGTGGCCGTCGCCACGTCGATCGAATCGTACCCCACTCCGTAACGGGCGATCACCTTCAGCCGCGGCAAACCGGCTCTAAGAGAGCGAGGTCCGATCCGGTCAACACCCGCGATGATGCCGTCCACTTCTCCCACAAGGGAGGCTAGCTCATGATCCTCGAGCCGACGGCCAGCGGGAGTGAACACCACGTCAATCCCGGCACCTTGCAGAGCGCGAACTGATTCCGGCGCGGCCTCGGAGAGAGTGGTTGAGGTGATGAGCACTCGCCACATTCACAGCTTCCTGCCCGGGATCAGTACCCTCAGGTCCGTCGAGGGATCTCCTGTCTCCCGATGCCAGGCCCTTCGGAGGGGGCGGACCGCAGGCTAACGCCCGCCGCTCGCAACCTGATCAGTCGTCTTCCCCCTCAAGATCCCCTGGAACGGCAATCTGCACTTGGCCATCTGTTGGCTTATCCTCGCCCGTGGCCCGATGGGGTCACGCCGCGCTCTTCAGACCAGCCCTCATCCTCATCGCCTTGCCGGAGCCGTAGCTTCTGGGCTGGTTTGCGATGTTGGTTCGCCTATGAGGGCTTCCATGATCGTCCTGCAGAAGTCACCGGTGTCAGGCGGCTTCATCGCTGTTACAAGGTTTCCATCCCGGACCACCCGCCGCTCGACCCAGTTGGCCCCAGCATTGACCAAGTCGTCCCTGATGCCAGGGTAGGACGTTACGGTGCGTCCTTTGACGACATCAGCAGATATGAGCACCCACGGCCCATGACAGATGGCGGCCACCACCCTGTCTGCCTTCCAAGCCTCGCGCACCATGCGAAGGACATCCTGAGACTGACGAAGCTTGTCGGGAGCCCACCCCCCGGGTATGATAAGCGCGTCGAATTGGTCCCCCTTGAGATCCGCGGCCGTCCTATCGACTTCCAGTTGCAGCCCCTGCCGAGCCTGATAGACCTTCGCGCTCCCGGTACCGACGACAGAGACCTCGGCCCCCTCTTCTCGAAATCGGATGATCGGGTACACGCCTTCGGTTGCGTCAAATTCCTTCTCCAGGAATACGGCTATTCGTTTGCCTGCCATCTTCATTTGCTCCTCCCTTCCAACCAGGTGTCCTTAGCGCTTTGGTTCTCTCCCAGCCGACGTCTCGGAAGCTTCGATGTCTCCTCACTTCATTGCTTGTGAAGGCAAGGGGTTAACCTTCGCCTCAGCCAGGACTCGGACCACTTCCACCTCGAAGCGAGTTCGATCGCCTCTGTGCTTTGCCTCGTAGTACTCTACAGGACGACCGTCGGACAGATAGGTTATGCTCTTGATCAGGACTAGGGGTGTTCCATTTGCAACGCCCAGGAGACTCGCATCGTTCTCGGAGGCAGCGATAGCTTCAATGACCCGCCTCCCTCGAGCGAGCTGAACGCCATACCTTTTCTCAAGCAGGGCGTATAGTGATTGCGTCTCCAGATCTTCACTAGCGAGGTCAGGGCAGATCGCTTCGGGGATATGTGTCACGCTAAGCAAGACAGGCTCCCCACTGATCATGCGTAGCCGTTCGATGCGGATGAGGGGCGCTCCGGGCATGACCTCGAGGATCTCTGCTAGCGACGGAGGGGCTTCGATGACGGACTTGTTCAGTACCCGCGTTTGCGGCTCTAGACCCTGAGCCGTCATGTCCTCGTAGAAGCCTGTCAAGTGCCCAACAATCCTTTCCCGGATCTTCGGCTCAGCGACGAAGGTACCTCGACCCCTCTCTCTCCGAACAAGCCCCTCGACCTCAAGCTCTGCGAGCGCTTGTCGAACGGTGATCCGCGAGACCCCAAAGGCCTCACAAATATCTGCTTCGGAAGGGAGTGTCGTACCGGGGGGCCAAGTGCAGCTGAGGATGTTGTCTTTTAGGCTGTCCTTGAGCTGGTGATAGTAAGGGACGGGACTGGCGCGGTCAATGGGACGGCACGAGCGAAGCGAAACTTCGGGCGTCACAGTCCTCACGGACATCGACTCTCTGCAACAATCAGTGGTTCCACGGCATTCACGATGGATAGAAAGTTATATCGTTATTACAAGTTTATCCAATCTCATTGCCGCTGTCAACGGAATTCCGATTACTTAGTGGTATGGTCCGCAAAAACTCTATCCAGTGGCCTTTCCCTCTGTGCCAATATGAATGAGACACTCACCCCCAGGGAGTTTAGAGTAGAGGGCGAGAAAGGATTGGGGGATGAGTTCCTCGGATGGAGTGGCACTCTCAGGAGCGGTTGCCAGCGAGGTCGAGGTGATGGCCAAGGCAACCCGGCGGCGGTTCTCGGCCGAGTACAAGCTGAAGATTCTGCGCGAAGCGGAGGCGTGCACGCAGCCGGGGGAGATCGGCGCGCTGCTCCGCTGGCACCCGCAGGGGTTTCGGCTCCTCTGGCGATGGCGATCGGCCTCCCGGGCCCGGCCGCAGGTCCCGGCGGACCTGCGAACCCTCATCGGCCGGATGGCGGAGGAGAACCCAACCTGGGGCCAAAGACGGATTGCGGCGGAACTGCTCCTGAAGCTGGGGATCCGGGTGTCACCCCGGACCGTGCGGCGCTGCATGCCGGCACGGAGGTGCCCACCGCCGAGGACGCCTCCCGGGGCGGTCGGCCATTCCTGGTCGGCTTCAGCATCGGGATCTCCAATCCCATCACCCTGCTCTGGTTCCTCACGGTCGGCGGGGCGTTGATCGCGGCGCACGGCGGGGGGGGAGGTCCGGGGTTCTGGCCGTGGCCTTCGGGGTGGGCTTCGTGTTCGGCGTCCTGTGCTGGGATACGGTCGTCGCCTGGATGTCAGGGTGCGGCCGGCGCTGGATGGGAGCGAAGACACTCCGGGCGATCAATGTGATGGCGGGACTGGTCTTCTTCGGCTTTGCGATTCGCCTGACGTGGAAGCTGGCGCAGGGGCTCCGCTAGACTCGTGGATCAGAAACACCGCCGTCGCCCGCGAACCTCAGGAAGGGATTGACGGCGTCTCGTCCCCCGAGGACTGTTCGGCCCTCCGCCTCAGGGCCGAGCGCTCCTGCCAATCCTCAACCGCGATCCTCCGGCCTCTGGCTCACTCCACCGTCACGCTCTTGGCCAGGTTGCGGGGCTGGTCCACGTCGCAGCCCTTGCGCACGGCCACGTGGTATGCCAGAAGCTGCATCGGGATGGCCAGGAGGATGGGGGTGAGCAGGTGAGATGCGTCGGGCACGGGCAGGCAGTGGTCCGCCTTCCGCGGCAGCTCCTGGTCGCCCTCGGAAGTCACGGCGACGACGATCCCGTCCCGCGCCTTGACTTCCTGGACGTTCCCCAGGATCTTCTCGTACACCTTGTCCTTCGGCGCCAGGATCACCACGGGCATCTCCTCGGTGATGAGGGCGATGGGCCCGTGCTTCATCTCGCCGGCCGGATACCCTTCGGCGTGGATGTAGGAGATCTCCTTGAGCTTCAGGGCGCCCTCCAGGGCGATGGGGTAGTTGACCCCCCGCCCCAGATAGAGGAAATCCGACTTTCCGTGGAACAGGTGGGCCAGCCGCTCCAGCTCCGTATCCAGATGCAGGACGGTCTCGATCTGCTGCGGCACGCGGACCAGGTCCGCCAAGAGGTCGCGCACCCGGGCCGCGTCCAGGGTCCCGCGCTTCCGCCCGAAGTAGAGGGCGAAGAGGTAGAGGGCCGCCATCTGCGCCGTGAACGTCTTGGTGGCCGCCACGCCGATCTCGGGGCCGGCATGGGTGTACAGAACGCCGTCCACCTCCCGCGTGACGGAGCTGCCGACCACGTTGCAGATGGCGAAGGTGTGGCAGCCGCGGGATCGCGCTTCCTTCACGCCGGCCAGGGTGTCCAGCGTCTCGCCGGACTGGCTGACCGCCATGACCAGGGTCTCCTGGCCCACCACCGGGTCGCGGTAGCGGAACTCGGAGCTGTAGTCCACCTCCACCGGGACCCGGCACAGCTCCTCGAGCATGAACTTGCCCACCAGAGCCGCATGCCACGCCGTGCCGCAGGCGATGAGGACCACCCTCTGGATTTCGGGCAGGGCCTCATCCAGCGCCTCCATCCCCTCGAAGAACACCTGCCCCGAGTCTTCCGAGAAGCGGCCGCGGATGGTGTCCCGCACGGCCCGGGGCTGTTCGTAGATCTCCTTCAGCATGAAGTGCTTGTAGCCGCCCTTCTCGGCCAGGATGGGGCTCCAGAGGACTTTCTCCACCGGGCGCTGCACGGCCTCTCCCGCGAGCGTCGTGACCTCCACCCCGTCCCTCGTCAGGACCACCATCTCCTCGTCGTCGAGGAAGAGTACGTTGCGCGTATGGTTCAGGATCGCCGGGACGTCCGAGGCGAAGAAGAAGTCCCCCTGGCCGAGACCCACCACCAAGGGGCTGCCGCACTTGGCGCCCACGATCCGGTTGGGGTCGCCCTTCCACAGGACGCCGACGGCGTAGGCCCCGGTGACATCGTTCAGGGCGCGCCGGGTGGCCACCTCGATGTCCCGGTCCTCCCGGAGGTACTTCTCGATGAGGTGGGCGATGACCTCGGTGTCGGTCTCCGACCGGAAGAAATGGCCCTCGGCCAGGAGCTTCTCCTTGAGGGCCAGGTAGTTCTCGATGATCCCGTTGTGGATGACCACCAGGTCCCCGGTGCAGTCGGTGTGCGGGTGGGCGTTCTCCTCGGTCGGCCGGCCGTGGGTCGCCCAGCGGGTGTGGCCCAGGCCGATGGTCCCGCCGAGGTTCGACCCCCAGAGGGCATTCTCCAGCTCCTTGATCTTGCCGACGGAGCGGTGGATCACCATCCGGCCCTGGTCCACCACGGCCAGGCCGGCGGAGTCATAGCCCCGATACTCCAGGCGCTTGAGTCCCTCGATCAGGATCGGGACCACCCTTTTATTGCCGATATAGCCGACGATGCCGCACATGGCTCGCCCCCTTCTTCAGGACGCTTCAGAGAGCCCCGGCCGGTTGCAGGTCGAAGTTCCGCGCGTACAGATCGCCCACCATCCGGACCTCGTCCGGCGTGAGGTCGGGGACATCGGAGGCGCCGGCGAACTCTCGCAGCTGCTCCTCGGCATAGATGTTGGGCAGAACGCAGGCGAAGCACGGCTCGGCCAGGATCCACCGGATGGCCGCCTGGGCCGTCGTCCGCCCCGTCCCCTCGGTCAGGAAACTGAGCCGTTCTACCTTCTTCAGGCCGTCATCCAGCCAGGCCTTCTTGCGGGCGTCGGTATTGACCCGGAAGAATCGATGGTCGTCCGCGCCGAAGGTCGTCTCCCGGGTATAGCGGCCCTCCAAGAGGCCCGAGGAGTGGGGGACGCGGACCATGAGGCCGACGCCGTGTTGCTTCGCCAACGGGATGAGGGGCTGGCCGATCTGCTGCTCCAGCATGTTGTGGATGATCTGGGTGACCATCCTGCGCTCGCTGACGCAGCACGTCCCCTCCTCGGCCTGGCGGATGTCAATGGCCGGGCCCAGGGTCGCCCCGTAGTGGCGGATCTTGCCCGCCTCCTTCAACCGCGCCAGCTCGGCGAACAGGTCGTCCCGCCGGAGCGTGTCGATCCGCGGGTTGTGCAACTGGTACAGGTCGATCCGATCCGTCCCGAGCCGGCGCAGACTCTCCTCGCAGGCCTTGCGCACGTATTCCGGCCGCCAGTCTTGGGGCCGCTCGCGCTGGCCGGGCTGCACCCCGGGATGATTGTAGAAGTCGTAGCCGAACTTCGTCGAATACACCACCCGGCCCCGCTTCCCCTGGAAGGCCTTGGCCAGGATGGTCTCGCCCAGCCCGTCCCCGTACACGTCGGCCGTGTCGTAGAACGTAATGCCGAGGTCGAGGGCCTTCTGCAGGAGGCGGACGCCGACCGCCTCGTCCTTGATTCCCCACATGGTCGTCCCGACGGTCCAGACGCCGAAGCCCACCTCCGACGCCGTGAGGTCCGTGGTTCCGAAGGTGCGGTATCTCATCGGTTCCCCCTCCGCAATCCGCCCGTTGACTCGTCCATCAACGGGTTCCGGCTCGATTGGCGCATGGCGTTCACGCCGCACTGCTCTGGGATGCGTCTTTGGCAACCAAGCTCTGCAGTGCGGTGGCTACCTTGTGCGGGTCGTGGCGGATCGTGTCGAGCTTGTGCAGCGCCCGCTTCCCCCGCCAGCCCTCCTCGACGAAGTTTCCCACGACGGGGATGGGCCCCAGGGCCTTGACCCGCCGAATCTCTTCGGGCGTGACCGGCATGAAGTGCACGTCGTCCCGCCGGTACGCCTCGATCATGTCATCCGCCGGCACCTGGACATTCAGGAGGACGTAGTCGAGGTGCTCCTCGCCCAGGTATCGCAGCACCTCTTGCACGTGCACAACGGCGTCGAAGTCATCCGTTTGCCCGGGCTGCGTCGTCATGTTGCAGATGTACGCCGTGCTTGCCCGGGTCTCCTGGATCGCCCCGCGAATCGGTCCGGGCAAAAGGCCCGGGAGGACGCTGCAGTAGAGGCCGCCCGGACCGAAGACGATCAGGTCCGCCGTGCGGATGGCCTGGATGGCGGCTTCCGCTACCCGCGCGTCCGCCGGATCCAGGAACACCTCGGCGATGGGGGCTTTCCCCGGAGCGCGGATGTTGAACTCTCCCCGGACGATGCTGCCGTCGGCCAGCCGTGCGCAGAGCGTGGCGGGGGAGGATGGGAGGGGGAGGACCGCGGCCCAGCAGTCGAAGAGCCGAGCCACCGCCTCCACGGCCCGGTCGAAGCCTCCCAGCGTCTCGGCGAAGGCGGTGAGGATCAAGTTTCCCAGCGCCATGTGGTGGAGGCTCGAGTCGCAGGCGGGACGGAACCGGAACTCGAACAGGTCAACCAGGGGCTCGAGGCCGGGCCGGGGATTGGCTGCAGCGGCGAGCACGGTGCGGATGTCACCGGGCGCCGGCAGACCGAACTGATCCCGGATGACCCCACTGCTGCTTCCGGTGTCCGTGGTCGTGACGATCGCCGTGACGCCCCAGCCGGATTCCCGGAAACCCTGCACGATCAGCGAGGGGCCCGATCGTCCCCCCAAGACCACGAGCCTCGGCACCGTCCTCCTGCGCTCTCCCGGTCACGTCCCGAGGTCACTTCCTCCCCCGGGCCTTGCGGATCTCGGCCGCCCGGCCTTCCTTGTTAACCTGCTGGGCACGCCCGAACGCGAGCGCGGCATCCGTTGGGACGCCCTGGGCGTTCACAGCCTACTTCTTCCCGCGTACCTTCCGCATTTCCGCCGCTCTTCCCTCTTTGTTCACTTGCTCCGCTCTCCCGAACGCCAGGGCGTCTGGCGGCACCTCTTGGGTGATGGTGGAGCCGGCGGCCACCATGGCGCCACGCCCGACCTTGACCGGGGCCACCAGGCTGGCGTTGCTCCCGATGAACGCCTCGTCCTCGATAATGGTCTGGTGCTTGGCGAAGCCGTCGTAGTTGCAGGTGATCGTCCCGGCCCCGACGTTCACGCGGTCCCCGAGCCTGGCATCCCCGACGTAGGTCAGGTGTGGGACCTTGGATCCCTCGCCGATGACCGATTTCTTTACCTCGACGAAGTTGCCGACCTTGGCCTTCCGTTTCAAGCGGGAGCCCGGCCGCAGGTGGGCATAGGGACCGATGGTGCATTCGTCGGCGATCTCGCTGTCCAGGATCACGCAGCCATCCAGGACCGTCACCCGGTTGCCCAGGTGCGAATCCCGGATCCGGCAGCCCGCGTGAATGGTGCATCCCTCGCCGATCCTGGTGCGGCCCTCGAGCTGCACGTTGGGGTACAGCGTGCTGTCCCGTCCGACCGACGCCAGACTCGAGACGTGGACGCTGGCCGGGTCCACGCAGGTGACGCCCTCCGCCATCAGGTGCGCCACGGCGCGGCCGCGCAGGACGGCATAGGCCTCGGCCAGCTCCGCCCGCGTGTTAATTCCCAGGACCTCTTGCGGGTCGTCGGCCAGAACCGTGGCGATCCGTCCCCTGGCCTTCCCCGCTCTCTTTCGGAGGATGGACAATAGCTCCGGGAGGTACAGCTCCTTCTTCACGGGGGACGGCTTCACCTGGTGCAGCGCCGCAAACAGGCGTGGTGCCCGGAAGCAGTAGATGCCCGCATTGATCTCCGTTACACGCCGCTCCGCCGGCGTGGCCTCTACTTCCTCGACGATGGCACGGAAGGCGCCGCGCTGGTCCCGCAAGACTCGCCCGTACCCGCTGGGGTTGGCGAGCCGCGCGGTGACCAGCGTGGCATCGGCCCGGGTTTTGACATGCGTGGCCACCAGCCGCTCCACCAGGGCATCGCCCAAGAGAGGAACGTCACCCGAGATGACCAGGATATCCCCGTCGAAGCCCTGCAGGGCCGACTCGGCCTGGAGGACCGCATGGGCGGTCCCTCGCTGCTCCGACTGGAGGACGAATTCGACCGACATCCCACCGAGGGCTTCCCGCACCCGCTCGGCTTGGTGCCCGACGACCACCAGGGTGCGCTTCGCGCCGAGACGGCGGCACACTTCCAGGACGTGGCAAACCATCGGCAGACCATTCAGGGGATGCAGGACCTTGACCAGGTCGGAGCGCATCCGCGTGCCCTGACCGGCAGCCATGATGATGGCGCACAGGTCCTGCATAGAAGGTCCAGCCTTGGCGGTCTTTATCTTCCGCATGGGAACTCTCACGTCGATCCCGCGGCGCACTCCATGCAAGGCGAATGCCCCGGATTGGGAGAGGGATGATAACACACGGGAATCGTTCGAGAAAGGGGATTTCCAGGGCACCCCGCCCCGTCCGCGAGGCGCAGGGCGTCCTCGAAACGATACACATCGCCGTGCCGGTTTGGCCACGGATGCCTATGGCAGGGCGTAGGAGGGCTCGGACGTGCAAAGGGTCGAGAGTGCGGTCGGACGAGCATCCCGGGCGGGGCGAGGGGTCAGGCGATTGGCACGTTGAGGCTGCGAAGGGCCGCGGCGACGGTGTAGAGCGACCCGGTCACCAAGATCGTGTCCTCGGGCCCGGCGGCGGTCCGCGCCAGCGCCAGCCCCTCGCCCGGGTCCGCCGCGATCTCCACCTTCGAGCAGTAGCGGTCCGCCATGAGCAGGTCGCGCGGGTCGGCTCCGCGATCCGCCGGCGGGTGGGTGAGGATCGTCTGGTCGGCCAACGGTCCCAAGGGGGCGAGCATGGCCTGCCAGTCCTTGTCCCTGAGGACGCCGAAGACCATGATGAGCCTGTTGAGGGCGGACCGATGCTCCTCCAGGAAGGCGGCAAGGGCCTGAGCCCCGGCCGGGTTGTGGGCCCCATCCAGGATGATGCGGGGCCGGTCCGAGACGATCTGCAGGCGCCCGGGCCAACGCGCTTGGCTCAACCCCCAGCGGATCGCGGCCTCGCCCACGTGGAATCCCAGGCCCTCCAGGACTTCGGCCGCGGCGACGGCGGTGACGGCGTTCTCCGCCTGATGCCGTCCGGCCAGCGGAATCCGCAGGGCTGCGTACCGGCGGACGGGTCCCGCCAAATCCAGGGTCTGGCCGACCAACCCCGATTCCCGGATGGTGTAGCCGTACGCCTCGTGGACGTTCACCACGGGCGCCTTCCGATCATCCGCCATCCGCCGGATGACCTTGAAGCTCTCGCCCCGGGTCGCGGTGACGATGGGGACGCTCGCCTTGATGATCCCCGCCTTCTCCATGGCGATCTCGGGGAGGGTTCGGCCCAGGTACTCCTGGTGCTCCAGGGAGACATTCGTCACTACCGCTACCTGCGGGATGAGCACGTTGGTCGCGTCGAACCGGCCGCCCAGACCGACCTCGATGACCGCGGCCTCGACTCCCTGCCGGGCGAATTGGAGAAAGGCCATGGCCGTCGTCAGCTCGAAAAACGTGGGGTGGGGAAGCCGGTCGGTGGGAGGACTTGGGACGAGCTGGGGGGCGAAGTGCGCTGCGCACAGATCCTTCAGCTCCTCCGTGAGTCGCGTCACCTCGTCGGCGCCGATGGGCGCGCCGCTCACCCGGATCCGCTCCGTGAAGTCGAGGAGGTGGGGGGACGTATACAGGCCCGTGCGATACCCGGCCGCCTGGAGGACGGCGGCGAGCATCGCCGCGGTCGAGCCCTTGCCGTTCGTGCCGCCGATGTGGATGCTCGGTACCCCGGCCTGCGGATCGCCGAGGAGGGCCAGGAGCCGCTCCACGGTCTCGAGGCCCAGGCGCCAGCCGAAGCGGCGCAGGCCAAAGAGGAACTCGGTCGCCTGTGCGTAGGTCACGCCAGTCGTTCCTGAGGGTGCCGAGCGTGGGACGCGAGGGAGCGGTATGCCCTGGGATTCTCCTGGCCTAGGGACGCAGCGGCGCCGCCGGCGCGCCGGAGGCGCCGGCGAAGAAATCCAGGAGCTGGATCAGGGTCCGGCGCAGGTTCTTCCGTTCCACGATCATGTCCACGAAACCGTGGGCGAGGAGGAACTCCGCTCGCTGGAAGCCGGCCGGCAATTCCTGGCGGATCGTATCCTGGATGACGCGGGGGCCGGCGAAGCCGATGAGCGCGTTGGGCTCGGCGATGTTGATATCGCCCAGCATGGCGTAGCTCGCGGTGACCCCGCCGGTGGTGGGATCCGTCAGGATCGAGATGTAAGGGAGGCGCGCCCGTCCCAGGCGGGCCAAGGCCGCCGAGGTCTTGGCCATCTGCATCAGGGACAGGACGCTCTCCTGCATCCGCGCGCCCCCGGAACAGGAGATGGCGATAAACGGGAGCCGCTCGCGGATGGCGTCCTCGATGGCGCGCGTCACCTTCTCGCCCACCGCGGAGCCCATGCTTCCCCCCATGAAGCCGAACTCCAGGGAACAGAGGCTCACCCGGTGACCGCCGATGGCCGCGACGCCCGCCAGCAGGGCGTCCTCCATCCCCGTCGCCTTCTTGGCGGCCTTGATCCGGTCGGGGTAACCTTTCTGGTCCTTGAAGTGGAGCGGGTCCTGGGAGCGGATGGTGGCGTTCCGCTCTTCGAAGTTGCCGGGGTCCACCAAGAGATCGATGCGGGCGCGAGCGGAGATCCGGAAGTGAAACTGGCAGCGCGGGCAGACGTTGGCGTTCCGCTCCAGCTCCGGCTTGTAGATGATCTCCTTGCAGCTATCGCACTTGATCCAGAGGCCCTCGGGCATCCGGACCTTGCCGTCTTTCGCGCCGACCAGGGGCTCTTTCTTGAACCAGGCCACTCCGCTCCTCCGCGTCCAGATGCGCACGACCCCGCAGGGCGGGGCTACGGTAGCCCACGCACCGCAGCCTGTCAAGGATCGCGCCATGCCCGGGCTGTCTTCACAAGGCGGCCCGGATCCTCTCGGCGGCCGCGCGGATGCCTTCCGGGTCGCCGGGAACGCGGGAGCGCTGGCTCGTCCGGGTGAGGCGCGGGCGAAGGAATCCCTCGGAGCCGGGGCCAAGGACTCTGGCGCCGCACGGAGGCTGCTCGGCCTGATTGTCGCCCGGCACCCAAGACGGTTCCGAAAGAGGGCCGCGAGGGGCGGTAGCCGGCAGGAATGCTGGAGGTTGGTCGAAGCCTGTCGGGTGTGCCTAGTACCCGCGCCGCCCGCCGCGCCCGCCGCCGCCGCCACCAAACCCACCGCTGCGGCGTGGGGCCTGCTCGCGAGCCTCGTTCACGGTCAGCGCTCGGCCGCCGAAATCCCGGCCGTTCAGCGTGTTGACGGCCGCATCGGCGTCCGCCTGGCTCCCCATCTCGACGAAGGCGAACCCGCGCGGACGACCCGTGTCGCGGTCGGTGATGATCTTCACCTCGTTGACCTGGCGCCCCCCCTCCGAGAACAGGGTGCGGAGCTGTGTTTCGTTCGTGTCAAACGGCAGATTCCCGACGTACAACCTCGTCCCCATGGTCCTCATCCCCCTTCGCCCCGCGGCTGCGGGGCTTCGTCCTGTCGTGAGCGGTGGTTGGTGCCGCATCCGCGGGTCGTGGGTCCGCTCCCGCCACGACCGGTCCGGGCAACCCGGTCCCTGCGGCTATTCGATCTGTTCTCCCCGCGCCAGGGCGCGGCCCATTCGCTTCCGGAGGCGCCGCGCCGCCTCGCGTACCTTTCGCCGCCGACGGTCTCCGGGTTTTTCGTAGCGGGAGCGCCGCTTCAGGTCCCGCAGGATCCCGTCGCGGAGGACCAGCCTCTTGAAAAGCCGGATGGCGCCCTCCACGCCGCGGTCGCCCACGATCACTTCCAACGAACGGTGGCGCGGTGCGCCTCCGAAGGGAGCGCCGTCTCCATCCTGTCCACTTCGGAAGGCCATGCATCCTCCCCGGCGAGATTCCCCGCCCTGCGTGGGGGGGCACCGCTGGAAATAGAAAACGCCGCAAGGCTCGGGTCCTCGCGGCGTTGTGGGGAATTGCGAAACCGTCTGAACCTTCGGCAGAGTGCACTCTAGGGGCATCCATCCGCGTTGTCAAGCAGAATCACCCTCACCCTTGCCAGCCCGGCCGGGGACGGCCGAGGGGGAACACGCGTCTGCCACCGCTTGACCGGGGGCGGGATTGTCGCTAGGCTTTGCGCTGGCCCGGGAGACGGTCAGGGCGGTTATCCCTGTCACCCGGCGGGCCTTCGAGGAGATCGGAACGGCGATGAGCGGACCGGTGTGCAAGATCCTCATCGTGGACGATGAGGTCGACTTGGCCCATGCCCTGGCGGCCCTCCTCGGGAACGCGGGATACACGTGTGCCGTGTGCACCGATGGCGCGAGGGCCTACGATGCATTCCTCGCGGAATGCCCCGACCTCGTCCTCACCGACCTCAGAATGCCGGGGATCAGCGGGATGGACCTGCTGAAAAAGGTGCGGCGTCACAGTCCGACGCTCCCGGTCATCCTCCTCACGGCCTTCGCCACGGTGGACCTCGCCGTCGAGGCCATGCGCGAGGGCGCCGCGGACTTTCTCGCCAAGCCGTTCCCTCCAGAGGAACTCCTGGCGAAAATCCGCGGGGGGATCGAACGCTCGCGGGCTCGCGAAGGGAATCGCGGACAGATTTTCCGGGGCAGCCACGCCCTCTGGGAGGTGGTGGCGGCCAGCCGGAACCCCCGGATGCGGGAGGTCTTCGCCCTGGCGGAGAAGACCGCTCCCACCGACAGCAAGGTCTTGATCACCGGGGAGAGCGGCACCGGGAAAGAATTGGTGGCGCGCCTGATCCATCGGCTGAGCCCTCGCCGGGACCGCGGATTCTTTCCGGTCAACTGCGCCGCCCTGAGCGAGAGCCTGCTGGAGAGCGAGCTGTTCGGCCACGAGCGGGGCGCTTTCACCGGGGCGGTGTCCACCCGGAAAGGGATCTTCGAGGTCGCCAGCGATGGGACGCTTTTCCTAGATGAGGTCGCCGCAACCAGCGGCGCCTTTCAAGCCAAGCTGCTTCGGGCGGTCGAAACGGGCGAATTCACCCGGGTGGGGGGGACGCAGCCGAACCGCAGCCAGGCGCGGATCATTGCCGCCACGAACACGGACCTCACCAATGCCGTGGAGGCCGGGAGGTTCCGAAGCGACCTGCTGTACCGGCTGCGCGTGGTGCAGCTCTCGCTTCCTCCGCTGCGGGAGCGACCGGAGGATGTCCCCATGCTGGCGGAGTTCTTGCTCCACAGGCATGCGACTCGGCTGAACAGGCCCGTGGTGAACATCTCGGAGGACGCCCTGCGGGCGTTGGTAAGATACCGGTGGCCGGGGAACATCCGGGAACTCGAGAACGTGCTGGAACGCGCGGTGATCGTGGCCGCCAGCGATACGGTCACGCTTCACGATTTGCCGGCAGATGTGGGCGGGCCGGCTCCGACGGGTAGGGCCGGCGCCGGGGTCATCGAGGCCATGGAACGGACGCTGATCGAGAAGGTGCTCGCAGAGTGCGGGTGGAACAAGAGCCGGGCCGCCCGGCGGCTGGGCATCGGGCGGCGGACGCTCTACTCCAAGGCTGCCAAGTACGGCATCCGGCTCGATCGGGACCTCGAAAGAGAATAGCCCCCCAGCGGGCGGGCTTGTGCGGAATCGGCCCAGTGCGACCTCGATCCGCGGCGGCCCGGTGTGCTCGTTTGGAACAGGGCCCCCTGGCGCAGGCAGTGTGTCGGCAAGGGCTCTCCCCGTTATCGCCCTTCGCCTGAGTGTCCGCCGAGCATGCAACTTTCCGGAATACAGCGTTGCGCGACGTCCGACGCGCGTTCACCTCCCCTTCGTCCGTCGGCGGTCCCGGCTCAGGCACGGGGGTCGCATGCCCGGCAGATCAGTTCCCCGCGATCGGCCTTGGTGGCAAGGCTCAGGGGCGCGCCAGGGGGAATCTCCCATGACCTCCGGGACCAAGACCTTGCTGGTGGTGGACGATGATCCGGCCGTCCGCGAGAGCCTGGAGGAGCTGTTTCGGCACCAGGGATACCAAGTCCTGACAGCGGTCGACGGCGAAGCGGGGCTCAGGGCGGTGCGCGCAGAAAGACCGGACCTGATGATCTTGGACGTGGCCTTGCCCGGCCTGGACGGATTCCGCGTCGCCACTCAAATCAAGAATGATCCCACGCTCACACAAATCCCCATCATCCTGTACAGCGGACAAGTAGGGGACAGCTTCGCCCTTCTGGCTTACCAAACCAAGGCGGACTGTTTCCTGCCAAAGGTGGGGGGCCTTCGGCCCATCCTCTCGGCGGTCCGGGAGCTTCTGGACACACCGCAGGGGGCGACGTCCCAGAAGTAGCGCGCCTGGACGGGCCATCTCCAGAATCCATGGTCGGCCTCAACCCGGATGGCGCCCATGAAATGTCGATGGCAGCGGTTTCCCGTTGGGCATTGAGTGCGCGGGATCCGCACAGTGCGTCCTGGCTGAAAAGCGGCACGTTGGGTGTGTTCGGAATGCCCCCTCGCGATCCCGGTGGGGGATTGCCCCGGATTCCCATAATGCCGCATTTGTCGTGACCGTTCGGAGGGTCGGGGACCTCTTGAACCTCAAGAGTCCGCATGGTTGAAGTTCCTGGCGTCCAATTCAGTTTGGACCGAGACGTGTGCCCTGGCACAAACTTCGCACCATGTTCTTGGGCAAATTCGTCCGGTGGATTGTCGGGCACCGCAGGTCCTGTGCCTCGTCGGAGGAGAATGCGATGCAACGAATTTGTGTCTGGTGTGGGACAGACCTGGCTGCGGGGAGCGCCTCGAACGATCCGGAGCCTCCCTCCACCATCTGCCGGCGTTGTGCCGATGATCTTGCCGCGTATCGCAAGCCGGTGCTGGTCGTGAGTCAAGACTGGGCGCGGATGTATGACCAGTTGGTCGAGCTGATGAGGGGCCAGCCGGAGATTCAGGTGATTCTCGACCGGCGGCAGCCGGCGAAAGCAGGGGAGGGGACCAAAGGTTGGAACGGACCGGATCGGCGACGGGGCGGTCGTTCGCTCGTCGTCAAGTGATCCCACAGGCGCGGGGGAGGCCAGCCACAACTTTCCTGTGAGATGCCCCTGGCAATTCGTGCCCCCAACCTGCCGAGACCTCACCAGCAATCCGAGGCGCGGAGAACACGCCGAGCCACCCCCGGGGGGCGGATGAAGAGGGACCGGGCATGATCATGGAATCCGCGAATCCTGTGTCAGAACCTCGAGGGCGTAGCCGGGTCGAGGTGTGGCTTTTTATTGCCATCGCACTTGTCGGCCTGCTGGGATTCATGAGCAGCCTTTCCACCGGCGACGCCCAAGGGGTGGCCGGCGGCGACGGGTCGCAGGCGGCGGCCTATGCCCAACCGTAGCTGGGGGGATTGAAGTAGGGATCGTTCTCTCCCGGCCCGTGCCCCACGAGGGACGTCGCTGGGTGGGCAAAGATCAACCCCAGGCAGAGTGACTCCCGGGTTGGCCGGTCCTCTGGTTTCCCTCCTCCGGAAGTTCACGCATCCTCCCCGGGCCCTCTTCGTGAGCTCCTGAGACAAATTGGAATCCCCCCAGCATCCTCTGGCAGGAGGCGCCTTCGCGCATTCAGCCTGTCCAGGGGGATCCGGGGAAAAGCACGAGCTGGCAGCGATGGCGGGTCCGATGCAGGCCAGCTAGCGGGCGATGAGCACCTTCCGCACATGCTTCCGAAGCTGCGTGAGGACGTTCGGGGGAAGATGCGCATCGGTGATCACGGACGTGAAGGCTCGGAGGGGGCTGACAATGGCGAGGCCCGCGCGCCCGAACTTGGTGTGGTCCGCAAGCAGGTAACTCTCTCGGGCTACCGACAGGATGCGGCGCTGGAGGGCAGCCAGGTCCAGGTCACTGTTAGAGACCTCCCAGCGCGGGGTGATCCCGGTGGTCCCCAGGAATGCCCGGTCCACCCGAATCTCCTCCAGTGCCTTCTCGGCGAGGGGACCCGTGAGAGAGCCGCTGCCCTGCCGGGCGACACCCCCCAGGGCCACGACCCGG
>Ga0315282_10006403_pt1 | contig 19724 bp, 21 predicted proteins | sample YL17G07_20_MG_FD_203693 | JGI IMG/M metagenome (GOLD analysis project Ga0315282, IMG submission 203693) | Sediment microbial communities from Yellowstone Lake, YNP, Wyoming, USA - YL17G07_20 | ecosystem: Environmental > Aquatic > Freshwater > Lake > Sediment | place: USA: Wyoming | collected... | reverse complement strand
ACATATCCCAAAGCCAGCTTAGCGTTTATAAAGGAAGCCTTTACCTGGAAGAAGGAAGATATTGGCTGGGTTAAAGCGGCAACTGATTACTACACCGGTGGCGATGAGAGCAAGATGCCTGCCCAGGGGCATGTAAACCCGGGGCAGAATTTATGGCAGCTTATCACCATCGTCTGTGGCGCAATCTTTTTCATCACTGGAGCTATCCTGTGTTTTGCTAAGGGTGCCGTGTCTCCAGCTGTCTTCCAGTGGTGTCTCTTTACCCATGCTCTCGTCTTTATCATTGGTGGCTGTATGCTCATAGTGCATGTTCTGTTGGGCACGGTGCATCCCAGAATGAGTGAATCCCTCCGCTCTATGATAACTGGCAAGGTATCCGAGGAATATGCTAAGAGTCACTATGGCAAGTGGTATGAGGAAATTTCCAAACAGCAGTAAAGAGTGACCATACAGGCAGATAGTGAAACTGTAAGACGGCTGGGGAAATGGAAGCAGACCCGCTATATAGAGCTTCACCGAAAATTGCTCGGACTCAAGATAAAAGATTCCTATTTGCCTATATTAGATGACCATATTCGCCAAATAGCCAACCGCTTTGCACAATCTAATTTTGTTCTCCAGTTTGAGGATGTGTTTCCTGACGAGGCGTTATTCTGCGAATTGTTCTGGGAGGCGAACTCCATACTTAGTGATTCCTTTCCTGATTCCAAGATGGAAAGCCTGCAGCCATCCGTGATAAGAAAGGCAGCTAATGTCTGGTATCAATATTCTTCACTGACTGAATTTGCCGAGGAAATGAGTATTAATTGGGAAATGTTTTTCCTTTGCCTTAAGGCTGCTTTTCATCCAATACTGGTCAGGTATTCCGAACAATTATCGCCTTTGGTGAATCAGGATTCCTGGCGTCAAAGGATATGTCCTATCTGCGGAGGTAAGCCAGATTTCTCCTTCCTTGATAGAGAAACCGGTGCCAGATGGCTGATATGTTCACGATGTGATGCTGATTGGCTCTTTTTCCGTCTTGAGTGTCCTTTCTGCGGTAACCAAGACCAGAATTCTCTGGGTTATCTCACCGATGAGAAGGAATTATACCGCCTTTATACTTGCGAACAATGTCGAACTTACATCAAGGCTATCGACCTGCGTCGCGCTGAGGGCGATGTGCTATTTCCCTTAGAGCGTATTCTCACGCTCGATCTGGATAGGCAAGCACACGAAGCGGGATATTAACCTGGCTGGTAATTATTGAATTTTACCAACCTTGGTTGGTATACAGGAGCAAGTTTAATGGTATGATCTCGTTCAGATAGATAGGTGACACCTCAGAGAAAGTCAAAAGGCAAAAATCAAAATGCAGTCAGTATGAAGCTGGGAGCTAATAGCTATTAACTTGGGGATTGCGGAGCCTGTTCCGAGTAAAACGAGGAATCTCGCTCCTCGCAATGACAGAGGGGGATGGCATTGCGAAACTAAGTTCCGGGGAAACAAAAATAGAAATATTAAACAATGTCAAATGACCGCGACAGTTTTGAGTTTTGAATTTAGATACTGGAGTTTGTGTAGGGTTTAGTGCTTTGAGTTTAGGATTTCCCTGCACGGTGTGAGGTTGCTTCGTCGCTATTGCTCCTCGCAATGACGAAAAACAAGTGCCACTAAAATCATATGAACGAGTATATGAATGGTTGGTCAGCATTTTCTGGTAGCCAGCCATGCTGATGCAAAATACTACTTCAACAAAGCGTCAGCATCAGTACCAAAGGAGTAGTCCTGATGGGTTGAGCCGTCTTCTAAAGCTAAAAGTGCCTGTTCACTCATGCTGTCCTTCCTGCCTTACTTGCCATCTTTGCACCATACTAACGTGCATAAGCCGCACCTACTCCTCCGAACTTTGGAATATGTAGGCTCTACAGTATGGGTAAATACTCTTTGAGTTCATAGTCAGTAACGTGAATCCGATATCGGTCCCACTCAATCTTCTTATTCTCAATGAAGGCGTGAAAAACATGGTCACCAAGGGCTTCTCGCACCAGTTCACTCTTTTCGGTGAGCTGAATTGCTTCCAAGAGACTAGCTGGTAGGGTGCCGATGCCTCGCTTCTTTCTTTCTTCATTCGTCATCTTGTAGACATTTTCTGCCACGGGTTCCGGGGCTTCCAGCTTTTGCTTAATTCCTTCCAGCCCGGCCGCCAGCATTACACTGAAACAGAGGTAGGGGTTACAGGCCGGGTCAGGCGAACGGAGTTCAAAGCGGGTTTCCTTCTCCTTACCTACCTTGTAAACTGGCTGGCGGATGAGGTCAGAGCGGTTGCGCTGCGCCCAGGAGAGGTAGACCGGTGCCTCATAACCGGGCACTAGCCGCTTATAGGAGTTCACCCACTGACTGGTGACTGCAGTAATCTCCGGGGCATACTTGAGTAGCCCAGCCAGGAAGCTCATCCCAATCTGGGACAGGTGATACTTACCGTTACTGTCAAAAAAGGCGTTACTATCACCTTTAAATAGCGACTGGTGCACATGCATGCCACTACCATTAATACCAAAAACGGGTTTGGGCATAAAGGTGGCGTAGACCCCGTGCTGTAGCGCTATTTGCTTGACTACCAAGCGGTAGGTCATTACATTGTCAGCCATGGTCAGCGCATCAGTGTAATGCATATCTATCTCATGCTGACTGGTAGCGACCTCGTGATGGGATTTATCAATGGCGATACCCATTTCCTCCAGAGTGAGAACCGTATCTCTCCGCAGATCAGTGGCAGCATCGTGAGGGTCCATATCAAAATATCCACCAGCATCTAGAGGCTCAGTGCCACTCGAATCCTTGAAATAGAAGTACTCCAGCTCCGGTCCAACATAATAGATATAGCCCATGTCTGCTGCCTTTTTGAGGTTCTTTTTCAGCACATATCTCGGGTCACCCTCGAAGGGCTCTTTACTTGGGGTAAAAATATCGCAGAACATTCGGGCTACCGCGGCATGCTCTTTGGGTCGCCAGGGAAGAAGTTGAAAGGTATTAGGGTCAGGCAGAGCTATCATATCACTCTCATCAATACGGACAAACCCTTCAATCGATGAACCATCAAATCCTACACCTTCCTCCAGAGCGCCTTCCAACTCATGAACAGTGATGGCAAAACTCTTTAGAAAACCCAGGATGTCGGTGAACCACATACGGATAAATTTGACATCCTGCTCCTTGGCTAACTTGAGAACATATTCCTTAGCTTCAGCTCTATCTTTAATATTCATTTAATTATTCTCCTCCTTAAAGTATTCTTGGTGCTATCAAACCACAAATTGAAGCTAAAATCAACTAAAGAAGTGTTGTGTAATTCAGGCAAGTCCCTAGAATTCATACAATTTCAATATTGTTTTCTTTCGCAAACTTTGGAATTTCCTCTAGGTTCATGTTTACTTTCCTCCTTCTATTGTTTTGACGCATATTTCGCTGTTATCGCTGTTTCCGACTCGAATGACGCTTTCCACGGGCAGGACAAATATCATGCCATCCCCTTCCTTTCCAGTTCTGGCTGCTTTGCAAATAATGTCAACAGCATCTTTATATTCATCATCGCTCAACACAATCTCTAACTTTATCTTGGGCAGGAAATCTACTCTATAATCGCCAGCTCGCCATTGTAAAAGGATACCCTTTTGACGTCCCCGACCGCTGACCCGAATCAAAGTCATGCCTGCAATGCCTTTTTCTTCGAGTGCAGTTTTGACAGATTCCAGCTTTTCTTCCCTTATAATGGCTTCTATTTTCTTCATTAGACTATACCTCCATAAGCTCGTTCACCATGCTGAGATATGTCCAGTCCCACTAGTTCTTCCTCTTCTTTCACTCGAAGCCCGATAGTAGCCTTCAAAATCTTTGCCAGTCCCCAGGAAACTACAAAGGAATAGCCCCAGGTAACAGCAACTGCGGCTAATTGCTTGAGAATTTGCATCCCGCTTCCATAGATCAAACCATTAGCTCCGGTTGAATTGATAGCCACAGCGGCGAAAATGCCGGTGGCTAAAGCCCCCCACGTTCCGCCGATGCCATGACAAGCGAAAACATCCAGAGATTCGTCTACCCTGTTTGCCCTGCTCCTCCAGACCATAACATGGTAGGAGATTATCGCAGCTATAGCTCCTATTGGTATGCCGGCCAGTGGATATACGAAGCCGGCAGCAGGTGTGATAGCGGCTAGACCGACCACGGCACCTGTGGCAGCGCCAAGCACTGACGGCCTGCGATTAATCCAGGCAAGAACCATCCAGGTTAAAGCGGCAGAGGCAGCGGCGGTATTTGTAGCCACGAAGGCACTGGAAGCCAGTCCGCCTGCGCTTAGGGCACTTCCCGCATTAAAGCCAAACCATCCGAACCAGAGGAGGGCAGCGCCAAGCACCACCATAGGTAAGTTGTTGGGTTCCATCGTCTCCCTTTCTTTAAATCCCTTGCGCGGTCCCAGTACCAAAGCTAGAGCCAATGCCGAAACACCGGCATTTATATGAACTACGATGCCACCGGCAAAATCAAGAGTCCCTAGTTCAGCTAGCCATCCCCCGCTTCCCCATACCCAATGTGCCACCGGGCAGTAGACCAGAGTAAACCATAAGGCGGAAAAGATGAGCAAGGCGCTGAATTTAATACGTTCTACTACGGCTCCGGTGATGAGAGCCACAGTAATAATAGCAAATGTGGCCTCAAATGCCATGAAAATTAGATGAGGGACAGTGGTTGCGTACACAGATGAGGGCTCCTGTCCTACACCTTTAAGGCCGAGCCAGTCGAGTCCCCCGATGATGCCACTTTTGTCCGGGCCAAAGCTTAAACTATAGCCGTAAAGGATCCAGAGAACAGATACCATAGCAATGATGGCGAAGCTCATCATTATAGTGGAGAGGACGTTCTTTCGCCTCACCATGCCGCCGTAGAATAAGGCCACGCCCGGTGTCATAAGCCACACCAGCGCTGTTGATATCAACATCCAGGCAGTGTTACCTGTATCAATAGACATTTGAAATCTCTTTTCTAAACATCGTTGTCCCCGTCTTGACCTTCGATGGATTCGTTTGTTCTCTCTTCGGTATCTCCTTCGCTTTCTTTCTCATCAGTATGCCCCTCCTCGGGAAGCTGTTGACCAGAAATACCTCTGGCTAGCCTGGGTGATAAGGCTCTCCATAGCTTTGTAATCTCGTATATGTCCATGCTCATTTTTAGGCAAATGATAAAAGCTTGATGTTTCCAGAATATTACGAGCAGGTTAAATTTGTGTTACAAAGGGGGTTAGACGTTTTCCTTGAATCTGTAGCCTACGTTTCTCACAGTGTCAATAAAAGAATGACTTCTATCCTCGATCTTGCTCCTCAATCTCCTGATGTGCACATCTACAGTTCTGTCTCCACCGTAATAATCCCACCCCCAAACCTTAGCAAGCAGGGCCTCACGAGTGAAAACCTTTCCTTTATTGCTGGCTAGAAACTTAAGTAGCTGATACTCCTTGAAAGTAAGCACTATTGGCTCGCCACCAAGTGACACCTCGTACTTGGCTGAATCTATAACCAGGTCGCCACACTTCATTATCTCTTTGCTATCCAGGTCATTTGTTTGCCGCAGGATTCGCTTTATCCTCACTACCACCTCATCTAAGTTCCAGGGCTTGACAACAAAGTCATCCAAGCTGAAGTCAGAATCGAGGTTATCAATTATCTCTCTGGGAACGAGGCCAATGACCGGTATATTCATCTCTGACCTGATTCTACGGGACAGGCTCAATGCCTTTGAATCAAACCTTGCTCCTACTATATCCAGGAGCACCAGGTGAGGGGGATTGCCACGCTCCGCTCGCAACTGTTCAACCGTCTTTTCATTACAGGGAACAACCGAGCAACTAAAGCCTTTGTGAGCAAGCCCCGACCTTAGCCCTCTTATCTGCTCGCTGTCATCAGCTACAATGAATATTCTAAACACGGCTGTCTTCTCTCCATCTTAGTAGGCGTAAAGTCTGCCGTAGGGGCGGAGATAAAGGGGGAAGAGTTTAGCGAACTTATGTTTCAATATTTCCTCAGCGTCATAGCTAAAATGCTGGGCGAATTCGCCTACGAGTTGCTTCAAGAGCAAACGGTCCTTTTCATCGAGTTCAGCAATACCTACCTCTTTGCCCAGTTGAAAATCTTTAACACTCCCTCTCAAATAGATGACGCCACCGTGCATTCCAGTGCCGATAAACTTGGCTTTGTGACGTTCGCCTTCACCAAGGCTTCGCCCTTGAGGGCTCAAGCCCGAAGGGTTCAGACCCAGTATAATCAAGACACCACCGGCCATGTATTCGCCTAAGAAGTCCTGAGCAGTGCCACCGATAACCAGCACAGGCTTCTTATCCTGATACTCTTTCATGTGGATGCCAGCGCGATACCCAACATCATCCCGAACAAAGATCTTTCCACCTCTAGCTGATAAGCCAGTAATGTCCCCAGCATGGCCATGAATGATTATTTCGCCGCTGTTCATGGTATTGCCACAGCCGTCTTGAGCATTGCCGTGGACAATGATCCTGGGACCATCCATGAAGGCCCCCAGGTCATTACCAGGAGTGCCAAATATCTCAATATCTACTGGTTTTCGTAGGTCGGTACCAATATATCTCTGCCCGCAGACATTGTGGAGCTCGATTCTGTTCGTGCCATTTGAGACTATCTTCCTCAGTCTGGCATTAAGCTCCCGATAGAAGATGCCATTGGCATCTATCTTTATTACTTGGTTATTTTCCATACACCCTCACCTTAGTTCTCTCCCTTAAAGGGAGAGAGAAAATTATGTTGTCATTTCTAGCTTCCTGCTGGCTTTACTCCCAGGATTTTCAGCTCAGCATCAGTAAGTCCAACGCCTCTTAATTGAAGTCGATTGCCGCGAAGGCTCTCAATGGCATTTATCCCCATGCCTCCCAGCATGTCCTTGAGTTCCAGGCTCCAGCCGCGAAGCAGGTTAGCCAATCGGCGGGCACCAATCTCAGGATTCACCCTCTTCGTCAGGCGGAGGTCAGTAGTACATATACCCCAGGCGCATTTACCGGTATGGCATTGTTGGCAGACAGTGCAACCTAAGGCAACTAAGGCTGCTGTACCAATGTAAACGGCATCTGCACCTAAAGCAATGGCCTTAGCTACATCACCACTATTTCTGATACCACCAGAGACCACCATCGAAGCTTGATTCCGAATGCCCTCCTGGCGCAAACGGCTATCCACTGAAGCCAGTGCCAGCTCAATAGGGATCCCTACATTGTCCCGAATGATCTTGGGAGCGGCGCCAGTACCTCCCCTTAAACCATCAAGAACAATAATGTCAGCACCAGCTCTGACCATGCCGCTGGCAATCGCGGCTGAGTTATGCACAGCAGCAATCTTCACTGATATCGGCTTAGTATAGTTTGTTGCCTCCTTTAGAGCATATATAAGCTGTGCCAGGTCCTCAATGGAGTAGATATCGTGCTGCGGCGCTGGCGATAGGGCATCGGTGCCCTGGGGAATCATCCGAGCTAATGATACCTCGGCACTTACCTTCTCTCCTGGAAGGTGTCCACCAATTCCAGGCTTGGCACCCTGGCCAATTTTAATCTCGACTACTTTGGCCACATCGAGATACTTAGGATGAAGGCCGAAGCGTCCCGAAGCTACCTGAACGATAGTATTATTGCCATACTTGTATAGCTTGGGGTGAAGCCCTCCTTCACCGGTGTTCCACAGGGTACCTATTTCAGTGGCTGCTCTGGCTAGTGACTCGTGCACGTTCAAGCTTACCGCGCCATAGGACATGGCAGCAAACATCACGGGAGCCTCCAATTTTACCTGGGGAGCCAGTTCTGTCTTCAGGTTGAAAGAACCCGGTCCGACTTCAACTTGGTCGGGTTTTCGCCCCAGATAAGTGGTAAGCTCCATTGGCTCACGGAGTGGGTCAATGGATGGGTTGGTCACCTGGCTGGCGTTAAGCACCAGATGGTCCCAGTAAATGCGCTGGTTTTTGTCATCGCCCATCCCGGTAAGGAGTACCCCACCGGTCTCTGCTTGCTTAAGGATATCCTCAATAACCTCGGGGCGCCAGTTATAGTTCTCCCGATAGTCTAATGGGTTTCGGCTAATAGTCAGCGCCCGGGTAGGGCAAAAGAGCACGCAGCGATGGCACCCGACACAGTTCTCTTCTCGACTCTTTACCTTGCCGTCTTCAGCATCATAGTAGTGAACGTCAAAGGTGCACTGGTTGACACAGACCTGACACTGTATACATCGTTCAGGGTCTATTATTACTAAAAATTTTGGTGCCAAATAGGTCTTCACTGCTCTCCCCTTAGATTCGTATCGGAATTCCCTGTTTTGCCAGGTATTCCTTTGTCTCACGGATGGAGTAAATTCCATAGTGGAAGATGCTGGCTGCCAGAACTGCATCCGCTTTGCCTGAGACCAGTGCTTGATACAGGTCTTCTGGAGTGCCAGCACCACCACTCGCAATAACCGGTACGCTAACCGCTTCAGAAACAGTGCGGGTAAGTTGGGTGTCATATCCCGCCCGATGTCCATCGGCATCCATGCTGGTAAGCAACAGTTCGCCGGCACCGAGTGCTACTGCCTGTCTTGCCCAATCGAGAGCATCAAGCCCACTGGGCTTATGACCACTATGGGTGTAGACCTCCCACTTAGGTTGGCTGCTTCCATCCACTCGTTTGGCATCTATCGCGATTACAACGCATTGGCTGCCGAATTTATCAGCGCTTTCTCTAATCAAGTTGGGACTAAACACAGCTGCCGTGTTTATTGAGACCTTATCCGCTCCGGCCAACAACATACGCCGCATATCACTAATGCTGCGTAGGCCACCACCCACAGTCAGCGGTATGAAGACCTTCTCTGAGATACGCTCCACAACATCAACTATAGTGTCACGTCCTTCAGGTGTAGCCATTATGTCCAGAAAAACGAGTTCATCAGCACCTTCTTTGTAGTAGAAACTGGCTAGCTCCACCGGGTCACCTGCATCGCGTAACTCGATAAAGCTTTTTCCTTTTACTACCCGACCATCTTTCACATCAAGGCAAGGGATAATTCTTTTGGTCAGCATTTCATCACTCAGCTCTCTATTTATTACCTGTAGGTTAGGGATTGCTTCGCTTCGCTCGCAATGACAGGGTTTCGGCTCACCGTAACTTTCAGCCTACCTACAACCGGTTCGCCACCCATAGGAATCCACGCTCGGTCTAGTTCAGGACATATCAGGCGGATAGCTGACTCCTCAGATGAAAGATACAACATGTCACCCTTTTCTCCAACGGTTAGTGGTCGTAACCTGATACGGTCGGTCAACCCGATCATTTCACCATGATGAGCAATTATTACCGTAAACGGCCCGTTTAAGAGTAAGCTACCATATACTTGACGCAGAGTTCGCATTAGCTTCTGCTTGTCTGGTGGCATACGTTCGATATCACTCCAGAAGGGTGGTGCCAGTATCTTGGCTACTATCTCTAGTGGTAGATTGTGCCGGCGCATGAGCAAGTCAACAGCATACGCCACTACTTCAGTATCTGTTTGCATCGTGCAATGATAGCCGAACTGTTCTAAATAGCGGCGATTTATACCATAGGACGAAATCTCACCATTATGAACCACTGTCCAGTCCAGAATACAAAATGGGTGAGCCCCACCCCACCAGCCAGGCGTATTGGTAGGAAATCTCCCATGTGCTGTCCACAGGTAACCAGTATATTGTTCAAGGCAGAAGTAGTCAGCTATCTCCTCAGGGTAGCCTACGCCCTTGAATACAGCCATATTCTTACCACTGGAAAAGACAAAGCTGTCGCGCAACTGCGTATTTATCTCCATCACCCTCTCCATGACGTAATCATCCTCCGATTGCTTCTTAAGCCGATGCCGACCTATCTCAAGAAAATAGCGCCATACCACTGGAGGGTTCGCAATCCTTGGTGTTGGTCGGGTTGGCACCTCCTCTTGGTGAATTATATCAAAATTTGCCTGGAGAAATGCCTCTGTTTCTTGCTGTCCCTTCTGACTGAGATACATGATGTGGAAGGCATAGAAGTCAGCATATTCGGGGTATAGGCCGTAGATAGCAAATCCGCCACCCAGACCATTGCCGCGGTCATGCATATTGGCAATAGCCCTGATGACACCCTCTCCCGAAAACCTCCTGCCTGAAGTATCCATGGCTCCAAATAAGGAGCAAGCATCAATTATCTTGTCATCCTGGTAAGGGTTACTTACTCGTCTAAGGTCTTTCATAGCAGTTCCTCCTACAATACGAATGCTACTCACCTATGAGCATCTCCTCAAGCTGCTTCACAGAAGTTACCAAGGAGGCTGATATTGATGGTGGTATTGCTAATCGCGGTCGCCAGATCTCTTCAGGAAGAGAAGCCAGACCAAAATCGTCACTAACCAGAGCTTGCTTAAAGCTGTCGACATTTACCCTGTCCTTCATCAAATTGTAGATAATGCCTGACTTCTCAATATCACTACTGAAGACCATGCCTACTATCAGCCTGTCCTTTAATACCACCTTCTTGTAGACATGGTCATGCTTGGAGCTGATTACTTCGTAGCTATCATCGGGTGGGGTTACCATGCCTGCCGAGACAGTATTTACCCCAAAGTATCTCATGGAATTCATTGCTGTCCCACCCTGATACTCAGTTGGAATACCAGCCATATTTAAGCCAGCAATCCTTCCTCCCATGTAGGCATTAGGCCAGATAGGAGTGAGCCGATTCTCACCGTAGACGAAATCATAAGCCTCGGCCACATCCCCGCAGGCGTAGACATCAGGCCTAGATGTGGCCATATGGCGGTCAACGGCTATACCACGGTTTGTCTTTATCCCGCTTTCAGACACTAGTTCAACACGTGGCTTAACGCCAATAGCTACAATTACCACCTCACAGGGTATCGGCCGCGTGTCATCTAGGTCGACACCAGTGGCTTCACCGGGCAAATAGCTGCTGATATTGCCCACCGTATGCCCGGTTATTATTTCAACGCCAGCCTGTGTCAGAGCCTTCTCCTCCAGAGCCGATGCCTCTTCATCAAGGATGGTGTTTAGAACCCGTTCCTTCATCTCAACGATTTTAACCTCAACCCCTCGCTTTACCAGCGCTTCAGTTACACTCACCCCAATGAGACCACCGCCAATGACAACAGCTCTCACCTTTCTTTGGTAGTGATTCAGGAACTCGTCGATTGCCTTGGCATCATCGAGCTTTGTGAAGGTGAAGACTCCTTTTAGCCCGATATCATCTATCTTGGGAACAATAGGTAAGCCGCCGGTGGCAAGCAGTAATTTCTGCCAAGTTAGCGTTCGTCCGCTTTTCAGTTTGACAATATGCTCATTGAAATTGACTTGCATTACTTTCTCACCGAAGACAGTTTGGATGTTGCTCTTCTCGTAGAAATCGGGTGGGCGAAATAGCATCCTCTCCAGAGGACACCTGTTAGCCAAGTACTCTGAGATGAGTGGCCTCGAGTACGTGGGGTAGAGCTCATCGGAGATGATGCTGATTGCGCCAGCCTTATCCACCTCCCGTATAGCTTCAGCAGCACCGATACCCCCTGCGGAGTTCCCGATAATCAGATACCTTGTTTTCTCTTTCTCTACCATTCTTCACCACCTAGTTTTGTTGCAATCTGCTTACCTTAGCTCCTAGAGCAATCCTGATGAAATTGTCATAGATCTTGAGTCCGACCTCACCGCTCTTTTCCGGATGAAACTGGGTCGCTACCAGGTTGCCTTTGGCAATAACACTGCAGAAAGAGACACCATATTCGGTCTCGCCAGCGACTAGTGACCTATCATCCGGCTCGACGTAATAGCTGTGCACAAAATAGAAGTTAGCTTCATCAGGTATGCCACTGAAAATTGGGTGAGAAATTTTTTGTTTTACCTGATTCCAGCCCATGTGAGGAATCTTTAACCCGGGAGGAAGCCTGCGCACTACCCCAGGGATGATGCCAAGACACTCGTGCCAGCCGCCTTCTTCAGTGCCTGTAAACAAAATCTGTAGCCCGATACAGACACCCAAGAAGGGTCGCCCCTCGGCAATAAAGCGCCGAATCGGGCTGACCAGTCCCAGCGTCTGCAGGTTGGCCATGGTATCAGCTGCGGCTCCGACCCCCGGCAGGATAACCGCCTGGGCGGTAAGCATCTCGTGGGGGATGCTGGTTATCTTCGCTTGGTAGCCCAATCTGCTGACGGCATTAGCCACGCTACGCAGATTACCAGCACCATAGTCAATTATGGCAATCATCCTGTGTCCCTTGCATATACCAACGCCTCATTAGGGCAATTAGCAACACATGCTGGAATTTTTTCTCCTTGGCAAAGGTCGCATTTAAATACCTTCTTTTGTTCTGTATCCTGTCTTATCGCGCCGAACGGGCAAACTAGCAAGCATGTCCAGCAACCAATACAGCGCTCCTGTTCTACCTCGATCACAGAGCTCACAGGGTCACGAGCAAGAGCACCAGTAATGCAGGCCTGAACACAGGGAGCTTCATCACACTGCTGACAACGCACCGAGAAGGATACCACACCTTTTTCCTCCACCCGGAGTCTTGGCAAAGGCCGTGGTGATTCCCTCTTGAATGCCTTGATCAAGTCCCTCGACCGTGCATGTTGTAGCTGGCAATACACCTCGCAGAGATGGCAGCCCATACAAACCTCTTCCTTAACGTAGACTCTCCTCATTTCATTGCTTCCTTATAATGCTAAACGGTAATCGGTTGCCTAATACCGTAATCTTACCATCAGTAACATCATTTGTCAACATGCACCCTTTTCCCACTAAGTTCACTAATTTTTCTGGCCACTAGGAGTTGACAAATTCTCCAGGATAGCTTAAAACAGTTATTGGAAAGCGGTTTCCTTTAGTTATATGCGACAAATAGGATTTGAGGCACAAGACGTTGAGAGAAAGGTAGTTTCCATCCTAAAAATTCTGAGCGATTCCCAGAAACCATTGGGATCGAGGCTAATCGCCCAGTGCTTGAAGGACCGCGGGGTCAAATTGGGCGAACGAGCCGTGAGATATCACCTCAAGCTCATGGATGAGCGTGGATTGACACAGCTGGTAGGGCGCCGTTATGGGCGTACTCTCACTGAACGGGGTATTGAGGAGATAAAGTCTGCTTTGGTTGCAGATAAAGTCGGTTTTGCTATCTCCAGGATTGAATTGCTTGCGTTCCGCACAAACTTTGACTACAAGAAACACTGCGGCTCGATTCCGGTCAACGTGTCTTTTTTCCCAGAAGAGAAGTTCAACAAGGCGCTCCACGCGATGAGTCCTGCCTTTGAAGCAGGATTATGCGCAAGCGATCTGGTAGCAGTAGCTTCTGGAGGAGACCAACTGGGGGAACTGGTCGTTCCACAAGGGAAGATAGGACTTGCCACTGTTTGCAGCATCGTGATTAATGGCTCCTTATTAAAGGCGGGCGTTCCGCTGGAATCTCGTTTCGGTGGCATACTGCAGATTCAAAATCACAAGCCCATCCGCTTCGTTGAACTTATCTACTACACTGGTTGCTCCCTGGACCCTTCCGAGGTATTCATTAGGGCTAGGATGACTGATGTTCAGGGGGCAGCTAAGAGAGGACAGGGGCGGATTCTGGCTAACTTCAGGGAGATACCTGCCATCTGCCGTCCAATAGCCGAGGAAGTGATAACTAGACTCAGAGAGGCCGGACTTGGGGACCTGTTCTTAATGGGGAATACTGGTGAGGCAGTGTGTGAGGTGCCAGTAGGGCTTAACAAGATTGGGATGATTCTGCTTGGCGGGTTGAATCCGGTAGCCGCTGCGGAAGAGGCTGGTATAGAAGCGGTGAGCCATGCCATGAGCACTGTCATGGAGTATCGAGATTTAGTTAACTTTAAGGAGGTTTGAAATGAATAAGATAAAAATCATACCCTGTCTGGATGTTAAGGATGGGAGAGTGGTCAAAGGGATAAACTTTGTGAATTTGAGGGATGCCCGAGACCCTGTGGAAGCGGCGGAGGCTTATTGTAAAGAAGGTGCCGATGAGCTTGTTTTTCTGGATATCTTTGCCACTGTGGAGAATAGAGGGACAAGATTAGAATGGGTCAGGAAAGTGGCGGAGAAGGTTACCATTCCCTTTGCCGTTGGAGGCGGGATTAGAAATATCAAGGATATGAAAGCCTTGTTCGACATCGGTGTGGATAAAGTCTCCATCAATACCGCTGCGGTGAGGAATCCTGAGCTTATAAGGGAAGCTTCAAGAAAGTTTGGGAAGGAAAAGCTTGTGGTGGCTATCGATGGGCGTAAGAATCCACCTGGAAGTGGTCTTCCCAGGTTGGAGGTGGTGGTCAAGAGTGGCAGTGAAGCCACCGGGATAGATATTGTAGAGTGGGCAAAGAGGGTGGAAGAATTGGGGGCTGGCGAGATTCTACTTACTAGTAAGGATACCGACGGGACAAAGGAGGGCTATGACCTGGAGATGACCAAAGCGGTGGCTGAAGCCGTCAGCATACCGGTTACCGCCTCCGGGGGGGCAGGAAAATTGGAGCATCTTTATGAGGCAATAACAATTGGCAAAGCCTCGGCAGTGTTAGCGGCGTCAATCTTTCATTTCGGGGAAATTTCTATCCCTGAGGCAAAAAGATACCTTAAGGGAAAGGGGATAGCAGTAAACATATAAAGGAGGTGAATAATGTCTTTAAGTAAGCCAAATGCAAGTGCAGCAACAGTAACTACAACGAGGGTAGCTCCATCCCCTATTTCTGGATTATGCGTAACCTGCGTGGATGGCTGTCCCGGATATTGTGAAGTAGGAAGGTCTGCTATTAGGGGAAGGGAAATAATTTACCCACAGCCTTTTGGGGAAGTTATGGCTGGGTCAGAGAAAGATTATCCTGTCGATTTTTCTTACTTCAATATTCAGGGAAGCTGCGTCGGTGCGGTTGGCATCGAGGCAGATTCGGATAAGGCTCTTTTCTCTGCTGTTGATATCTCTACCGATATAGGAGCTGGTGACAACAGAATAAAGCTAAAGGTGCCCTTTTTCACCGGCGCTTTGGGCTCAACTGAAATAGCAAGGGTGAATTGGGAAGGTGCCGCTATTGCCATTGCCATATGTGGGGCTGTGCTTGTCTGCGGAGAGAATGTCTGTGGAATGGACCCCAACGCTGAGTTCAAAAATGGGAAGGTTGTTAACTCGCCTGAGCTCAAGAGGAGGGTGAAGACATATAAGGACTGGTATGATGGCTATGGGGCGATGCTTGTTCAGGCGAATGTGGAGGATACTCGTTTTGGCGTCCCTGAATACGCAGTGGAGAAGCTTGGTGTCGAGGGTATAGAGATAAAGTGGGGGCAGGGAGCCAAGGATATAGGGGGGGAGGTTAAGCTGCCGACTCTGGAAAGGGCGCTCGAGCTTAAACGAAGAGGATATATTGTTATCCCTGACCCTGAAAATCCTATAGTTCAAGAGGCTTACAAAGCGGGAGGAATAAAGGAATTCGAGAGGCATTCCCGTTTAGGGATGGTGGATGAGGAAGCCTTCTTGAAGGAAGTGAAAAGACTGAAAAAGATAGGTGCCAAGTATGTTACTTTGAAGACAGGTGCTTACAGACCAGCGGATTTAGCTCGGGCGGTGAAATATGCCTCGGAGGCTAAAATAGACCTTCTTACTGTTGATGGCGCCGGTGGTGGAACCGGGATGAGTCCCTGGCGGATGATGAATGAATGGGGGATTCCTACGGTTTATCTCGAAAGCCTTCTTTATAAATTCCTTAAGAAGCTTGATGAAAAAGGGGCGTTTGTTCCCAGCTGTGCCATAGCTGGCGGCATCGCTCTTGAAGACCACATTTTCAAGGCTCTAGCTTTGGGAGCTCCTTATATAAAGGCGGTGTGTATGGGTCGTTCTACCCTTACTGCAGCTATGGTAGGGAAGACACATGGGCAACTTTTGGAGGAGACCTATGGAAAAGGTACGGAAAGCCAGGAAGCCCTTCTTCGCACTTTTATTGAGGCAGCCGAGCTTAAGGAAAAATATGGGGAGAATTTCGAGAGAATTCCACCAGCGGCAATAGGTGTTTATACCTATTATGACCGGCTTGCCACCGGGTTAAGGCAACTTATGGCTGGTGAGCGTAAGTTTGCCCTTAACTTCATAGATAGGAATGACCTCGTCGCTCTGACACGAGAAGCAGCGGATGTTTCCGGCATCTCTTATGTGATGGAGTCGGATATGGAAGAAGCGGATAAAATCTTAGCGTAAAGGAGGAGAGATGAGAAATTTAATATGTCCTCAATATTGTCCTTCACCTTTCTGTGTAACTGCTTGTCCTTCAGGCGCCCTGACCCTTGAAGCCAAGGAAAAGAATGTCTATGTTGACACTGATAAGTGTAACAGATGTGGAATCTGCTGCGGTGTGTGTGAGACCTTAAGTCGAGATAAGACCCTTACCAGGAGGAGACCCTGGGTCTCCTCGGATTGGCTCAAGACTCGAGCTCGTTGAGGAGGTCTCTGTGGAAGAATTAGAGGAGGAGCTCCTCAGAGAGATACTGTCATTCTATCAAGGTAATAGAGGCGAAATTATCCCGATATTGCTTGAGATTCAGGGGAATTTTGGCTACCTGCCCGAAGAAGCAATACAAATGATTGCCAGCTTTCTCAATATAACTGAAGGGCAAATTTATTCTGTAGCCTCTTTCTATTCTCAATTCAGGCTTATTCCTCTGGGGAGAAACCGGGTCACGGTATGCCGTGGGACTGCCTGTCATATTCGCGGGGCACCCCGTATTCTCGAAGAGATGGAGAAAGTGCTCGGCTTGAAGGAAGGAGAGACCTCTGCTGACCTGGAGTATACCCTGGAAACCGTCGCCTGCTTTGGTTGTTGTGCGCTGGCACCCTGTATCAGGATTAATAATGGTGTCCATGGTGAGATGACCCCGGAAAAGGTGAGGAAACTTTTTTCTGCATCGAATGAAGGAGAGCAGGATGCCTAATAAAAGACATACCGTCCTTGTTTGCCAAGGAACAGGCTGTATATCAGGGGGAGGGGAACAGATTCTTTCTTCACTGGAAGAAGAAGTAGCACAACTGAATTTAGGGGACAGCATTCAAATCAAACGCACTGGTTGTCATGGCTTCTGCCAGCGGGGTTCACTCGTCGTTATCGAGCCTGAGGGTATTTTTTATACCAGAGTTCAGCCAGATGATGCGCCTGAAATTGCCCAATCACTTTTGCCCCGAGGGAAACCTATAGAACGTCTCTTCTACCATGATCCTGTTACCGATAAGCCTATACCTTACTATGATGACATCCCCTTCTACAATAAGCAACAGCGCACTGTGTTGCGAAATTGTGGCAATATCGACCCTGAGGATATCGATGACTATCTTGCCGTTGGTGGCTATCAGGCGCTGCACAAGGCTCTTTTTGAGATGACCCCGGAGCAGATTATCGATGAGGTGAAGCGTTCTGGGCTGCGGGGGCTTGGTGGAGCTGGCTTTCCCACGGGGAGGAAATGGGAAGCTTGCCACAAAGCACCTGGCGATGAAAAGTATGTCATCTGCAATGGAGATGAGGGAGACCCAGGAGCATTTCAAGACCGCTCCACTATGGAAGGTGACCCGCATTCAATTCTGGAAGGGATGCTCATCGCTGCCTACGCCGTTGGAGCTCAACGAGGCTTTATCTATGTCCGTGCTGAATATCCCCTAGCGGTGAAGCGATTGAGGATTGCTATCAAGCAGGCAAGGGAGAAAGGATTTTTGGGTAAAGATATTTTAGGCAGTGGCTTTGACTTTGATGTTGAGGTTTTTCAGGGGGCTGGAGCTTTTGTTTGTGGCGAGTCCACAGCCTTGGTTCTCTCCATTGAAGGCAAAAGGGGGATGCCAAAGCCCCTCCCCCGCCCCCGCACCGCCGAGAAGGGGCTATGGGACAAGCCAACCTTACTCAACAATGTGAAGACCTTTGCCAATATCCCCGTGATCATTAGCCGTGGTTCAGGATGGTTTGCCTCGAGGGGGACGGAAAAAAGCAAAGGGACAGCTATCTTCTCCCTCACTGGTAAGGTGGCAAACAATGGTTTGATAGAAGTGCCCATGGGCATCACTCTAAGGGAGATTATTTTTGATATCGGGGGAGGGATTCCTAATGGCAAAGCCTTCAAGGCAGTTCAAACTGGTGGACCCTCTGGTGGTTGCCTTCCGGCGAGCATGCTGGATATGAGTGTCGATTTCGACTCACTCACCGCAGCTGGCTCGATGATGGGCTCTGGAGGCATGGTGGTGATGGATGAGGGCACCTGCATGGTTGATGTCGCTCGCTATTTCCTTGATTTCACTCGGAGGGAAGCTTGTGGGCAATGTATACCTTGTCGGCTTGGAACGGAGCAGATGTTTGAGATTTTAGATGACATTACTAAAGGACGGGGCAGGCCGGAGGATATCGATTTACTTTTAGAGTTAGCTGAGGCGATAAAGCATGCCTCACTCTGTGCTTTAGGACAAACTGCCCCCAACCCAGTGCTTACCACTATCCGCTACTTTCGGGATGAGTATGAAGCCCATATCTATGAAAAAAAATGCCCTGCTGGTGTATGCCAGGCCTTGATTACTAGATAGGAATGGCTATGGATAAGATTGCTCTCACAATCGATGGCATGGATATTGTAGTTGATAAGGGGACAACTATCCTTGAGGCAGCCTTTAAGAACAATATTTATATTCCTCATCTTTGTTATCACCCCGAGCTAAAGCCTGCCGGGATTTGCCGGCTTTGCCTTGTTGAAGTTGATGGGAAAGTTTTGCCTTCTTGTCTTACTGTGGTGGAGGAAGGGGTGGTGGTAAAGACAAAGAGCCCGGAGATTGATAAGCTGCGTCGGGCAATAGTTGAGTTGCTCATTGCCAATCATCATTCGGATTGCCGCAATTGCCCGGCAAGCGGGCACTGTGAGCTGCAAAAGATAATGGCTTATCTTCATGTTAGTGTAAAACGCATGCGCCCGTTAAGGTTAGCAAAGGAAAAGTTGCCTTGGGATACCTCAAATCCATTCTTCGATTATGACCCTAATAGATGTGTCCTTTGTGAAATTTGTATCCGCACTTGCGAGGATATTCATGGTGTTAGTGCCCTTCAACTGATAGGTCGAGGCTATGGCGTCAAAATTGCCTTTTTGGGTGACGGGTCAAAATGTAAGTCCTGTGGCGAATGTGTAGCCAGATGTCCCGTCGGCGCCTTGATTCCGAAGTCGGGAACATAGCCTTGCTATCAAGTAGCCTGCTGTAGCTTAAAAATCATAATTTGCAGCTCAGCGGGTAGGGAAGCCAGTGTGATAGAGAGTTTCGGTCTGGGCTCTATGGCATGAATTCCCATTTTGCCCAGGAATTTATCTACTCGCTCCAGATTTTTAGTCAACACGTCTGTCTTGTAGTGCATGGGGATAACGATGCGGGGGGTTAATTGTCTGACTATCTCGACAGCTACATCCACCGATATGGTGGATACCTCGCCTACAGGCAAAAATAGGATGTCGCAGTTTCCCAGTTCCTCTACCAATGATGCTGTTAGCGGATGACCTAAATCTCCCAGGTGACATAAAGTTAACCCTTCCGTCTCCAGAAGGTAGATGGTATTTTTGCCCCTGGCGTTGCCTTTCTCGTTATCATGATAGCAAGCAAGCCCGGTGATAAATATATTTCCTATCTCATACTCCC
>Ga0315282_10006402_pt1 | contig 19725 bp, 14 predicted proteins | sample YL17G07_20_MG_FD_203693 | JGI IMG/M metagenome (GOLD analysis project Ga0315282, IMG submission 203693) | Sediment microbial communities from Yellowstone Lake, YNP, Wyoming, USA - YL17G07_20 | ecosystem: Environmental > Aquatic > Freshwater > Lake > Sediment | place: USA: Wyoming | collected... | reverse complement strand
CAGCAGCCGCTTGATGAGCCCCAAGGCAATATTGTCCGTGGTCAACAACGTCCTCGGGGCTATTCTGGGCACGGCAGCTCTGATTTTGATCGCCAAGAACATGGGCCCCAGGATCATGGGGATCCTCGGATACTCGATGGCCTACATCGGCATCCTCAGCTTCCTCTCGGACTTCGGGGCCGGCTCCGTGCACAAGATGCAGATCAAGAGCGGAGAAGACCCTGGGAAGTGCGTCGGCGCCTACGCGGTGATCAGGCTGGTGCTACTCGCGATCTTCACGATCGTGGCATTCGTCATGATAGAGTTGTGGCGGCGCGACGTCCTGGGAGGGACGATGCCAGAGGGCTTCCAGATAATCGAATCCCTGCAGGTCTTCCTCATCTACTATGTCTTACTGGGCATCAGTCAGATCGCCACGCACACCTTCGATGCGATGGATTACGAGGCGAGCGTGTACTTGCCTTCGATACTTGACCTCGTCGTAAGGGTATCGTTCATCATCTATGTTGCGACCACGGTGATCGGACGCGGTCCTTCGGGCCCAGCGCTCCTGGCTTCGAGCTATGTCGTGGGGATGATCGCGGCCACGTTTCTCGTGGCGCTCCTGATGCTCAAAGTGAAGATAACGAGGCCAGACAGAGCGATTTTGATGAAGTACATACGCTCGCTGACCCCGGTCTTCGTAGTCACGATGATCATCGTGGTCGACCTGTTTCTCGACAAGGCGATCGTTGGTTATTTCTGGGGAGATGTCGAGGTAGGACTGTACTTCGGCGTTCAGAAGATGGCCATATTCGTGGGCGTGTTCTCGTTGTCGGTCGCGACACTCATCCTGCCATCGGTGACGACCTACTACACCAGGAAGGATGTCGCCGCGAGCTGGGACATCGTGAACCAGGCCGAGAGATATGTGTCCCTGATCGTAATCCCCATTGCGGCGTTCTATCTGATGTGGGGTTCTCAGATGCTGACGATCTTCCTGACCCACGAATTCGCATCCGCCGTGAGCGTGATGGACCTGCTCGTCATCAGCAGCACGCTGGTGGCACTCGTCCTGCCCCTCAGGTCGGCAATCGCGGGCGCAGGCAGTCCAAGGACACTGTTCTGGGTGGGAGCCGGGGGACTCGCGCTCCAGGTGGTGTTGATGTTGATCTTCGTTCCTGGGGACATTTACGGTTTCCCCATGTTCGGGATGAAAGGGTTCGGAGCGGCCCTGGCTCTTCTTCTCACGTCCATATACCTGTTCTTCATGCTTCGATACATGGCATGGAGGACCGCGAAGATCGCCCCCAACTCGAGGTCGTTCAAGCACCTGATGAGTGCGATTGTCATGGTGGGCGCGATGTACGTGGTCGCTTGGTTGTTCGCCGGGACCATCGACTGGATCGACCTCGTACTCCTCGCCTTCGTGGGCTTCTTCGCCTATTTCGCGACTGCCTATGGATTGGGGGAGCTGGAGCTCTCGGACTACCGCTACTTCAAGACGCTCCTGAACCCGCAAGGGACGCTTCAGTACGTCGTGAATGAGATGCTGGGCAGAAGGGCGCAGTGAACGCTCGATTCGTTTATAGATGTCGAATGGGATTACTGCGAGGACAAACATGGCGGATGATTTCCTCATCGTTCACGCATCTGAGCTCCTGACGCTCAGGGGTCCGAGGAGGGCTAGGCAGAAGACAGAGATGTCCGAGCTGGGGGCCATTCCAGACGGAGCCCTCGCGGTCTCCGGAGGGGTGATAATCGATGTCGGCAGGACCGACTCGATCCTGAGAGACCATGCTGCGACGGGCGTGGAGCAGATCGACGCCGATGGCAAAGTCGTCATGCCGGGGTTCGTCGACTGCCACACACACTTGGTCTACGCCGGGTCCAGGGAGTTCGAGCTCGAGCTGAAGGCGAAGGGTAGGAGCTACCTGCAGATCATGCAGGAGGGCGGGGGCATCTACAGGACCGTGAGGGACACCCGGGCGGCTCCGTGGCAAGACCTCTTCCATCAATCCGCGAAGCGCCTTGAGTCCATGATCGCACACGGCTCGACGACCGTCGAGGCGAAATCTGGATACGGGCTCGACAAGACTGTCGAGATCCGCATGCTCGAGACCATAAGGAGACTGGCGGACGACTACCCCGTGACGCTGGTCCCGACATACTTGGGAGCGCATGCAGTCGCACCGGAGTATGAGGGGAAACCGGACCAATACGTCGATTTCATGATCGACGAGGTGATGCCAGAGGTGTCGAAGCGGAGGCTAGCCCAGTTCTGCGACGTCTTCTGTGAAAAAGGCGTGTTCACGGTGGAGCAGTCGAGGAAGGTCCTTTTGGCCGCGAAATCCCTCGGGTTGAAACTCAAGATACACGCGGACGAGCTCTCGTCGACCGGAGGCGCGGAGCTTGCGGCCGAGGTCCGCGCCGTCTCCGCGGAGCATCTCGCGAAACCATCAGATGACGGGATCATGGCGATGGCGAGGAAGGACGTCATCGGCACTCTCCTGCCGGCCACCCCATATTCGTCCATGTCCAAGGACTACGCTGACGGAAGAAGACTGATAGACCTCGGAGTGCCAGTGGCGTTGGGGACGGACCTCAACCCTAACTGCTGGAACGAGTCCATGCAATTCACCATCAGCCTCGCATGCCACAAGATGCGCATGACCCCGTCTGAGGCCGTCACGGCGGCCACGATGAACGCGGCAGCCGCCGTCGGACTGGAGAAGAGAGTGGGTTCGTTGGAGCGGGGAAAGAAGGCCGACATCATCTTGCTCGACGTTCCCTCGCACGCCCACATTCCCTACAGGTTCGGAACCAACCTGTGCACCCTCGTGATCAAGGAAGGAAAGACCATCTGGGAGCGCGAACCCTTCTAGATCCTCAGTATGACTATCCCGAGGACAACCGTGAACACCCCGACCCACTCCTTGAGCTGCATCTTCTCCTGCATGAACGCCAAAGCGAGTATGCTGGTGAGCACGGCGTTCGAGGTCGCTATCGCCGAGGTCGCACCCGCAGCCGACCCTCCTTTGGACAAGGCGTAGCTGAGCGTGAGTATGCCTATCCCCAGGAACAAGCCAGCCGCGATCGGGTAGATCAAGGTGGAGTTCATCGGGATGGACTTCCCGGTGAAACGCAGGTACACGAGCAGCATGACGCCTATCACGCCAATGGTCACCCACATCACGGCTGTGAACATGTTAGGGTCGATGTCGGTGTTCCTCTCTCCGTAGGCTATCAGGAAGTTCGTCGTCCCCCACAGGATGAACGTGGCGAGCGCGAACAGTATTATAGGTGAGGCCATGGCCTTTCGCTCCACGAAGCCAGCGAAGATTAGAACCGTATAAATAGGTTTGCGGGGAGGATTCTCCCTGTCGCCGGTCATTGATTCCCATCGAACCTCACCACGTCCGTTGTGCTTTGCCGGCCACAGAATATTAATATGTTCTGGCAGGCTCAAGGTGCCGAGGGGAATCGGGGCCTTCCCGCAGCTTTTGTCGCCGGTCCCACATCAAGGTGGCATGATGGTTTCTGTTTGCATGCTGACAGAACTGGAGAGGTACCGAACCTTCATACCGTACAAGAATCCAGGCGGCATGGGGACGAACGTCCCAATGGTCGTGAAGGAACTGGAGAAGATCGGCTGCAAGGTCTATATGAACAAACCGAAGGAGAAGTACGACGTGCTCCACGTCCACAGCCCTCTCCCCGACTCGTTCCTTTGGGCCCTCAGGCAACGCAAAGCCCACAAGCCGTTGGTCGTGCACGGACGACATCTGCCCGAGCTCGTCAAGGGCGGTTTCAAGGGTGGCTCGCTGTTCTATCCATTCGTTCGTGAGTACTCGGTCAGGTTCTACAATCTCGGCACGGTCGTCGTGGGCGCCACACCATACGTCGCGAAATCTCTAGCGAAGGACGGCGTGCGCGGGCCGTTCAGGATCATACCGAACGGGATCAACAGGGAAGTCTTCGTGAGGAACGAGGAGCTCGGGATGCGGTTCAGGGAGAAGCTGGGGCTGTCGAGGTCGGACAAGCTTGTGCTCAGCGTCGGCCTCAGGATCCCCAGGAAGGGAGTTGACACGTTCGTCAACATGTCCTCACGGTTCAAGGACAGGGAGGACGTCAAGTTCGTCTGGGTCGGCGAATCCGAGGTGCTCTTGAAGGACGCCTTGGACGGCATGTCACACGGGAACGTCATATTCGCTGGACATGTGCCCTTCGAGGAGATCGTCGGGGTCTATTCAGCAGCGGACATCTTCGTGTTCCCCACGAGGGCCGAGAGCTACGGGAACGTGATGCTCGAGGCCGCGAGCTGCGGATGTCCTCTCATAATCAGGGACATCCCGGTCTACGAGGAGTGGGTCCATGATGGCAGCCACTGTCTAAAGGCCAAGAGCGACGAGGATTTCTCGGACAAGCTCCGCCTTGTCCTGGATGACCCAGGCCTAAGGGCCAAGCTCGTGGATGGTGCGCGTAGCCTAGCAGCTGATCACGACATGAAGAAGACGGCATTGATGCTGAAGGAGCTGTACGAGACGCTCGCGACCGGAGGCCGAGTGGAATGATCCTGACTGACATCGGGCAGAACATCTTCGACCTGTTCCGTGGCCTCGGCGACCTGGGCATGTTCACCGCTATCGCCATCGTCATATGGCTGGACGGGGCCGTCTTCCCGACCATCCCAGAGGCTTGGCTGTTGTTCATCTGGAATGTACACCCTGACCCTTCGCTCTCATTCGGACTGACGCTCCTCCTTGTTGCCACCGTGGCAAGCGTCGCTGGGACCCTCAGCCTTTACTCGGCCGTCAAGCTCACGGGCCTTCCGAAGCGGATACAGAGGGCGATGTCGGGCTACACGAACTGGCTGATAGTAAACGATGAGCGCCTTCTCGTGCTCAATCGATTCGCCCCGCTGATCCCCTACACGGGAGCATTCATCGCCGCCAACAACTGGAACATAAGGAAAGCCACCATATACTTGTTCGGCAGTGCAATGCTGAAGTTCTCCGCCTGGGTGACGGTCTTTGCCGTCCTCCGCGAGAACCTCGTGGGCGATCTGTCTCCATGGATATCTCTCGCATTGGTTGCTATCGTGATAACCGCAAGCACGATAGTCTCGCTCACCTACAGGAAGAAGATGAAGGGGGTGCCCCGGAACGATCTCGGTAGTGGTGCCAACCTACAATGAGAAGGAGAACCTGGACGAGCTGGTCCGCCGGATACAGCAGGCATGCTCGTCCGCTGGGCTGAGCGCGGAGATCGTGATAGTCGACGACAACAGTCCAGACGGAACCGGTGCCCGCGCAGACGAGCTCGCCAAGACCGAGAACCTCAAGGTGGTCCACAGGTCCGGGAAGCTCGGTCTCTCGTCGGCCGTGCTCGAGGGGTTCAAGGTCGCGAGCGGCTCGATCCTCGTCGTGATGGACGCGGACCTGAGCCACCCACCCGAGAAGATACCCGAGATGGTCTCCAAGATCGAGTCCGGCGGGGCGGAGATGGTCGTCGGCAGCAGGTACATCAAAGGCGGCAGCGTGGAGAACTGGCCATTCGCCCGGAGGATCATATCGAAGGGGGCGACGCTCCTTGCCAGATGGCTGACGAAGGTCAAGGACCCCATGTCAGGGTTCTTCGCCCTCAAGAGGTCCGTGATCGACGGTGTCCCCCTGGATCCAGTGGGATACAAAATCGGATTGGAGATACTCGTCAAGGGGAAGTACGCCAACGCCGCCGAGGTCCCGATACATTTCGCCGACAGGAAAGCCGGGAAGAGCAAGCTCGGAGGTGGCGAGTACCTGAGGTACATCGACCATGTCATCCTGCTCTACGAATACCGGAAGCCGTGGCTGTCCAAGTACATCAAGTTCTCAGCAGTCGGGTTAGTGGGCGCAGTGATCAATTCCGCGGTCCTGTGGACCGCCCACGAGATCTTCTTCGTCTACTACCTCGAGGCCGCGGTGCTTGCGTTCTGCGTCGCCGCCACTTCGAATTACTACATGAATAGAAAGTGGACGTACAGATCGAAGGGGAGCCTGCCCAGGCAGTATTCTCAGTTCCTTGCAGTCAGCATTTGCGGGCTCGTCCTCAACCTGATTATCCTGAAAGGAATAGTAGACGGCGCAATGCCTGCGCTGGACATCGGGAAGGACAAGGCCAGCCTCTACTTGGTCGCGTCGAATCTTGTCGCGATATTCGTGGTCAGCATCTTCAACTTCTTCGCTAACTCGTTCTGGACATTTCGCCATGAGACTCGACGAAGGTGACGAGTCAGCTCTTGTAGAAGAACGTCACTGGCCCAATCCCGTTCTCGAAGAGGTTCAGGACCGGCTCGCTCCCAATTGGCAGGTAACGCACCAATTGTTCGTCCCAATTTGGATGGTATATCATTGGAGCTGGGATTTGGTAGCCGTGTGCCTTCAGGAACCCTACCAGACCAGGCATGTCATTGAGTCTGTAGCACACGACCACGACGGTGACATTGTACTGGATAATCTCGGATTCGAGCCCCTGCTCCGTGAGGTCGGGATACTGTCTATAAGCTATGTTCACTAGCCCAGGAGGCATCAGCCGGTCGGCTAGTGAGACCATCAGCGGGTCCCCGCTCACGACCCATTGGGAGGGGCTGGAGTACTGTTTGATCAGCTTGGCGTAGCCTTCTTGGATCGGCCTGCCTTGTGCTGCCAACCCATAGGCTCCGAGCCCGGTCGAGACCACTATTCCGATGACCGCCAAGGCGATGATTTGGTTCGCCGACACTACAGCCCTTTTTGTAACTACAAGTTTAAGAATCATTTCTGATGATTTCTTTTTATGTTCAAGTGCCGAAGATATGAGCGCTCCCGCAAGGATGGCGAGAGGCGGGCTCAGCATCACTAGATGATGGAAGAAGGTCAACGGTTGGAACACCATGAATGCGAGAAGGACGAATGAGATCGTCAGGAGGAAACGGTACTCGGGTCGCTTCATCCACATGGTCCTCGCACTCACGAGAGGGAGCAGGTAGGCGATGTTGACGGCGAAGTACCCGACAATGGAGAGCTTCAGCCCTAGATCGAAGCCGCGATGACCCTGGTCGAAGACCATCCCCTGGATCATATCACCAGGTCCGAGGGCCGCCATGAACAGGCCGAGGGGTATCGCCGATACGACCACCAGCATGAGGATGTCCAGCACCTTCCCCCGTCTTGGCTCGCTCTTCGTTCTCATCTCAAGGACCATGAAGAGGAGCATCCCCAGGAGTCCAATGACCCCTAGGAGTTTTGAAGCCACCGACAGGCCGACCATGAGTCCGGAGGTGAGGAGCATGATTCGGTTGCCGCTCTTGATGTAAACTAGGAATGGCAGCAGTGATAGTGCTAGGAACGAGCTCGATATCGCGTCGAGTGAGAAGAGCCGGGATTCCCTCAACAGGGCGAAGTCGACCGCCAGGAGCAGACCCGTGATGAGCATTCCATTGTTCCCGGAAAGCCTCCTCGCCACCAGCATTGAGACCGCTATCGCGAGCATTGACAGCACAGCGACGAACGACCGCAGGGCCAGTACGTTGCCGTCCATCAAAGCGCCGATATAGAATGCGAGAGGCGCTTGATCCGAGGGCATGCCCGAATAGAGCTGGTAGCCGTGGCTGACCATCAAGCTCCTCTCCAGCATGATCCCCTCGTCCACGCCGTCGCTCGAGAAGCTCCAGCCGATGTGATACAATCTCAAGAACGAGGCGAGGGCGAGGATCAGGACTGCTGCGATGAGCACTTTCCTTCTGTCGGTCCCGAGGCCTTGCAGCATCCTCAACGGGTTCCCTCTCAGGACGAGAAAGAGCGACCGCCCTATTGGTTTTAACGCAGCGGGATCAGCCGAGGAGGTTCTGGAACTCCTTGACTAGGTCTGGATGCCTCTTCTCGATGGCCTTGAGGATCGCTATCGTGGACATCCTCTCGACGCCCACCTCGTTCAAAGTGGCGATCACCTTGTTGAACGTGTCATCCGAGAGGGTGACGAGCTTCTCCTTGGCCATCCAGTTCCTGTAGAGATGGTTCTCCAACAGGTTTCTCCAGCCATTCTCGTACCTCCTCAATGAGTCCTCGCTGAAATTCCTCTCCCTGGAAGCCTTCGCCAGCACTAGTCCGGCGACCTTGCCCGCCTTGCAGCTGTTCGAGATGCCACCGCCCGTGATCGGGTCGATCTGCCTCGCTGCGTCCCCGACCAGGAGTATGCCATCGCCGACCGTCTTGTCTATGGGAGCGCATATCGAGACAGCGCCGCTGACCATCTCAAGCGCCTTCCCCTTCTTCAGCCTCGGGTCACCCTGGATGAACTTGTCGAGGTGCTTCTTCACGTCCGCGGGGTTCTTCAGCTTGGTGAGCTGCATGCCGATCCCGACGTTGGCCGTCTCCTCGTCCTTCGGGAATATCCAGATGTATCCGCCGGGCGCCTTGCTCCCGAGCAAGAACTCGCAGTAGTCGGGATCATGGTTGATGTTCGTCAGCCTGTACTGGAAGCAGCTCGTGATGTCCCTCGGCGCCAGGCTCGTGTTGATGCCAGCCCATCTGCCGACCTGAGATTCATAGCCGTCTGCGCCGACGACGCACCCGCAGCTGATGTCCCTCGTCTCGCCGAACGATTTCACCTTCACGCCAGTCACCTTGTCGCCCTTCTTGAGAAGCTTCACGGCCGAGGTCTTGAGCTGCAGGTCGGCACCGGCCTTCACGGCGTCCTTGGCCAGCAGCTTGTCGAAGAACACCCTGTCGATCACTATCCCGACCTCGTCCCCCGCCATATTCTCGGAAAGGTAGAATGGTGTTCCGTTTGGCGCGACTATCTTGGCCCCCTTCACCTGTCTTGCGACGCTCTTCGAGTCGAGCTTGATGCCCACGGAATCCAGCCAGCTCCTTGAGATGCCCTCGCCGCATCTCACCGGGGAACCGATCTCCTGGCGCTTCTCGATCATCAGCACTCTCGCGCCGTTCTTGGCCGCCCACTTGGCGGTCATCGACCCGGCAGGTCCAGCCCCGACGACGATCACATCGTAGTCGGCCATCTACTTGTCCCCCATGATCTTTATCGCGCCAACGGGGCACACCTTGATGCATCGCTTGCACATGGTACAGTCATCGTTGAACACCAGAAGGACCTCGTTGAGGAATATCGCGTTCACGGGGCAGGAGCCCACGCAGGCCCCGCAGTGCATGCATCTCGTTATGTCGATTTCGAACTCATCCAGCTGCTCATCCATGATATCAACTCATGTGTACTCGTCCCCGTGCTTCTTCCTCCACTCTGCCAAGGGCACGGAGAACTTCTTCTCGACCTCGGTCCTGTAGACCGGGCCAGAGTTGTAAGCGCAGAATGGTATGATCTTGCCGTCTGGAGTCGTGTAATGGATCTGGCATCTCTTGACCCGCTCAATGTCGTAGTTGTAGGAATCCATGAAGTGCATCGCGCCGACATACATCATCTGCCAGCTGAACTTCGCGAGCTCCTTCTTCGTGGACTCCGAGAGCACGCCCTGCAATGACCTCAGGAAGTCCACGCTGCTCATGCCGTCCGGCATCGCGCCCTTATTCAGGTACTTCCTCAGCAGTCTGAACGCCTTCAGCTTGGAGAACATCTTAAGCTTCTTCGGTTCGGCCTTCTTCGCGAGCTCGTAGAGCTCCATGAATAGCGGCTCGACATCTATGAACCGTGTCACAGGGATGATGTTGTCCGGGTCCTTCACGTACATGTAAGTGGCAATGCCGCAGTGCGGGTGTGTCGTGAGCGTGACCTTTGGCTCCCCGTACAGAGCGGACCATAGTTCGGACACGGGCGCGACCACGGGCACGGGGTACCAATCGGTCGTCTTGATCATCCCCTTGGACTGGGCCTCCATGTCGTGCGCAAGGTCGGGAAGCGTGTACCTGCCTTTCTCCAGTTCCTCCTTGTCCATCCTCCCCGTGAAGGCGACGGGCTGGAAGTTCACGCCTCTTACAACGTCCATGTTCTCCAAGGCGTAACGAAGGATGGGCCAGACCTGGTCGTCGTTGAGGCCCTTTACTATCGTGGGCACGAAGACTATCGACGAGTGATGCTCGACCTTCCTGAAGTTCTCGATCACTTTCTTCTTGACGTCGAGGAGGTTCTTGCCCCTCGCGCGGACGTATATCTCATCTCTCAATCCATCGAACTGCAGATACACCGTGTTGAGCCCTGCGTCGCTGGCCTTCTGGCAGAAGTCCAGGCTCTTGGCGAACTCGATGCCGTTAGTGGCGACCTGGATCTGGGCGAATCCCAGGTCCTTCGCCGCCTTGATTATGTCGATGAACCTCGGATGAATCGTAGGCTCCCCGCCCGAGAACTGGACGGCCGGGGTGGGAACGGGCCTCTGGGCCCTGAGGACCTTCAGCATCTTCACCACGGTCTCGTAGTCGGGCTCGAAGACGTATCCGGCCTGGTTCGCGTTCGCGAAGCAGATCGGACACCGAAGGTTGCATCTGTTTGTGAGGTCGACGTTCGCAAGCCCCGTGTGGCTCAGGTGGAGGTCGCACAGGCCGCAGTCGAAGGGGCACTGCTTGGCCTTCGGTATGGCTGGGTTTTCGACCCCGACCCCATCCTTGGCCCATTTCTCGACCCTGAGGTACATCTCGGCGTCGGACCAGATGGTGTCCTTGAATGCGCCGTGCTTCTGGCAACTCTTCTCCATGACCACCTTGCCGTTCTCCTCGCGGATGGTCGCGGGTATGATCGCTAGACATTCGGGGCAGAGACTCTCAGTTCTCTTCGGCAGACCCGGTGGTATAGTACTCTTCTTGGTCAGCATCAGACCACATCCCGGAGTGGGATTCTTTGGCAATCATTTAAATCTTATGTCGCTCATAGAGCTACACATGGACCTGAAGAAGCTCGTTCAGCAGCTGGGCGGGGACTTCGATGCGCTGACGAAGGAGTACCTCGAGATATCCAGCAACCTCTCGCCCTTCGGGCTATCCGACTATGAATCGAAGGCGTATATCGCGCTCGTGGCACTTGGCCCAACTTCGGCCAATCTTGTAGCTCAGGTCGCACAGATTCCAAGGACATCCGCGTACAAGGCGTTGAAGAGACTCGCGCTCAAGCGGTTCGTGATTGAGCAGAAGGGCCGCCCAGTCTCCTTCGCGCCCGTGGACCCCTCACAGCTGGCGGACACGCTCGCCGCCAAGGTGAAGGAATCGTTCGGCAAGATATCGCGGGTCAAGGACCTTCTCTCCGAGCGAGGAGTGCCGCAACTCGTGTACACCATCATGGGGAAGGAACGCGTATTGGACAAAATCGGCGAGATGTTGGACAAATCGGCCCACACCTTGGTCATGTCCTCGCCATCGATCTCCGTCATCAGACACAAGCTCGGCAAGAGGTTCACGAACGCAGTGTCGAGAGGCGTGAACGTGACAGTGATTACGAGCCCGTTCGTGAAGGCCCCTCAAGGCGTCAAGGTCATCAGGAGGAAGGGGCTGATAGCGACGGACGTCATCAGCGACGGCAAGACAGCACTTCTCGCAGCGCCTGATCTCTCGGCATGCGGATACACCGACAACGAGACGCTATCCAGGCATCTCGAGGATTTCTTGAGGATCATGGGAGAGAGGAGCGATTGAGGGCCGATGTCCACACTCGCGTGCGAATCCTCTGGCTTGGATCGGATGCTCGGAGCCCGATGCGCGATCTAGTGCTCGTCTCAGTGACACTCGGTAAGGTACGCTACACGTAGCTGGAACCCTTTACCCCCGACCGCCAACTGTCCAGCCCGGGATGGTCATGTACAGGACCAGTAGATGGCAGGACAGGTCGGGGCAGGTCTCATTCGCGGTAGTGGCGATAGTGCTTCTTGTCGCATCAGGCCTAACGGGCACCTACCTCGCGAAGCAACAGCTGGACGAGATGGAGGCTGAGAAGCAGGCCAAGCTCCTGGACGCAATGGAACATGCGATAAAGAAAGTCACCCAGGAACTCAGCCTGCTAGCTGCGACCGAGGCCCAGAAGACAGTCTCTGGATGGGACTCGTTCCCGGTCAACGAGACCGAGATATCCGATTCCTTCTCTGGTCAGATGGCCGAGCACATCAGGTCGGCATATCCACGCGACGACGGGAGGTTCAGGCTGGACCTTGCCAACTGGTCCGGAGGATTGTTCTTCATCGAGCAGAAGACGTTCGACCTGGTGCCATCGAACAGCTCCGCGGCGGCGAGCCTCGATATCGAAGGCTCGAAGATGGACTTCTCAAAGCTCCCAGTGCCTTCGGCCGAAGTACTGGGCGAGAGGACCGTCAACCCTTACTACGTCGCGGTCGGCAACTTCTCCGTGAAGGTGTCCCAGGGAGCCGTCACGCTCTCCAAGCAGTCATCCTTCCAGCGGCCGATCATATCCGCTCTGCCATTCTTGGAGACGAAGCTCAGGGCGTTCGAGGCTTCCTCGGACGGAGAGTTCTCGGACCTCGGCAAGATGGTGAGCTACATGCTCACGACCTTGTGCGAGCTGCGCGTCCTCGAGGGATATGGCCAACCGATGTACACAGGCCTGGACACTTCGGAGATACTCACTGAGCAGGATGTCCATAGGGCGGTCTCGGTCGGCTTGCTCCTCGAACAGGCCCGCCTCTTCAGAGCCTTCGATCCGGCCTTCGAGTCCGCGGTCGCTCAGCTGTGTGGTGGAGGGAACCTCGGGACGCTCGCGCTGACATCCAGCAAGCCACGGTACTTGGACCCTGCCGAGCTGTTCCTGTGGTTCCTCGGCAAGACCACGCCGGGGATCGACCCACACACCGTTGTCGCACAGGCGATGTACGGTCTCTCGGACCAGCTCTGTGTGAAAGTCCTGGACTACATGGGTTGGCTGGGGGCCCTGGACGATGCTGTGGCCACCCTGGACAACATCGGGCAGACGATGGACTTCGTCATGTCTTACCTGACGGGAGAGGACAAGGCAAAGGAGGCCGTCACCACATGGATTGCCAAGACTCTGGATCGCGCGGGTGGAGGGAGCTCACCTTTTGAGCCATTGTTCTCCGGCGATGGAGATTTCGCGGTCCCAGTGCCTCAGAGGCAGTACTTCGTCGAGGATGCAGCAGGCAACCTCTACCCCATTTGGGTGGGGAACATCAGTGCGGTAGTGGACCTACCCTCATACGACATCTTCTCCTCCGACGAATGGAGGGATTTCTATCCTGCCTTCAAGGCATCACAGTCGGGCATCAGGACGCTGGTCCAGGACAGCGTGACACGATTGGCCTTCGACGTCGCGGGCATCGCCGAGCTGGACATGGGTCAAACCTCCATCAACCCTGCCGATGGGAAGGACATATTCTCGGCCCTGGCCGACGGGACGGGCGCGGTCAAGATCCGGTTGGACCAGGGGGCGCTCTCCTCGGCCGCCAAGGTCCTCCCGTTGTTCAGCGAGGAGTACGAGCTCGCTCAGAGGCTCAGCGATTTCATCTGGAAGAGGGACCTGGATCTCGTGGATCGCCCGGGTTTGCTGCAGGATGCTTACTCCGATCTCGTCTCGAAGATCCTTTCGAGCGCTAAGCACGCTTACATCCCCGACCTCGCGGTCCCCGCGGAGGAACAGATAAGGGGGCTCGTGACCTCCGACCTGGAGTCGGATCCATCCTGGGGTGTCGGCCCCACATCGGCATCCTTCATCGATGCCGTCTGCAGGCAGAGGCTGAGACAGGTCGGTTCCGTCATCAATGCTTCTGTGGCAAAGACGGATGACGGGTTCGCCGGGCCGTTGATCGATTCGGTGGCATCGATGCTCGTCGCAGGCGCCCAGGGCTTTCCGGGCCTGAAGTCCTTGATCGAGGAGAGCCTTACGGGCTTCGCTCACGGTGTGCTCTCCCAGAAGGAGATGTCCGCGTTCAAGGACTCGGTCTACATAGACCTCACGAATCCGTTCGAGTTCTGGGAGGGTGACCGGGGATCGGCCGTTGGCAATAGCAGGATCATGACCGAGTCGCTCAGCGTGAGCGTCCCCGACGGGCTCCCAGACATGCAGGTAGTTCCGTTTGACAGCGCCGCGGGAAGCGATTCCCTGGACAACATGTTCCCGACCGGCGATCTGTTGGTCCAGGTGAAAAGGCCTTGGCAGTTCGACCGGGGGAGATCGGAGTATCCGAACGTCCACATGACCTCGATCTTCAATCTCTCGGCCACGCCCTTCACCACCCAATGGACCGTCTCCGTGCTCGGGATGGTCGAGATGGTCACGTCATCCACAGACTCCGCGTTCCAGTCGCTTCTCTCCGATGGGCCCCCTCATTCCAGCTCCAAGGTGAGGATTGAGCTCTCCTTCCCAGTCGTCCTGCACTCGGCCTGGGCCCTTCAAGGGGTAGAATACAATCCATCGAGCACCGCACTGTCCGATATCATCGCGGCATCCAAGAAGTTCATCGACACGGTGTGGAAGAAGCTCGAGCCCGCCTTCGGCTGGATCAAGGACGGGCTCGAGCGGCTCTACAGGTTCATCGGTCACGCTTTTGAGACTCTCGCGAGCTTCGCGACGAAGATGGTCAAGGCCGTTGCATCGGCCCTTCAGACATTGGTCGAGACGCTCCAGACCTACGTCCAGAAGATCGCGGACTCTGTCCTGGGGAAAGCGGTCCGGGCATTCATAGACCTCACGGGCCGGGTGGAGTTCCGAATATCGCTGTACGGCTTCGTCGTGATCGTGCAGACGAACCTCCCAGACCTCCTCTATCGTCAGGGCACCGACATGCTCAGGCTGATAGTATGCACGAACAGGCTCGGCCCGGGGATATCGGTCGGCGTGAGGATCGCGAAGATGAGCGACGGCAGCTTCGACATCATCGCCAACGGGACGCTCACCATGAGGAAGCTCAGCGTGGACGTACGCGTGGACCCGTTGATGCACATCATGCGCAGGTTCGTCGAGATGCACTGCGTGGCGAAGACGTGGGCGATGGACCTCATGATCCCCGAGGTGGAGCCATACGAGCTTGCCCAGGTCAGCACGGCGAACATCCCGGGCGTGGGGGCGTTCCTCTCGAACATACCCATACCTGTGCTGGGGCTCTCGGCCTCGGTCGAGGCCGGCCTGCGATTGAAGTACGCTGCACCGTTCCCGACGGATGTCGTGATAAACGAGTTCGAATCGAACCCTTCCGGCATCGACACAGACAAGGAATGGGTGGAGCTCTACAATCCGCTGGACAAGCCGAAGTGCGTCGACGGGTGGACGGTCACGACCCAGCACGGCAAGACCAACTCGCTCGCCTTGACCGGGACGATCCCGAGCAACGGGCTCATGGTGTTCAAGTTCCCGGGCATCGCCGTCGACAACGGCGCCCCGGACGACCCGTTCAACGACGGCGATTCCCTCGTGCTGCAGGACCCGGCCGGCCTCACGGCGGACGCCACCCCGATGCTGAAGGACACGGCGAATGATGATCGGGCATGGCAGCGCAGCTGGGACGGAGGCCCCAAGTGGGTCTTCGTGCAGGGGACCATGGGGAACTCGAATGGCATTCCTGTGCTGCTCGCTAGCTCCGACTTCATCGCCAAAGCGCTGTTCGAGGCGTTCAAGCAAGCGTTCACCGAGACGCAGCTGCAGGAGGTCACGGCCTCGCTGGACTTCCTCGTGCTCTTCGCCAAGCGGGTGCTGAACAACTTCATCGAGAACATGATTTCGCTTGTCGGCGAGATAATCCACGAGGTCACGTTCTTCATCAAGGTGACGGTCAACGATGCCAGCGGCTCCGCGGGCGTGGGCTTCAGGACCTCGTTCGTCGTCACCGGAGGGGCGATAGTCGAGCTGCTGAGATGGCTCATACGCTCGTTCGCCACATTCATCGTGGACCTGGGAAGGGCGAGCGATCCGATCGCATATCCGGCCTTTCCGCCCAACTTCTTCGCCGGGTTGTACTTGAGGTTCGAGCTGCTGTTCGAGGTCGGCGTGCCGAAGATGATCCGCGTCATCGGAGCTGCTGGGAGCATCGGTCAGAGGTTCGAGTGCGCTGTCGTGGTGTCGCCGAACATGCCTGCGCTGGGCAAGATGGTGGGAAAGCACTGGGGCAACTGGAGCATCGACTTCGGCGTGTGCCTCTCGGGCGTGCCGAAGGAGTTCGCGAGCGCCTTCATGTTGAAGGACACGGGCGACCTGATAGATTTCTGGATAGTCAAGGCCAGGCTCTATGGGATCTGATATCGCAAAAGCATAAATGCCTATGATGCATCCTTCGCCCGACATCGATGGACATCATCATCACCTCGCTCCTGGACGAGCTGCTGTCCAAGGTCTGGTTCGAGCTGACATTCCTGCTCGTCGTCTCCCTCTTCGCGGGATTCCTGTTCGCGAGGTTCGGCCAGCCTCGTGTTCTGGGATACATCGTGGTCGGAGTGGTGATCGGTCCAAGCGTGCTAAACATCATTCGGTCCTCGGGAACTGGCGTGTCCCCGCTCCCGGAATCCGTCCAGATGCTCGCCCTGCTGGGGGCCATCGTGCTCCTGTTCATGATCGGATTGGAGTGCGACCTCAAGCAGGTGTATGGCAAGCGGTCCATCGCCATCGCGTTCGGCGGGGTGATCGTCCCATGGCTCGGGGGGTACCTCCTCGCGTTGGCCATGGGCTTCGGGTCCGACGCGATATTCATCGGGGCGACGCTCGTGGCGACGAGCGTGGCCATAACCGCCAGCGTGACGTCCCAGCTCGGCCTGATCGGCACCCCGATAGCATACGCCATCGTGGGTGCAGCGGTCGTGGACGATGTTCTAGGCATGATCGTCCTCGGCATATCGAAAGAGTTCGTCCCTGGGGTGGGGCTCGACTATGGAGCTATCATACTGCTGATCGTCGGGGCGACTCTTTTCATCGTGGTGGGGGCCTGGATTGGTTCTCGTTATCTCACGAAGCTGGTCTTCGACGTCCAGGTCTCGGGCTTTCGCCGGAAGCTCCCGATGAGTGGATTCGTGCTGGCGCTCGCGATAGCCTTCCTATACGCCTTCATAGCAGAGGCCATCGGCATCACAGCCATCGTAGGAGCCTTCGTCGCGGGAACGGCCTTCTCTGGTTCGCCTTTGAGGGATGGGCTCAGAAAAGGAACAAACTACCTGGAAGCCCTGTTCGTACCGCTCTTTTTTGTTTCGCTAGGTGTCGCGGTCGATGTCCGCGGGATCCAGGACGCGCTCGTGTTCGGGATCGTGCTCACGCTGGTAGCCATCGCGACCAAGATCGTCGGGTGCGGCATATCTGCGAAGTTGACCGGGATGTCCTGGTGGGATTCCCTTGCGGTCGGGGTGGGGATGACGCCGCGATTGGAGATTGCCCTCGTCATAGCATATTACGGGTTGTCGAACTTGATTATCGACGAGAAGACCTACTCGGTAGTTGTGTTCATGGGACTTCTGACTGCGGTCTTCGCACCAGCACTCCTCAGAGGTGTGCTCAAGCGGGGCGGACACGTGCTCATACCATCGTAGGATCAAGTGGCAGGGGGAGATCAGTTCGGGACGAGTGCGAGATTCTCCGAGAAGTGCCCGCTCCTCGGCAGCGAGCTCTCCTCGCTGGCGTCGGGACCGGCCATCCCCAGAGACAGAAGGAACGCTCTACCGAAGGCGATCGCTTTGTCAGTTTCTCCTGCCTCGAGCTCACGCAGGAACGCTTTCCCAACCAACACCGCGAACTCCTTGTCCTTTTTCATCCTGAACGATCTCAGTCGTTCTATCGACTTCTTCCAGATATATATGGTCGGTGATGGCAATCAGCGATGATTCTCAACAATGAGAAACTCTGCCATGCGATGGCAAGCTCATGTGATGCGGTCCATGCCCTTCATGTAAGGCCTGAGGACGTCGGGAACTGTCACCGTGCCGTCCTCGTTCTGGTAGTGCTCCAGTACTGAGATCATCGTCCTCGGGAGCGCTATCCCTGAGCCGTTGAGCGTGTGAATGAACTCGCTCTTCAGGTGAGGCTCCCGCCTGAACTTGATCATGGCCCTCCTCGCCTGGAACTCCTTGAAGTCGCTGCACGACGAGACCTCGAGCCACTGGTCCATGCCCGGCGCGTAGGTCTCGATGTCGTAGGTCTTCGATGAGTGGAAGCCCGTGTCTGCAGTGCAAAGCAGCTTGACCCTGTACGGAAGCTGCAGTCCCTGCACAACTGCTTCGGCGTCTCGCAGCAATGTCTCGAGCTCTTCCTGCGAGGTCTCCGGCACCACGAACTTGACCATTTCGACCTTGTTGAACTGGTGCACGCGCGCGATGCCCTTCGTTTCAATGTGCTTTCCCGCCTCCCGCCTGAACGATGGGAGGTATGCCGTGTGATAGATCGGAAGCTGCTTCTTGTCAAGGATCTCGTCCGCGTACATGTTTGTGACCGGGACCTCCGCGGTCGGGTTGAGGTAGTAGTCATCCCGTTCTATCCAGTACATGTCCTCCTGCATCTTTGGCAGCTGACCCGTTCCGATGCAGCTCTTCTTGTTGATCATCACGGGCGGGAACAGCTCCTTGTATCCCTGGTCTTGATGCAGGTCCAGCATGTAGTTGATGAGCGCCCTCTCGAGGCGCGCACCGTCGCCCTTGAGGACATAGAATCCCGTGCCGGTTATCTTGACTCCGCGCTCGAAGTCGATGATGTCCAGCCTCTCCCCGAGCTCCCAGTGGCTCAGCGGCTTGAAGTCGAACTTCCTCGGAAGTCCCCAGGTCTTGACTATCTTGTTGTCATCCGGGCTCGTTCCGACGGGCACGCTTGGGTCTGGGATGTTCGGCATGTTCAGGAGGATCTCGTCTCGGTCGACCTCGACCTTCTTCACCTGCCCTTCGATGACCTTGATCCGCTCAGCGATCCCCTTCATCTCGAGTATCTTCGATTGCTTCTCGTCCTTTCCCAGCTTGGGTATCTCCTCGGAGACCTCGTTCCTCTTCTTCCTGAGCGCGTTGCCCTCTTCGACCAAAGCTCTCCATTGTCCGTCCAGTCGGAGGAAGTCCTCGAGGACCTTGAGCTCGTAGCCCCTGTTCTTCAGCGCCTGTCGTACGAGCTCCTCATTATCCCGTATGAACTTGGCGTCCAACAACCCAGCCACTCTCGTTTTGCCAATAATGTAGTCGATATTTATAATCTGGCCATTCGCTCCCTGGCATCTCAGTCCCTGGCCAGGACCACGGTCTTGCCACGGACCTCGACGAGGACGGAGGAAGACACATGAGCGAGCTTCTCTGCGCTCTCGTGGCGGTCGGCTTCGAACGATGATAGCAGCTTCACCTTTACCAGCTTGTTCTTCTTCAGCTGCTGGGAGAGCTCGTCGATAATTGCCGGAGTGATTCCCTCCTTGCCTACGTGCACCGTGGGGCGAAGCTGCTGTGCTCTCCCCCTGAGTTCGATGATCATCTTCTTCTCCATTCTATCAACCCTTCTCGGATCTCATGGGAATGCGGAGCACGTTGCCACATGCTAGGCATGTCATGGATATCTTCCCTCTGGATATCCTCACTCTGACGTTCTTCGGCGGTATGAAGAATGAATGGCATCCAGGGCAATAGGTCCTCTTGTGCCCGGTGCGGACCTTGTGCCGCTGCCCGATCTTCAGCGCGAGCGAGACATATCTCTGGGCGGTCGGCTGTTTGTCCGCTGAAGCTTCCTGCCTTGCGAGCTCGAACAGCCGCTCAATCCGTTCCCTGGCAATCTCCTTGGCGTCCCCTTTGCCCACGTGCCTTCTTCCCATACGGAGCACGAATGAGGGAGAGCGTAGATAATGCTTGGCGGGGTTGAAAGGCGGCATCCAGT
>Ga0315282_10006401_pt1 | contig 19726 bp, 23 predicted proteins | sample YL17G07_20_MG_FD_203693 | JGI IMG/M metagenome (GOLD analysis project Ga0315282, IMG submission 203693) | Sediment microbial communities from Yellowstone Lake, YNP, Wyoming, USA - YL17G07_20 | ecosystem: Environmental > Aquatic > Freshwater > Lake > Sediment | place: USA: Wyoming | collected... | reverse complement strand
CACCCTGTATCCCTCCCGCAACCCAGTATAGCTCTCCCATGCACCCCGGCTCCCATGCTCCCAAGCCCCCTGGCTCCCATGCTCCCCAGCACCCATGCACCCCAGCTCCTATTGGCATTGCCGGCAATCGTGATGTAAGCGACAGCAAGTTCAATTCACCACTGAGTTTCGATCGCTGTGGTGATGACGGCGTTGTAGCCGAAGATCTTTTCGATCTTGTCGGGATTGGAGGGCATGCCTACCAATGCGGGCATCGTGATCATAACGAAGATTGGGGCATCAGAAAGTGACTGAAATGACCCCACAGATGAACGCTGAGCCACACGGATTTTGGGCTCGTGCATTCGTGTGGGTCAGCGTTCATCTGTGGGCCCTTTTTGTTTTCATCGCCCGGTTGACGGGTTTGGCGGGAGACATTGTGTGGCATACGAGTGAGCCTGACGGCCAATCCCGGAGGAGACTGGACATCAGCAAAGCGGAGAGGCTGTTTGGTTTCGTCGCAAAGAAGCCATTGAAAGAGGGATTGCGTCGAACGATTGAGTCGCATCAGGCCCACCATACAGCGAGGGCCTGCGAGTTTTAGCACGATCGAAGAAAGGTGGCGTCATTTGAAGCGAGCCTTAGTCTGCGGTGCCGGCGGGTTCATCGGTGGGCACTTGGTGAAGAAACTGAAGCGCGAGGGTTACTGGGTGCGCGGCGTGGACATCAAGCACCACGAGTTCGCCCCCACTCAGGCCGATGAGTTCCTGCTACTGGACTTGCGGGACCCCGAGAATTGCAGGAAAGCCCTGACCCTATCCGGCGGGGCATTTGACGAGGTCTACCAGTTGGCAGCCGACATGGGCGGGATGGGCTTCATCTCCGTAGCCGAATGCGAGGTGCTGCACAATAATGCCCTCATCAACATCCACATGGCCCACACCGCGGCCGAGATGGGCGTGGCCCGCTATTTCTTCTCCTCGTCGGTGTGCGTGTACCGGGACATGGAGCCCGACGAGCCGCCCCTGACCGAGGAGCAAGGGTGAATCTCCTCTGCACCCTAGCACCTCTGCACCTCCACTCAGGAAGGGGGCAGAGGTGATACAGAGTCACGAGGAGCTTGAGGTCTATAAAATGGCTTTCCGGGCGGCGATGCGGGTTTTCGAGCTCTCCAAGTCGTTCCCGTCAGAGGAGCGGTTCTCCCTAACCGATCAGATCCGGCGTGCCTCTCGGTCAGTGTGTACCAACATTGCAGAGGCCTGGAGAAAGCGACGGTACGAGGCTGCCTTTGTTAGCAAACTCAATGATGCGGAAGCAGAAGCGGCCGAAACCCAGACGTGGCTCCGCTTTGCTGTGGAATGTGGTTATCTCTCCGCAGAGGTCGGTGAAGAGTTGCATCAAACCGACGACCACATCATAGGCAAACTCGTCAACATGATAGTCAACCCTCAACCTTGGCTAATCCCACGGAGCAACCGATGACCGCTCCTCCGCTCCTCCGCACCTCTGCCCCTCCGCACACACGGGCGGGAGAAGGCCCCGGCGGCCATCTGCCGCAAGGTGGCCGAGGCCGAGGACGGCGGCACCATCGAGGTGTGGGGCGACGGGACGGCGGTCCGTAACTTCACCTACGTGGACGACCTGGTGGACGGGATCTACACCCTGATGCAATCAGATTTGGAGGGCCCGGTGAACCTGGGCAGCGATGAGCGGGTGACGGTGGCCGATCTGGTGAGGACGGTGATCGAGGTCTCGGGCAAGCGGCTCAAGGTGAAGTACGTTCCAGGCCCGGTAGGTGTGCACGCCCGCAACTTCAGCAAGGCGCGCATCAAGTCGCTGGGGTGGGAGGCGAAGGTGACCCTCAAAGAGGGGATCGCGCGGACGTATCCGTGGATAGAGGCGCAGGTGAAGGCGGCGCGCGTTGCACGTTAGCACGTTGCACGCTGGCACGTTAGAGGAAGGAGAGCCTTGGTTACTTATCTTGTCACCGGATGTGCTGGATTCATAGGTTGGAAAGTCACCGAATTCCTGCTGGCCGACGGCCACACCGTGGTGGGCGTGGACAACCTCAACGACGCCTACGACGTGCGCCTGAAGCAATGGCGGCTGGCGCAACTGGAGGGCAGGCCGGGGTTCGAGTTCCACCGGATGGATATTACGAACCGGCGGGAACTGAAGGAACTGTGGGAATCGCAGATTGCGGATTGCAGATTGCAGATCGTAAATCGCAGGTTACCCTTCGATGCGGTCATCAATCTCGCGGCCAGGGCCGGCGTGCGGCAGTCGGTCGAGAACCCGTGGGTTTATTTCGAGACCAACGTCACCGGCACGCTGAACCTGCTGGAGCTGTGCCGGGAGTTCGGGGTGAAGAAGTTCGTGCTGGCGTCCACCTCCAGCTTGTACGGCAAGGACAATCCTATGCCGTATCGAGAAGACGCGGACACAAACCATCCTCTTTCTCCCTACGCCGCTTCCAAAAAGGCGGCCGAGGCACTATGCTACACCTATCATTATCTTTACGGCATTGACGTGACCGTGTTCCGCTACTTCACGGTTTATGGCCCGGCGGGGCGGCCCGACATGAGCCTGTTTCGCTTTGTGCAGTGGATCAGCGAGGGGCGACCAGTGACGGTGTATGGGGATGGCCAGCAATCACGGGATTTCACCTATGTGGACGATATTGCACGAGGCACGATCGCCGGACTGAAACCACTGGGATATGAGGTAATCAATCTCGGCTCAGATCAACCGGTGGTGTTGATGGATGCGATACGGCTGGTGGAGGAGTTGGTGGGGAAGAAGGCGCAGATGGAGTTTCGGCCCCGCCACCCGGCGGATGTGCTGGCGACATGGGCGGATATCGGCAAGGCGGAGCGGCTGCTGGGCTGGCGGCCGCGGACAGGGTTCGAGGAGGGGGTGCGCCGGCCGGTGGAATGGTATCAGGAGAATCACGAGTGGGCACAGGAGATAGAGACCGGATGAGAGCCTTAGTTACCGGCGGCGCAGGGTTCATCGGCACCAACGTGGTCAAGCGCTTACTGGAATTGGGCCACGAGCCGGTAGTGCTGGATAATCTCTCCAGCGGCTATCGGGACAATCTGCTTCCGGGGGTCACTTTCGTTGAAGGGGACGTTCGGGATAAGGCCACGGTGGAACAGGCGATGGCAGGGTGTCAGGTCGTCTTCCACCTGGCGGCCAGCGTGGGCAACACCCGCTCCATCGAGCACCCCATCACCGACTCGGAGGTGAACGTGCTGGGTACGCTCAACGTGCTGGAGGCGGCAAGAGCGCACGGTATTGAGCGTGTGGTTTTCTCCTCCTCGGCTGGTATCTTCGGGGAGCTGAAAACACTACCCATTGCCGAGGACCATCCGCAGGACCCTGATTCGCCCTACGGCGTAAGCAAGCTGGCAGCCGAGAAACTATGCCTCGTGTACAACAAACTGTACGGGATGCGTAACATCTGCCTGCGTTATTTCAATGTCTACGGCCCGCACCAGCGCTATGACGCCTACGGCAACGTGATACCGATCTTCGCCAACCGCATTATCAAGGGCCAGCCCCTGACGATCTTTGGCGATGGCGAGCAAACCCGTGACTTTGTAAACGCCCGCGATGTGGCGGAAGCGAATATTCGTGCGGCTCTTGCGGGGGATGTCCGCGGTGTCTTCAATATCGCCAGCGGAACACGCATTACCATTAATGCACTGGCGGAGTTGATCCAGGAGGTGGCGGGGTGCCGGGTTGGTGTGCAATACGCCCCTCCGCGTAAAGGGGACGTGCGCCACAGCCTGGCCGATATTCGTGCGGCGCGCGAGGCATTCGGCTTTGCGCCGACGGTCGGCCTGGAGGAAGGTCTGGCTGAATATATCGCATGGGCGCGGGGCGTGATGTTGAGAGGTTGAGAAGGTGAGAAGGTGAGAAGTTGAGCGGGTAAGAGGGGAGATGGCGAAGATCGGCAGCGTGCGGGATCTGGAGGTGTATAAGATGGCATTCGCGGCGGCGGTGCGCATCTTCCAGTTGACGAAATCGTTTCCACAGGAAGAACGCTTCTCCCTGACAGATCAGATCCGAAGGGCTTCCAGGTCTGTCTGCATCAATCTTTCGGAAGGATGGCGAAAGCGGCGATACAAGGCGGTGTTCATCAACAAGCTGACCGATGGCATGCAGGAGGCCTCCGAAACTCAAGCCTGGTTGGAGTTCTCCCTTGCCTGCGGATACATTGATCAGCCCACCTTTGACGAGCTTTTTCAGGAATACGAGCACATCCTGGGCAAACTCAACAGCATGGAAATCAAAGCCGACACCTTCTGCTTTTAATCTCAACCTCCCAACTTCCCAAGTTCTCAACTTCATAGGCAAGCACAGGACAAGAAATGCGACTCTTAATCCTCGGTGGCGAGGGAATGCTTGGGCATAAGGCCTTCCAGGTCCTCAGCCAACGATTTGAGACTTACGCCACCTTCCGAGAGGTGAACGGGTTGTGGAAACACTTCCCAATGTATCGCTCGGCCGACCCCGCGCGGCTGCTGGCCGGGGTGGACGCGCTGGATTTCCATAGCGTGGTCAGGGCCATGGCTCGTGTGCGGCCGGATGTAGTGATCAACTGCATCGGCATCATCAAGCAGGTCAAGGAGGCTCGCGATCCGATTATTAGTCTGACGATCAATTCCCTTTTTCCGCACCATCTGGCTGATCTGTGTGTGGCGACGGGCGCGCGGCTCTTTCACATGAGCACCGACTGCGTCTTCAGTGGCCGCAAAGGGAATTATACCGAAGATGATATACCAGATGCTGAAGACCTGTACGGCCGAACGAAGTTGTTGGGCGAGGTCAACCGCCCAGGCTGCCTGACTATCCGCACGTCCATCTTTGGGCGGGATTTCCTTAAGCAAAGCGCCCTTCTGGAGTGGTTCCTGAAGAATCGGGGTGGCCAGGTCAAGGGTTACAAGAATGCGATCTATAGTGGCTTTCCAACCCAGGTTCTGGCACGGATCATGGCGGACATCATAGAGTACTACCCTGAACTCTCGGGCTTGTATCACATCGCCAGCCAGCCGATCAGTAAGTATGAGTTGCTGGTAAAGATCCGTGACGCCATGAATCTGGACATTGCAATAGAACCGTACGACGATCCGCCGTGCAACCGCAGTCTAAATGCCGGGCGCTTTATCGTAGCAACCGGCTACCATATCCTCACGTGGGATGAAATGATCGCGGAACTGGCGACGGATCCAACCCCTTACGATGAGTGGAGGCAGCAATATGGAGCCGCTTGAAGGCAAGCGTGTGTTGATCACCGGCGGCACCGGCTCGCTGGGCCAGGTGTTGGTGCGTCGGCTGCTCTCTGGCGAGCTGGGCCGGCCAGCGAAGGTCATCATCTTTTCCCGCGACGAAGCCAAGCAGCATGCCATGCGGGTGGAGTATCTGCACCGCCGCGCGGCGACCGACGAGGTGATTTACCGCAACTTTCAGCAAGTGCTCGAGTTCCGTATCGGTGACGTGCGTGACTTCCACAGCATCGCCTCGGTCTTGCGGGACGCCGATGCGGTGTTCAACGCCGCTGCGCTCAAGCAGGTGCCCACGTGTGAGTACTTCCCCTTCCAGGCGGTGATGACCAACATCGCCGGGCCGGAAAACATAGTGCGCGCCATCCAGGAGCACCACCTGCCGGTAGAGACGGTAGTGGGCATCTCCACAGACAAGGCCTGCAAGCCCGTGAACGTGATGGGGATGACCAAGGCGATTCAAGAACGGGTGTTTATCCAGGGCAACATGCGGTGTCCGCAGACCCGCTTTATCTGCGTGCGCTACGGCAATGTGCTGGCCTCGCGCGGGTCGGTGATCCCGCTCTTTCACGAGCAGATCCGCAGCGGAGGGCCGGTGACGATCACCACACCCGAGATGACCCGCTTCCTGCTCAGCCTGGACGAGGCGGTGGACACGATTTTCACGGCGGTGCGTGAGGCCGGACGGGGAGAGACCTATATCCCCCGCGTGCCCTCGGCGCGTGTAACCGACATTGCTGCGGTGTTGATCGGCGACCGGCCGATCCAGACCGTCATCACAGGCATCCGGCCTGGAGAGAAGGTGCACGAGATCCTCATCTCAGAGGAGGAGTGCCACCGCACGGTAGCGCGCGGCAAGTATTACGCGATCCTGCCAATCCTGCCCGAGGTGCGCGGGAACGGTGAGGTCGTGCCTGCGCTGGAGCGCGAGTACTCTTCGGCGGATAACCTCATGGACCGGACGGCGTTGGCCGATCTGTTGCGCCGGCGGAGGCTGATGGTGGAGGATAGCCTGGAAGAGCAGGGAGAACTGTTGCGGTGAAGGTCCTGACGGTTTTGGGCACCCGCCCCGAGATCATCCGTTTGTCGAGGGTGATTGAAAAACTGGATCGGCTGTGCGAGCACAGATTGGTCCACACGGGTCAGAACTTTGACCCGAACCTGAGCGACATCTTCTTCCAGCAGTTGCGCGTGCGTCCGCCTGACTATTACCTGGGCGTGACGGGTGAGACCTTTGGCCAGCAGATCGGCCAGATGTTTCGAGCGGTGGACAAGGTGCTGAACGAGGAGCGGCCCGATGCGCTCTTGATCCTGGGCGATACCAACAGCGGGCTGTGTAGCATCCTGGCCAGGCGCATGGGGATCCCGGTCTATCACATGGAGGCAGGCAACCGTTGCTACGACGACCGCGTGCCGGAGGAAGTCAACCGCCGCATCATTGACCATTCCAGCACCGTGCTGATGCCCTACACCCAACGCAGCAAGGAGAACCTGGTACGGGAGGGGATTGAGGGTCGCCGCATCTATGTGACAGGCAACCCAATCAATGAAGTGATCAACTACTACGACGCCGACATCCGCGCTTCCGACATCCACATCCGACTGGGGGTGGAACCAGGCAAGTACTTTCTGGCGACGATGCATCGGGCCGAGAACGTGGATGTAGAGCACCGCCTGCGCAACCTGGCGGCAGGCCTCTCGCAGGTGCAACGCCGATACGGTTATCCGGTCATTTGCAGCCTGCACCCGCGCACGCGGCAGAAGATGGAGCAGTACGGCGTAGGGACCGGAAACGACCAGGTGCGCTTCCTGACGCCGTTGGGGCTTTTTGACTTCGTGGCTCTGGAACGGGCTGCCTTTTGCGTGCTCACTGACAGCGGCACGGTGCAGGAGGAGTGCTGTATCTTCCGCGTGCCGACGGTGACCATCCGCGATGTGACGGAGCGGCCGGAGACGATTGAATGCGGCAGCAACATGCTCGCTGGCTGCGAGCCGGACGTGATCCTGCGTTGCGTGGAGACGGTGCTGGCCCAGGGTCGCGCCTGGCAGCCGCCGGCGGAGTATCTGGAGACGGACGTATCAAGCAAGGTGGTAAAGATCGTATTGGGGTATCGCCATGCAAGCAACTGAACTTCAAGTTGAATCAGGATCAGCAGCAGGGCAAGGGGCTCCCAACATCGCCATCCCGGTAATCGTCATCGAGCCTTCCAGAGGCTGGGTCTCGCTCAAGTTGCGTGAGCTGTGGCAGTATCGCGAGTTGCTGTTTTTTCTGACCTGGCGCGATGTGAAGGTGCGTTACGCCCAGGCGGCACTGGGCGTTGCCTGGGCAGTGCTCCAGCCGCTGCTAACCATGGTGATCTTTAGCGTGATCTTCGGCCAGTTGGCCAAACTCCCTTCCGATGGCATACCCTATCCGATTTTCAGTTATGCCGCGCTGCTGCCGTGGCAGCTTTTTGCCGGCGCATTGCAGCGGGCCGGCACCAGCCTGGTGGGCAACGCCAACCTGTTGACCAAGGTGTATTTCCCTCGCCTGATTATCCCCCTCTCAGCGGTGGCTGCAGGGTTGGTAGATTTTGCCATCTCATTCGTAGTGCTATTAGGGTTGATGCTCTATTACGGTGTTACGCCCACCTGGAATGTGCTGTGGCTCCCCGTCTTCGTTTTGCTGGCGCTGTTGACCGCGCTGGCCGTGGGACTGTGGCTGTCTGCGCTCAATGTCCAGTACCGTGATGTGCAGCATGCTATCCCCTTCCTGATCCAGGCCTGGATGTATGCTTCGCCGGTTGCCTACTCAGCCGGGCTGATCCCCACCGGTCCGTGGCGGATCGTGTACGGCCTGAACCCGCTGGCGGGGGTGATCCAGGGCTTTCGCTGGGCGCTCTTGGGGGCCAGTCCGCCGGACGAGCTGATGGCGGCGTCGGTGGTGATGGTGTTGGTGCTGCTGACGACCGGCCTGTTCTACTTCCGGCGGATGGAGCGGACATTTGCGGATGTGGTGTGATGAGAAGGTCGCTGGTTGTTTTGATACTTTGGCTGATCGTTGGGGTAGTCGTTCTTGTGACACCACAGGCATGGGGTCAGATGTGGGAGATGAACCGGTGGTCGGTGCGGGCTGCACATGCCATTCTAGATTGCTGCCCTGGGAGTCAAACATATTTGCCTGTTAGCCCTTTCGACCACCCCCGTGAGGCAGTTTGGCGAGGGATATTCGCCTTGCGACAGGATGATACTGCAGAAGCAGTGGCTCTCTTGTCTGCGAGATTAGCTGCGCATCCAGAAGATCGGGCAGCGCACACGGTCCTCGGTGAGGCATTTGATCGTCAAGGCCAGATAGCTTTGGCGGTTGCTGAATGGCGGCAGGCAGGGAACTGGAGTCAGATCCTTCGTGTCGCGCAGAGGGCCTACAGTGACCATCGGCTGGATGATGCCCTGATCGCCTATCGGGCAGCTTATGAGTTGGTTCCGCTCAGAGCGACCTTGGGTCTATCTCACACTTTGTGGGGAAAGCGAGATCTCAAGAATGCTGAGGTTTTGCTCCGTCAGTCACTCGCGGCGGCGCCTGATTACGAGGATAGCAGACTGTGGCGAGTGACCCTGGCCGAGGTCCTCATGGCTGACGGTCGGTGGTCGGATGCCGTGGCGACTTATCGAGAAGCTTTGACCAGAGAGCCGTGCAACGCTTCACTCCATTTTGGATTGGGCAAAGCCCTGTATCATGTGGAAGGCCTGGTGGCGGCAATAACTGAGGTTGATAAGGGGATTGGCCTGGCGCCAGACGATGCCGACGGGTACGAGGTGATGGCCGATCTTTTGTTCGCTGAGAAACGTTACGCTGAAGCTGACCCCTTGTACCTCGAGGCTATTGCGCGTTCTCCGGACAATTGGTCGCTCCTGGTCAAACGCGCTCGAAACTTGACGGCAGCCGGTGATAAAGTCGGCGGAATAGCATGTTATGAAGAGGTGATTGATAGATTCTCGGGCAAGATGTCACCGGACGAGATGGCAAGCGTCTATCGGGCATTGGCGCACGCTTACTGGAGTTTAGGCGTCGGTCCCCGGGCGGTGGCAGCGATTGAGAAGTCGCTCTCGCTCAAAGCCACTGACCCGCTTACCTGGACGACAGCGGGGGCAATCTACGAATGGGTGAAAGAGCCGGACAGAGCCTTGCGTGCTTATCGGCAAGCTCTTGCCATCGACCCGACCAACAGAGACGCGCAGCAGGGTCTACAGCGGCTTACGCCATGAAATCAAAAATCAAACGGCCGCACGGTGTAGTATGAGCGATATAGCCATTCGCGTCGAGCGCCTGGGCAAGCAGTACCGCATTGGCGGGTCTCGGGAACAGTATAAGACCTTGCGAGAGAGCCTGGTGGGAGCAGTGACCCGTCCTTTACGTCGTCTCCGAAATCCGAAACCTGAAATCCGAAATCAAAACACCATCTGGGCTTTGAAGGATGTTTCCTTTGAGGTCAAACGCGGGGAGGTGGTGGGGATCATTGGCCGTAACGGCGCGGGGAAGACCACCCTTCTAAAGATCCTCTCTCGAATTACTGAACCGACGGAAGGGAGGGTCGAGATTCATGGCCGGGTGGGCTCCTTGCTGGAGGTGGGAACTGGCTTTCATCCAGAATTGACCGGCCGGGAGAATATTTACCTCAACGGCGCTATCCTGGGCATGAGCAAGAAAGAAATAAACCGCAAGTTTGAGGAGATCGTGGCCTTTGCCGAGATCGAGAAGTTCATAGACACGCCCGTGAAGCGCTACTCCAGCGGCATGTACGTGCGCCTGGCCTTTGCCGTGGCGGCACACCTGGACCCGGAGATTTTGCTGGTGGACGAGGTGCTGGCGGTGGGGGATCTTGAGTTTCGCAAGAAATGTTTGGGGAAGATGCAGAACGTGAGCCAAGTGGGAAGAACAGTGCTATTTGTGTCGCACGATATGGGAAACATCTCCAATCTATGCTCCAGGACGGTATGGCTTGATTCAGGCACTATCCGTGCGGTCGGTGATACCAAAGATGTGGTTTCGCAATATATATCTAGTGGAACACACCTGCGCGGGGAGATCAGTTGGGTAGACATTAAATCTGCACCGGGTAATGAAAGGGTGCGTCTCAAGGCTGTCAGGATCAAGTCCAATGGTCACGTGACGGCGGATGTGATGATCGACACCGAAGTCAGCATCGAAATTGATTATTGGAATCTCCAAGATGGAGCTGTCCTGGTCTCCAATATACATTTGAGGGACAAAATGGATGCCTTTGTTCTGGCTTCGCATAACACGCTATCAGCCAGTCTATTACCAGACCCTTGGGCTGAAAAACCACGCCCTAAGGGCCTTATCGGACTATTTGCGTTATCCCAGCCAATTTCTTGAATAATGGGAGCTACTCAATTGACGTTGGAATTCTAAATGGGAGGCTTGAATGGGAAGTTTGGGAAAAGAACCTTCTGACGTTTGTGGTCCACGAAACGGGCGAGATGAAGAAGGAGTATATGGGAGCATGGGTTGGGGTTGTACGACCCAAATTGGCGTGGTCTACTACATGGTTAGGTGTTACGGAAGAGCGATCTGAAGGATATCCAACTTGAAAAACCACAAGGAAGGGTGCACGAAGACCAGTGCTTTGACGAGCCACCCCATCCGCGTACATAAACGAGCACTGATATTCGGTAAACGAACTGCATCAGCAGTGCTTCGTCGACTTCTTCGTTACTATCGCCGCAATGATACTTTAACCCCGAAAGAAAAGTCTGAGCCTCAATGGCATAGGGTAACTGGTGGACCACTGCAAGGTCACTATATGTTGCTTAACTTGAGCGCTCCTGCCTTCTGGCATAAGGAGATGATGGAAGGCCGTTACGACTCCTTTATCTACGACGTGCTTGGCGAACTTGTGCCCATTAGAGGAGCAACGGTATGGGATGTCGGCGCTCACATTGGCTACCATTCGCTTGCTTTTGCGGCACTTGTTGGACCTGCAGGACGTGTTGTAGCGTTTGAACCCAATCCCCATAATGTCGACCGTCTCCGCCAGCATCTGGAAAGGAATACGGACCTCGGAGAGCGCATTACTCTCATGACCTGCGCACTGGGCGGCATGGATGGTGAAGAGGATTTCGTTTTCAGTCCTGAAATTGATGACGGCAGGAGTTCTGGCAGCCATCTGAACCAGGCGTTTGTCCCGGAGGAACCGACGGCCTATCAATCGTTTAACCAAACAAGAGTTCCGGTGGTCACGGCGGATACTTTGCTGCGTGATGAACGGGTCGCGGCTCCATCTATTATCAAAATCGACGTTGAGGGTGCTGAGGCCCTCGTCCTGGCAGGAGCACAACATCTACTTGCCAGCCTGAGACCGGTCCTTCTGATCGAAGTGCATCACATCGTAGCAATGCACGATACGCTCAATATCCTGTTGCGACTGGGTTATCGTACAAGCATCATTAACGATGCCCCAAGTTCCCCGTCACGCTGCTTCATTGTGGCCCAACCGGAAGATAATCATCCGCTGAACAGCGTAGCCGCTAACGAGGACGCTCAATGAATATCTTGCACGTAAGTAGCACAGACCTTATGGGGGGACGGTTCACCGGTTACTATATGCACCAGGCCCTAGAGGAAATCCATGCCGTGGAAATGGCGGTATGGAATAAAACTACGGATAACCCGAGCGTGCATTCGATGCGTGACAGCAGGTTTTTCTTGTGCTTTCCTAGCACCTTTGTGCGAAGGTTCGACAACAAGTTGGGGTTGGAGGGACTTACCGGCCTGGCGGGATGGATTTTGCCCTTCCAAGAGTATTTCAAACGTGCAGATATTGTTCACCTGCATCTCATTCACAACGGCCCCTATTCCAGCATTTTGTCCTTGCCCATGTTGAGTCGCTTGAAGCCTCTTGTATGGAGTATCCATGATCCGTGGGCCATGACTGGGGGTTGTCTGTATTCTTTCGATTGCGATCGTTGGCTGACCGGGTGCAACTCTCCCTGTCCTTACCCGAGGCGCAAGTCGCTATTGCAGGACCACACACCTGCTTTGCATTGGCAAATCAAAAAGTGGGTCTATCAGAAATCCGATCTGTCCCTGGTTGTCGCATCGAGATGGATGCAGGATAGAGTTCAAAGGAGTCCTTTGCTGCGCCACATCCCTTGTCATGTCATTCCTTATGGTATTGATCTTGAGACCTTCAGACCCCGTCCTAAGGCGGAGTCTCGCAAGAAGCTGGGCATTTGGCCAGATCAGAAGGTCTTGGTATTCCGAGATGTCGGATTGGAATCTGATCGCTTCAAGGGGATGCGTTGGTTGATGGAAGCGTTACAGATGTACGAACCGCAGGAACCGACCTGTTTGCTGATTTTGCAGGATGGGCGCGCTTTTCGCTCTCTATGGCCCAAGTACAGTGTGATCACACCGGGCTGGATTGATGGTGAAGAACTTGCGGTTATCCTATCAGCAGGGGATGTGTTTCTGATGCCTTCGATTCAAGAAGCGTTTGGACTGATGGCCGTGGAGTCAATGGCGTGTGGTACACCCGTAGTGGTATGCGAGGGAACCTCGCTGCCGGACGTTATTAAGGCACCTCAAAGCGGATTGGTTGTACCGCCGAGAGACAGTGTTGCATTAGCTGGTGCGATAAAGCAATTGCTAGAGGATGACAGTCTACGAGATAGATTGGGAAGGCAAGCACGCCAAATCGCTGAACGTGAATATGCACTCCCGCTGTATCTTCAACGGCATCTCAACTTATATGAAGAGGTGATTGAGCTTTACCGCAAAGGCAAGCGGGGGTAGACTATCATGAGAATCCTGATCCTCGGCGGAGATGGTATGCTGGGCCACAAGCTTTGGCAGGTCCTGGCCGACCAACTTGATACGTATGACGAATCACATCCGCGCGACCGTTGGGGTATGGAGGGAGGGTACTGGCAGACACACCGCTCCGGGTGGTTTCTTCAGGATTTTGGCGAGGGTTGGGATACTGTGTGCTGCGAAAACTATCATTTCGTTGACCAAACTGGACACTTACTTGAAAAGCCGTTTGGAGCAATATGGGCATTTCGCAACCTGGCTGGCGCTAGTGGTGGAGCCACGTCGATGCCGGTGAGTCTTCTTGCAAGATACTTTGTTCGGAAACTACTCGATTGGCGACATACTTGAGCGGCAAAGACGTTGGCTGGCAAGTTTGGTTCACCGTTACTCGCCGTTATCGGTATTCTGCTCGGAGGAGGGGGTAGATTGTGGAGTTGCGCGGAATGAAGCAGGGCGATCCCCCAAACCTCTTGCTTCTCGTAAGCTGGTCGCCATCTGCACGCACTGCAGGTGTCGTGTTCCTCGATGACCTGATCGCCAAGTGTTCCCGTGGAAAGCTGAGTCTCTTCGCTCTCGTCGGACCAGACGATTTGTCGGCTACCGACGTGATCGGCAAGCGTGAGGGGCATGCGGCTTATGATGCATATGCATTCGAGATTGCCAACTAACACCATATCCGTTTGCCATGGGCATCCGATTTCTTGCTGCGGCATCTCTGCCAACGACAGTCTTTACCGATATTTTGGATGACACTGGAGATGAAAGTTCATGACCGTTCCCAAAGTTATGTTACTCGTCCACGGCGTCTCTGATCTTGAACATGTCGGCGAGTTCTTTCTTTGGACTTTGTGCCGTCATTATCCTGCTGGCAAGCTCTGCCGTTTTTCTTTGACTTCCGGTGAAGTCGGTTCTGCATCCGCGAGTTGGCGCGGGATTCCTCTGGCTGTTGCACGTTATTCCCCCGGCCCTCAGGTTTACTGGCTGGGGCGGCGTTTTCGTAAATGGATGAGTTTGCCTGCGCATCAGTTTGCTCGGATGATTTGTGCGAGGAGGCTCGCGGAAAGCGTGGCCTCTTTCGCCAGCGCGCAAAAAGCTGAGCTGATCTGGGCGGTCTTGAACGATCCGCAGGTGATTTATGTTGTCAGACGGCTAGCCGGTCTATTGCATCTTCCATTGGTTGTCACAGTCTGGGACCCACCGGAACGTCTGGCTTATGAGTATAACCTGGATATGTTTTCCCGAGGATGGTTGCTAGACGAGTTTGCAACCATCATGCGAACTGCCGTTCGTTGTGCACTTGCTTCGGATGGTATGCAGGCGGAGTACAAAAGACGTTTTGGGGTCGAGTCCGTGGTGCACATCCAGGGTATAGATCGGCGCTGGAGACTTCCTCCGGCCCGCGGTTTCAATGAGGATGGAGAGATGATCATCGGTTTTGCAGGAGCAATGTATGCTAACAGAGAACTTGCCGCGCTGTTGTCTGCTCTTTCATCGGTCGGGTGGAAAATTGGTGATCGGGAAGTGAGGGTTCGGCTTCTGGGCCGATCTTTTTCGATTCAGGCTCGTGGGCCTATGAGGATAGAGTATCTGGGATGGCGTTCAGTGCGGGAAACATTGGATAGCATGGCGCAGGTGGATCTGCTTTATGTGCCATACTGGTTTGACGCCGATCATGCCCTACCAGCCAGGTTGTGTTTCCCGAATAAGATCCCCGTGTGCCTTGCCAGTGGGCGACCACTCTTCATCCATGCCCCGAAAGATTCCTCGCCAGCGCGGTTTATCGAGCGATATCCGGCAGGCCTTTGTTGCCACTCCTTGCAAGAATCTGACATAGTACATACATTGGAGCGGTTTGTGACCGAGCCAGGTCTATACCAGGCTGCTGCACTAGCCGGTCAGGAAGCCTTGGACAAAGAGTTTGATCTGAGCATCTTTCTACGGCGGTTTGCCTATTTGATGGGCGTAGATGAAAGCGAACTCCTGCCAATCGATGCGTCTGACGCGACTCAGTTGCGCTGAGTCGCACGAGTAGATCATTAGGGGAACTGCAGTGATTGGTGTACAGTCTGTTTTACCAGTTGCCTTGACAGCTTACTTCCTCGCTAAGGGGCGTCGCCAGCGGTTGTTCTTGTTGGGCATCCCCTTTTTGCTGTTCATGGGCAGCGCCCTCTTTTTTGACCGCATTAAAGTGCCTCGGCTAGACAACAATCAGTTGATTCTTGTGTGCCTTGTGGCAGTCTGGATTATTTGTACAGGAAGCATATTGAGAAACGCAGTACATCCGCAAGGAGTCGGTCCGTTTGGTCCGAGAAGACTCCTCCGTGAAGAAATACCCCTAATCATGCTAGCTGGTCTGGTGATTTTTAATACCATGTTGAGCATCTATCGCTACGGTGATTCACGGTTGGTGTTACAGGAAGCGTCTTCATTTGGCTACCTGATCGCTGGATACTTTTTGGTACGCGGCATAATTGCGCATTTCGATAGGACGTCGGTTAGCGAATTCTTGGGTTCCTTGGTAGGGCTGAATACGATCGCTGCCGTGCTGTACATTCTTCATCAGGGGCTTCATGTGCAAATATACGAGGGCGGAGAGCTAATGGAGATCAGCTACTTCGGACAACTGATTACGCGCACGTTCTGGTTTATGCCCCCGTTGCTTCTTTTTTCACTGGCATATTGCCTATCTAAGCCCAGATTGAACCTTCACTTACTGAGCACGATGCTTATTACGCTTCTGGCTATCCTGATATCCTACACCAGGTTTTTGGCTGTCACCACGGCTACCTTGATTGTTCTGGCAGTTTTTTTGCGAGTAGTGAAAAGACAAAAGAGAACTACTGCCAAGTGGGTCATCGTCCTGGTGATAGTCGGCCTGGTTTTCACGTGGGGGGTGAAGCAGTTTTTGCCTATACAAGCGCAGTTTATGACTGAGCGTTTTAACATCCTCATGCGAGACCCTACGTCCATGGACGCGAACTCTTGGCTGGGAAGAAGGATGCTCTTTTTGGCTACATGGGAGATGATCGGCCAGTCGAATATTGTGCTTGGGGTGGGCTTTCCCCCTACGGCACAGGATTCGCGGGTATTCTTAATTACTCATTGGCGCGCGGATATGCTCTGGATCCCCATCGTGTTCCACCTGGGGTTGGCAGGGCTTGTGCTGATTGCGACTCTGCTATTCTTGCACTGGATTCGGGCTTTGCGCCTATTCTTGTCTGAAAGTGGGGAGAGGGCGGTTCTTGGACTGACGTTCTTTCTGCTGCTGTCGTCAGTTGCTGTGGAGGGATTATTCTCGTCCAGTTTTATGTATTGGCTGAGATATCCTCTTGGACTGTGGTATCTCGCATTTCTGGCAGTAGGAGCCGCTCGGGGCCCTGGACTGGAGGCCGATGTGGCGACGAAATCATGGTTTGACGCGCAACCGTCCTTGGTCCAGGGAAGTTAGAATGGCCGCTTTTCCCCGTGTCACTTTTGGTATCATCGTCCTCAATGGAGAGCCGTTTACGCGCTATTGTCTGCGTTCTCTGTATCCATTCGCTTACGAAATCATCGTCGTGGAGGGCGGTCACGAAGACGCTCGCTCGGTGTGTACACCGGATGGTCACTCGATTGACGGCACACTTGAGGCATTATGGCGTTTCAAGCGCGAAGAAGATCCTGAGAACAAGGTGCAGATTGTGACCCGGGACGGTTTCTGGCCCAAACGGGATGAGCTTGGGCGAGACAGGACACATCAATCGCGCGCCTATGCCGAGCGGGCCACCGGCGACTATCTCTGGCAGGTGGATATTGATGAGTTTTATCGACCAGAGGATATGGAAACTATACTGGTGATGTTGCGAGAAGATCCTTCGATCACCGCAGTTACTTTCCCTATCCATACGTTCTGGGGCCGCCCCGATTACGTCGTAGACGGGTGGAGGTTCAGGCGAGGAGGGCAATTTTTTCATCGGTTGTTCAAGTGGGGACCAGGATACCGGTATGTTAGCCACGAGCCGCCTACCGTATACGATGCCAACGGGCGGGATTTGCGCACTCTCCGCTGGGTATCGGGGAAAACACTCGCTCGTCGTGGCATTTACCTGTACCACTATGCTCTCTTGTTCCCAAGACAGGTTCTGCAGAAGGCAATGATCAACCGAGATGAGAAGCCAGACTGCCTTGCTGAAGTCGTGGAGTGGGCGGCAAATGACTACCTGCGCTTAAGGAACCCGTATCGTGTCGAAAGGCTCTATTGGTTCCCGAGTTGGTTGGATAGGTTTCGAGGCCGACATCCTCCGGAAGTGATGAGGATGATGGATGATATATCGGCTGGTCGAGTGATTGAGCAGTTACGATCCATGGACGATGTGGAAAGGCTCCTCCGCTCCAAATCGTATCAACTGGGTCGCTTGGCGTTAAAGGCAGCGGAACCGGTTGACCGACTATGCATTTGGGCGAAGCGCCAGTTCATCCGAGCGAGCCACCTCCCCCGCTGGCTGATGAAGCTGGCCCGGAGTCGTGGGGTGACGGGTGGTAGAGCGTAGTTCACGGGAATGAGCGTACCTGTTCTTACACCATGTCCAGTCTGTTCATCAACAGAGGCCGTCGTGCTCTATGAGGTGGACAGCAGCCAGGCGGCTCGCCACGTACTGGGCAGAGACGCCAATGAGCAACGGTTTCAGCAGCTGAAGGTGTACATCGAAACGCTCTGGCACGATGATCGGTGTCGCTTTGTGCAGTGTCGGAAATGCTCATTTTGTTTTGCAAGTCCGTATGTTGCAGCGGATAAGCGACTCTATGAGCTGGTCTATGATAACGCGGCAGTTTATCACGGCTGGAAGTGGGAATATCAAGTAACCCTTGAGGCCTTATTTGGGATGACAAGCTGTCGCCGCCTGACCGGCTTCAGGTTGCTTGAGATGGGAGCGGGAGATGGAGCTTTTGTTAAGAGCATTTGTCCGCGCCTGGTGCCGAAGAACGACGTCCTTTGCACTGAATACTCGTACTATGGCAGAAACGAGATTGCCAGATACGGCATAGCGTGCTTGTCGAGCGATGTTTGGGACATGGATGCCGCCGAGTATGCGGGAAGTTTCGATGTGGTTTGCATGTTCCAAGTACTCGAGCACCTGGACCACCTGGACGCCTTCTTTGAGTGCCTGACCACGCTGACAAAAAGACAGGCTCACCTGTTCATTGCTGTGCCAAATGCCAAACACAGAGAGTTTTATGACCGGCACGGCTTCATTGAGGACATTCCGCCGACCCACATTGGGCGGTGGAATAAGCGGAGTCTAGAGGTGATTGCTGGTCGCCATGGATGGCGTATTACGCACCACGAGATTGAGCCTCAGAGTTTGACTTCGAAGGTGAGCAAGTTCGCCCGAGTTTGCTTGGGCAAGTCCAACTTGATGCGTCAGGCGCAGCAAATTCGGGTTCGGGTTCTGCGGAAGGCGGCAAAGGCGGCGGTGCTCGGCGGTGTGATGCTGAGAGCGTTACCTGCGATTTATCAACTTACCTCACCTGAGATGGGCCTTTCCCAATGGGTGCATCTGGAGAAGCGTTGCGTCTGATGAAGACTCTGATCGTCGGTGATGCCTTTGACTTGCCGAATACCACGGGCGCTACAGCTCGTGCTCACGCATACGCCGGTGACCTGATCGCGAATGCCCTTGAGACAACGGAAGTCAGGTCTTTGTGCTCTTGCTAGATAGGTCAAAGTTGCTGAATCAGGAAGTGATCGAGAGACTATGGCTGAACTCCGTGAGTACGTAACCTGCAATCTGTGTGGCTCAACCGATCACTCCCACTACGCTTCCGGTCGGAACATGTTATGGCCGTCAGAAGTGTTTCAGGTGGTGCGATGCAATGTTTGTGGCCTGGTATTCCTTAACCCACGTCCGGTGGACATGGAGACCGTTCTTCGGGAACGGCCATTTGATCCGAAGGTCATGCCCGACCCCGCGAAGATGAAAGCCCGACAAGCGTTCTTTGCTGAGTGGTCGTGTCTGGTTGGGCCGTTTGCTCCGGGGAAGCGGCTGCTCGATTTCGGTTGCGGCGCGGGCATGTTCTGGCATGCCGCCTACGAGGCCGGATGGGATGCATATGGAAGCGATATTGGCGTGGCGTTGGTAAGGGCAGCACGACAATACTGGAACACTGACAGACTTCTTGCCGCCGGCATCGAAGAGCTTCAGCAGCGGTTTGCAGGCTTTTTTGATGTGATCAACGCGTCTCAGGTCTTCGAACACCTTACAAATCCGAAGCGGACGGCTCCAGAACTGCGGTCGTTGCTGAAGCCTGGCGGAGTATTGACGATAGATGTGCCGAGCATAGCAAACTGGAAAGAGTTTTTCCGCAAAGGAGCAATCTTGGATGTGCCTGCGCATTTTTATTATTGGTCTCCGGCGACAATTCGCCGTTTGCTCGAGGAAAGTGGGTACGAGATAGCGGTTCTCCAAGCAGGATTTGGCGGAAGGCGCCTGATAAGGCGCCTGGTGAGAAACCCCGAACTCCAGAACAAGCTTGTGTTCTCCTAAACGTTGCATAAAAAGCAGTGCATCGAAATGCACACGGATCAAGCCGCCTTTTCCAGACCTTCCAGGAATCGAAGCAATTCCCCTTTGACGGCCTCATTGGCGCCCATAGTGAGAGTAAGACG
>Ga0315282_10006400_pt1 | contig 19727 bp, 25 predicted proteins | sample YL17G07_20_MG_FD_203693 | JGI IMG/M metagenome (GOLD analysis project Ga0315282, IMG submission 203693) | Sediment microbial communities from Yellowstone Lake, YNP, Wyoming, USA - YL17G07_20 | ecosystem: Environmental > Aquatic > Freshwater > Lake > Sediment | place: USA: Wyoming | collected... | reverse complement strand
GTGCGACCGCGCTCAACGCCGTCGCCTCGGGTGCGACCGCGCTCAACGCTGCCTCTGCGGGCGGGAACCCGCTGGCGACGAGGGCTTCGTATGCGGGCATCGCCTCGGGTGCGACCGCGCTCAACGCCGTCGCCTCGGGTGCGACCGCGCTCAACGCTGCCTCTGCGGGCGGGAACCCGCTGGCGACGAGGGCTTCGTATGCGGGCATCGCCTCGGGTGCGACCGCGCTCAACGCAGGTGCCGTGGAGGCGGCTGGTATCCCGAACGGATTCGTCGCCAACCAATCCAAGACTGCCTGTGATGGTTGTCCCCCCTGGCTTAGCACATCTGCGGCCCACCCGGCGGGGGCCGATCCGGCCCCGCCTAAAAGCCAACTGATATTCGCCAAAGTTGGCGTGACACCGCTGGTTATGAGATCGTACAAAGCTCCGAGTTTGCTCCCGGCTGAAAGCGCCGAGGTGCCGAGGTCATAACCACTCAACGCACTCTGGAGTCCGGAAGTCAGACTGGTCCCAGCGGAAGTACCGGCTGGCAGATAGGAACTTCCCCCGCCGGGGAATCCCGTCGCGGCGCTCGTGCCCGTTCCCGTGGCACTCGTATCCCCCGTCCCCAATCTGAAGAAAGCAGCAATCTGGGGATTGGATGCCATGCCAGCCAAGGCAAGGGCCAGCTGTTCGGGGTCGGTGGTCTTCTTTGCCTCCGGGGTGGGGAACCCCGCCGTCTGCGAACTCTGCTGACCCAGAAAAGTTTCCTGAAGGCTTGCCATGATTTTCCTGTTCAGGTTTCCCCGCGCACCGTACCCAGTCCATATAGGGTGCGCTGGGTCAGGCCCGTATAGGCGTACTCCCACGGATGCGTGAAGACATACAGTTTCTCCGGCGTCAAGGTCGCCCCCTCAAGTTGCCGCTTTTCCCAGATATATGTCGCTTGGTAATGACCGGCGACAACGGTGTCTTGTGTAGTCTTGTAACCAGGACCCGCCAGAAAACCGGAATTGGGGTGATCGCCCGTCGCTGTGAACGCGAACCCCTCGGTCAACGCCCCGTCAAAGGCGTAGACCGGATTTCCGGTGAGGACCTCGCCAGAAGAATTCTCGTACTTAGGCGCAATGACCGTATCGTACAGGGTAATGGGTCCGCGGAGGCCCGTCAGTTCGTCAATCCATTGGACCAACGTACCCAAGGCCCAGTTGATTTCGGCAGGGTTATTGCTCGACACCTGGAGAGCCCCGCGTGTTTTGGACTCAGCCATCAGCCACCTCCATCGGCATGGCATAAGTCGTGGTCCCATAGATCACAGCCTGACCCGTCCCCGAATACGTCCATCGTTTTCGCCAACGATAACCCTGGCTGTTCGCTGGGAGACGAATAGGGGTTGGTCTCCGACTTGTGGGGATAGCGCAGGAATATTTTGTCGCCCCATCCACGTAGAACGTTACCCCGAAACTTCCACCGTCCAAATCCTCACCTATGGAGTGATAGAGTTTCCGCGCCATCGGACCCGTCGGACTTTCCGCCGTGACGTGGGCGTAATCTTTGCTATCCACGGTCATCGCAATGTCCACGCCGCCATCATTGTTCCCGGTTTCTAGGCGGTGGACAAAACCGTCGTGGCCCCCGGCGACCAAGTAGTCGGTGTCCTCTTCTTGGCCTAAACTGGCCATGGCATGATCATAGGCCTGCCAGCGGTCGGTGCCGATCTTGTTCACCCATATTCTGTTTGGGGTCGTGGAATCGCCGTCTGCCACCGAGGCGTAAACCCTGCGCTTCCATACTCGCAGACTGAACTTGCTGGCTTGGTCGAAACTGATCGGCGAATATCCGTTGACGCTCCGACCCTCGAAGAGCGGTTGGATCGGTCCCGATATCTGTTCGTCGGCTGCGAAACCATTGGTCTTGTAGATGCCGTCTGTGGCTAAGAAGTAGATGCCATCCTCACCGATATCCGCCGCCGCCCAGGCCGGACAACCCCGCTTGCTCGGCGTCTCCTGAGCTACGAAGGGCGTAGTGCCTGTTCCCATCACCCGATATTTCCTGGCTCTCGCAAAGACAACGTTGATCCCGCCATAGGGGAGGGCGCATTGAAGTGGATCTTCGGGGGTCCCGATCTCCAAGAAGTTCGCTGTGGGGACAACCTCCGGCTGGAACCGCTTTGTGTAGTAGAGATAGTGCGGGTACTTTGGGTCCTGGCAGAGCCACAACCGGCCCTCCCACGGTGGAGAAACATACCCGCAGGCCGGCGGCGGATCGTTGTCCGTCGCCAGTTCCGAGCCAAGGGCATCGTCCGCTTGGCTGCTCGTGGCTGTCTCCGTGCCGTTGGCGATGTCTTGGTCCCAGTAGTAGTTGGCCCCGTCGGCTATCGTCCGGTAGATGCGAATGTGTGTCACCTGCCCGTCCGAAGAGGCAGTCATCCCGGTGATAGCAAGACTTTGATTCGCCAAGGTCTGTGCGGCGCTCGCAGGAGACGGATTTGATTCGCAGATGACTGTACTGCCGACCTTTCGGCAATATGTGAATTTGACGTGGTACACCCCCGTCAGTCCCGTGCCGGTGGTTCCGACTCCAGGTGTCGCGGACGGCGCCGTAATCCCCCAATTCCAGAGATTCGTCCCATCGTCCTTATACATGCCGTTGGCGTCAGCCACAAAAGCCCAAGTTGACGTGTCATTCAGCGGCCGGTATCCCTGGATCGTAGTCACGAGATTATCGCTCAACCCGGTCCGGATTGACGATCCGGCCCGATATAGAACTGTGCCGGCCACTTGGTACCGGATACTGTTGACCCGAGCGACTCTTCGGACCACAAGATCAGATAATCTGTTGGTGATAAGGGCCGACCGTCCCCGCCGAACTCTTATGGTCCCCAACTCAAGGAAGAGATCGGCGTTCATCGCGTAGGCCAATTCATCCTGTTCCAAGTCAGTTCTTTCTCGGTCAAGACGCACACCGGACCAATGCCGAATCTCCTGCGGGATCATCGGATCACCGGGTACGCCGATGGCAGGCGCAAACCAGGTTGCCTCAACCGAGTCGGCTGCATTTTTTCGGCCTGGTAGGTTCGCCCAATCATTGCAAATCTGCCAAGTTGCCTCAAAAAGTTCAATCCCAAGATGAACCGTTGCGAGAAATGCTCTGAAAGTACAGAATTATGTCCTTCCCCTTCTCGACCGAAGGCTTTTGACAAGGTATAAAACCGGAGGGATTTCGAGAATTGGCTTGGCAGGAGGTCGGGACTGTCGGCCTCGGTCAGGACTGGGGCTGATACGGCGTAGTCCATGAGCAAATTGCCTTCACTGCTAGACCAGTACCGAATGGTTCCAAGCGGCTCGTAGACTGGAGAATCTTCAGATTCCAGTAGGTACTGTCTTTCACCTTCAGCCGATCTGACTATTCCCAATCCTGGTAACGTTCGCTCGGGGAGGCCAGCGCATCCACTCTCCCAGGGATAGGAGAAAATGTAGTCAGATTCGGCAGTTAGAGTGGTTCCTTCAAGTTGTTCCTTCTCCCAAGCGTACATCGCTTGGTAATCTGAGGTGCCGGTAGTGTCCTTGGTGAGTTTGTATCCCGGACCCGGTAATAGGCCAGAGTTCGGATGGTCTCCTGTCGCCGTGAAAGCGTACCCCTCTCCGAAGGAACCGGCGAAGGCGTAGGTGCGGTCTCCGTTCCACGTCCGAGGCACGCCAAGGCCCTCCCCAGCCGCCTCGATGCTTTGAGCGTCCTCCGTCACCGACTCGTAGAGTCCGAATTGTTTCACGTCTCCTAAGTCGCCGTGATACCAGGTCGGCGTGCCCGCCTGCGTCTCCCAGAGGCCGCTGTGGTCGTCCAGTTCAGCGGGCGAGGTCGGATATACCCTCTTGCCATCAAATGCCAGCCTGTACGTCCGCAGGTGGCCGTCAGGGCAACTGTAGCGGTCGGCACGGTCAACGGTAAGAGAGTAAAGACGTTCCCACGCCTGGCTACAAGCGGCTTCGCCATCCGCAGGTATCCCACCGGCCAAGTGTTCGATTTCCCATCGGTGGGTGCATTCGTACCCGCCCTCAGTCATCGTCGCCCATGTCCATTGCCGGTCCCTGCCGGAATGTTGCTGCCGCTCCCATGGATGTGTAATGACGAAGGGATAGCGTGGCGGGGTATCCAAGCAGAGAAGGGCGCGAATCGCCGTGGTTTCGGTTAGGAGGCGCTTGTAGCCGTCGTTTAGGTAGTCCAGGAGTTCAGCGCGGGACCAAATCGTACCGTCGTCGTGGAGATAGACTTGAGCCGCGTCAAGAATTGCCGCTGCCGTGTCCATTGCCGCCCCGATGCTGATGTTCCCGATCCGGGGTCCTCACGGTCAGGAGTGGCTGTGCCTTCCCGGCCATCCGTGTGAGAGCCACCCACACTTTCATGGCTTCCTGAACCTCGCCACCGCGAATCAAGCCATCATAAAGTCCATATTGGACCAGGATTTCGTGATGTTCTGAGGGAAATTCCGGCACTCCTGCATCGTGAAGAAACTCCTGCGGCCACGCCAGATAATCCACCCAGAGGACCCCGCGAGATGTAACAGGCTTCGGGTAGATGCCGAAGCGGTCCCACCCGCGAGGAAACCAAATCCACGGATCGCCCGTCGTCCTCTCCCAGTTGATGTCGTACTCGTCCAGTTCGGTTATAGTCCATGGGTCCAGTGCCCGGGCATTGGCGGTGGAGTAGAGCCGTGCCGGCATGATGGCATCCGGTGCGTAGGGCGAGAGCCGGTAGTACGTCCAGTATGCCCGCACGGGAATTCCCACGCGGCGCCGGATGGGCGTCCCCAATTCCGCCAGAGTCTCCTGCGCTTCCTCGATGACGGTGTTCGCCTGCGCGGCTGGCAGGAAGACCCCGCTCGGGTCGTTCAGGGATCGCCAGATGGCTGTGCGAATCTCAGCCCGGGTCATCGCAAGAGTGCCGATCGCTTGATCATTTTCAAGATAACCTGGAACGCTCCCGCCTGGAAGGCGTTGGCCTGAAACGTCATCAGCGCACCCATGGGGCGCGACCGACTGCATTGGGTCGCCGACCCTCCTGAACCGCGTGGACCGCCTCGAGGGCGACCGCCAATTGCCACGAGAGAGTTTCGAGCCGATCCGCCACCGTCGTTATCACTCCCATGTCGCGTTGCGCCTTCGCTTGCTCATCCCGGACATAGGCCGCAAGGAATCTCGTGATGATTCCCGTGTCGGTAACAACTTTCTCAAGTTCTCGCCACTTCCGGGGCCATGCCCATGCCTCAATCCACGCGCGGATAGACATACACGTTGCCGCCCGAAATTTGTGTCAGCCGCAACCCGTCTGGGCAATGGATGCCGGATGCCCCGAAATTCCCACCCAGATAGGTCTGCGTCGAATCCGTGGATGCCGACCAGATCGGTTCTCCGGAGGCGGGGTCGTTGAGGGCCACCCGGTCGCCGCTGGTGGAGTTGGCATCCCAGACAATCGCCAGGACTCGGAGTCCATGTTTGATCGTGTCCCCCGCCACCGAGAGAACGATAGACCGGTCGAATGGTTGCATTGGCTTGCCGGGTCAGGCGCCCCGGCGCACCGCGCTGTCCCCGAAATTCGTCAGTCCCAGGTCCCCCCGCGTACCCATCCGGTCGGCGGTGACTGGATCTATGAAATGTACCTCATCGAACCGCCAGATGTCCCGCGTCCCAGTGGCGAAGGCATCAAACGGGAGAGGTTCCAGATAAGTCGTCCCGTAGTCATCGGTCACTCGGCAGATCGGCTGGATAGCGTACCGCTTTCTACCGTCGTTCCCCGGCAGCACCTCAATGAAAAGCGTCCGATGCATCTTCTCTGCTTCCCAAGACATTTCATTTCTCCTTTACGAATAACAGGGGCTTGTCTGGCGCATTGACCCATCCGCGCCTGCGGAGATCGTGAGCGATCCGGTGAGGATTGTATCTGATGATATGCTGTGGTTCGTCGTCCGACTTCAAACTGTAGAAAGTGTCGCAGAGCATCCACCCTCCCCGGCGGATATTGCGGTCAATCCAATCAAGGAGACCCTGCGGGTCCCAGACGTGATCGAAGACGGAAATCATCACGAGGCCATCCGCGGTTTCCGGGAGATTCGGGGGGACGGGATTCTCGAACTCAATGGTCTCGGCCTCTACCTGGTGCTTTTTCAGCCGCCATCGCAGGAATTCCAACGTAGGGGCGTGGGCGATGTCCAAGGCTCTCACGCGGTATCCCGCCCGGGCCATTGCTAGTGTGCAATAGCCGATGCCCGCGCCTAAGTCCACGATGCGTTCACCGGGTTTCGCAACAGAACCGATGTCGTTTATCACCCAGTCGCGGGCTTGATCGTAGGCCAGGTTGTACCGGGCTAGGTTCAGGACATGCCAATTCCCGGAGGACTGATAAAAGTCGCGGACGCCCTCCCAATCTTCTCTTGGTTTTTCCTTCCACCGGGTTTGTCGGGCAATCGGTTCTGAGGCTTTGTAGAGTTCGGACTCAAGTTGGAGATTGTCGTAGCCGAAGTATTCTTTCAAATCCTCCCACAACTCCTCGTTGACAAGTCCCAGTGTCCGGCTGTACTTCGGAATCGTGTGACTGCCTACGATCTTGGCTTCCCCGACATGGCCGAGTTCGATGCTGGTATCGACCCAAAGATCCACGCCGGCGTCATGGAGTTGCTGGCAGACGTGGACATCGGTGCCCACGATGCCATCGATCCAAAAATACGGCTGCGGAATCTTCCGGAAGACATCCACCTTGAACAGCATACAGCCGCCGCCGATCACGCCATCCAACTTGTAGAGACCCCGATTGACGATCATCGGATCGAAGGGGTGAAGAAAATCTATCCCGACCAGTCCGTCCTTCTTCGTGTACCGCTTCATCAGAACCGGATGGTAGGCCCCGCCGCGCTGAAAATAGAGCGCTCCAAGAACGTCCTTGTCGTGGGCCGCCATCCGCTGAAAGAGGTCTGGCGGGGCGATCATGTCGTCATCCAGCATCAGCAACCATTTGCATCCATTGATGATAGCCAAGTCCACGATGTTATTCCTGGCGCGGAATTGCTCACGCTTGATGACGATCTTGAGAAGAAATTCAAACTCTGGACATCTTCGGCCACAGTTGTAGGCCAGTTCAAAGAAACTTCCCTGAGCCTCGGGGACGACGCCGTGGAATCCCGCAACGCCGATCAAGACCTTCGGCTTGTCTTGCTCTTCGGATTCCGATCTTGCCTTTGGCTTCAGTCCACCGAATACGCTCATTCGCACTCCTTTCTCCAGTAGCCGGAGGCCCAATCTATCTTGCGAATGGGCGCATGAACATGATGCAAGGCACGAAAATCGTCCACGGCCCGCTGTGAGTTGACAATAGCGAAGTAATCATCAGCGATTATGTACCCGCCAATCGAGACCCGATTGTAGAGAGCTTGAAGTGTGTCCCAGGTAGACGCATAGAGATCCCCGTCAAGTCGGAGAATGGATAAATGTTTCGCAGGGACCTTCGCCAATGTATCCTTGAAATATCCGCAGATGAATCTCACCTGGTCGTCATCGTACCCATAGGCGTCAAAATAGCGCCGGACTTGGGCGTTGGATGTCTTGAAATATGATTGTTTGTGTAACTCACTGTTGTCATCTATGGGGAACCGCGGATCGGGCGCAGGGAATCCATCATCGAAGGAATCGCAGACGTAGACGATCCGGTCTCGACAACCAAATACATCCAACAACGCCCGCAGGTAAATGCACGCCCCGCCCCTCCATGCGCCCGCCTCAAGGAAATCCCCGGCTATATTTTCCAGGAGGACTGTTCGCACCGCTTTTTCTAACTGCTCAAGGCGGACTTCGCCAACCATCGTGATCGCCCCCTCAATCCTGGCGCTGCCCGCGAGCACTCGCCGCACTTCCGCCTGGTGATTCTGCGAGTATTCGCGGACCATGTGGGGCGGCCCAAGATTCATCAGGTTCCACCGGAGATGGGCAAGGTATCTTTCAGCGATATCCATCCTGGCTGGAATCCCGTTCTTTCTCCAGCGGACCGGAAGAAGATTCATCGTCCATTCCGAGAGAATAGCGGGCGAACTGCGTCCCGTTCTCTGTCATTCAGACGATAACGGCCAATCTTCAGACCGATGATCTCCCACCACGTGAGAGTGCGAGCGCCAAGGAGCCGCCGCGTCCCGCAGGTGCATCCGCCTTGCTGGACCTGGCCATGAGTTACCAAGGAGTAGCACCGCTGGCATCGGAACCAACGGGGGACGCCGGAAATCTCGTCCAGTTGAAGGTCCGCGCACGACCGCCAGCCTTCGTGTCTCCATCCCGTTTGGGCTTTGACTTGTAGTCCGAAACTCATTTTATTCCCCAACGGAACCAGGTGGTCAAAGGCCTTGACGAAGACGTTTCCAACCGGCTTTATGATGGGGAGCTTGCGCCACCGTTCGGGCTCCCCGTGCTCATCGGCTGTGGCCGCCTCGCCTAAATCACAAACAGCGCACGAAAACCTTTCCAACCCACGTCGTGGCGCTCGTAACCTTCGCCGCCGTGTTGGCTGGGACGATTCCCTGTCCCACCGGGAATAGATGGTACGGCTTGACGGTGATGGTGGAATGGCAAGCCTGGACGGCGAACCCGGAAGTCTTGCACACCAAGACGCTTCCGGAACTGATCTTGGAGGTCACGAGTCCGCTGCCCCCGGAACATCGGGCACCGTTCCGATACCCCCAAATCTGGATCAGCCCGTAGTCGCCATGGGCGATGGGTTCCACGACCACCCCGGCGACACTATAACGAAGTTCCCCGCCGGGCTTCGTGACAGCTACGCCGTCTCTGTCCGTCACGTTGTCCCACGCTACCCACTGATTCGCCGCAAGGGACGCCGTGCTGTAGCTGTTTTTCACGATCAAGAAGATGCGTTCTGGGTCCGTGCGATTCACTCTCTGAAGCAGCAATTTAGTCTCCTCCGGCGTTGGATTTTGTGACTGACGCGGGACTCACGCCGTTTTGTTGCCAACGCCACTATGGGGAGTGTGCCACCATAGGAGTCCGGGCATCTTTCCCCAGGTTGTTACTAACTGGTGATGCTCTTGCTGATGCCGTACAGCACGCCTACCTTCCGCCGGTTACTGACGCAGTGAGCACCCATAAAGTCGATGATGGCCGTGCTCACGCCCACCTGGTTTTCCGGCTGGACGAAGGGGGACATGCTGAAATTGGCATCGTTCGCCACAACCAGTTCTACGTAGTCGCTGTTGATCCCGAAAACCGTGTCAACGGTCATGCTGCCGACCGCCGTGCCTTGGCCATCGCTGTCGAGGATGGCGTTGGTCTCGGTATCCGGAACCAGTTCGTCCCAGATGAACACCGCGCCCTTGACCTTCAGGTTCTCCGCTCCGTTGAGCAGATTCACGGTGTCCATGTCCACGTACCGTTCCTGCGATTGCAGCGAGTTGTGGTAGGTCTCAAAGGCCGCCTGACCGCCAAGGAACAGGTCGGGAGCTTCCCCGCCGTCTCCGTGGCACAGGTCGTTGTAGAACTTATACAACTCGGCCTTGAAGCCCGCCCACGTGCTCGCTGTGCTACTGGTTGCGACGTTCCGCCACCAGGAACTCGTGTTCCCGTTGATGTTCCCGATGGAAACCGACCTACTGGCGTTCGTGTCGATGAGGGCCGCCAGAGGCAGGGGTCCGCTTGCCCCGGTGTTCTTCTTGCCAGTGATGGCCTGGAATTGACCGGAGGCGCTTGATGCGGTGATGTGTCCCTGCACGATGGCCCTGGAGAAGAGATACCGCAGGGATTTCTCGGCCTGAGTGATCTTGGCCTTGAGCAAGTCGAATTTCTTGTCCCCGCTGTTCTGAATCTTCTCCTTCTTGCTGATGGTCACGGATACGGCCAGTTGCGACCAGTCGAACAGGGCGGAAGTGATTCCATCCTGGGGCGATGTGTCCACAACATCGTATCCGGCCACTACGTCTGCCGTGGTGTTCAGGGCGTACATCAACGGGATCTGGACCTGATATCCTCCGTCCCGATAGGTGATGCGCCCCCTGGCGTTCAAGTACGCCAGGTATTTCATCCCTCTGACGATGTTGTCCCGTAACTTCCCCAGGTACAGCCTGGATGAAGCGGTTAGGACAGCATCGTAGGTGTCGGTATACGTTGCCGCTGGCATACGTTGTCTCCTTACACCCGCACGTTCTGACGAATGAGGTCCCAGGCCTCATTATTCGTCTTCGTCTTGCGGATGCGTTCCTCAAGGTTGCTGGAAGTGCCGCGAGACCCCGAGGACGTGACACTCTTCGCCTTCGCCGCTTGGGCGGTTCGCTCGATGGCTGTCTGCGTCTCCTCGTTTCTGGCCTTCTCGCCGGCCACGAGTCGATACAGGAGTTCGAGTTTATTTCCCCATCGGTCATGGCGGAGGGCCGGGCTTTTCAGGAATTCCACCAGGTCCACCATGTCATCTTCAGCCGCGTCCCAGCCGGGATGTTTCTCGGTGAGATCCGTTTCTGCCGCCCTGTAATTCTCGGCGGCGCGTGTCTCGTTTTCCTTTACCCGGTCCTGTTGCATCGGTTGGATGAACGACTGGTAGATCGCAAGGTCTCGCTGGTAGTCGCCGGCAGCCAGGGACTCAGCCATCCATTGAAGTTCGGTCGGCAGAGTCGCCCTCCGTACCTGGACATATTGCGGCGGTACTTGAAGCGGCTGTTGCCCCGTTACCCCGCCGGATTGGCCGGTTTGAACTGGTTGGTACTGGCGAAGAACCTGTGCCCGGTACTCGGGATCCGTTTGAAATTTATCTGAGAACTCGGCCTTGCGGCGGATCTCCGCGAGGTCCTGCGTCTTCTTGGTATAAGCGGCCTGAAACCGTTTGCGGAGGGCCTTAGCTTCTTTCTGCAAGTCGGCAGGAAGCTGGCCGATCTCCTCATCGGTCATCAGCCGCAAGTCGTCCCCTTCCGTCTCCTCTTTCGTGGGTGCGACGGTCTCCGTGGGGGACATCTCGGTGGTCTCCGCGCCGGTCTCTCCGGTCTTGAGGCCCTCGGTTATCTGCTCGTAGGTTTGTCCAGCCGCTTGCGCGGTCTGGGCCGTGGCAGAGCCGGACGCCTCCATCCCTACGTTGCCGGGTTGCTGCAACTGAATCGTCATGTCTCCTCCTCAGTATCCGAGTGCGGTTCGGATGCTACGTTTCTTTTTTCGCAATGGTAATGCCGAGACGTTGACCCCACGAAGGCGGGTTTTTGCCTCGGCTGCGCTGAACCCCGGAACTTTCTTCTGGCCCCCGGCTATCGCCCCGAATAACCTCGCCTGAGCTTGACTGGCTGGTGCTGGCATATAGGGCCTCCAAGTGCTCTCTGAATTCCGCTAATTCCGTTGATGGATTCCAGAGTCGCCATGCGATGATCTCTAAAAGAAACTTCCCGTAGGCGTCCATTTATCGCACGATTTTCAACCTGTACCAAGTGAGGTCCTCCATTAGACGGCCCCCAACTTCGCTCCTTCGAGCGCGGCGATGCGCTGGTGGAGCGCCTGGATGGACAAGGTGTGGTAGCCAAGCATCGTGGTCTCGTTCAAGCACGGCGTCTGCTGTCGCCCGCAATTCTTCAGGAACCAGTCGTGGCGGTCGAAGCCGACGATGCCTGTGAACACGGCGGGCTGATTGTCCGCGTCCAGGTAGCTGTTGTCCTTGTACCGGAAGTCGTACACCTTCGTCGCCAGCACGGCCCGGAGCGCCTTCGTCGGGTCGTCCCACTGGCGCAGGATGTCCTTGGCCTCCCACCAGCTTGTCTGGTCACCGACGACGGTGCCCGCAAGATCGTTGGCCCCTGTAGGGTTGTCGTTGTAAATGCGGACCTTGCCAGCGCCATCTGGCCAAAGTCTGTAGTTAGTGTCCCAACGATTGAGCAGAGATATGAAGCCTGCTGCTGGCGTAGAAGTGTTAGTATTCCGTCCCAGAATGAAGGTCATGCCCGTGCCCGTACCATTATCAAAGCTTGGAGCGAAAATGGCTATAGTCCGACTATACCCGCCAGCTGTGTTATCCAAAAAAGACAGTACAGTTGTTCCGTTGTCTCGTAGGTTGACTATAGGTGTTGTCGGACTCGCCGCCGTGTCCACGACGAGGCCGATGGTGCTCGTTGAGCCTGCCTTGACGTGCAACTGCCCGGCGATGCCGGAGGTGAGGCCGATGCCGACGTTGCCGCCGCTGCTTATATAGAGAGAATCAGTCCAGGCAGGAAGGGCGCCCGCGCCTTGGGATTTGAGAATCTGACCGGACGCAACGGCGGCTATCTTCGATAACGTCGTGGCCCCGCTTGCCACGATTAAATCCCCAATCGTGAAACTCGTTAGGCCGGTTCCGCCGTATCCAGGAGTGATCGCAGTTCCCTGCCATATTCCAGATTCGACAGTGCCAAGGGTGAATGGCCATTCCTTTTCGACTCCGAGATCATCCAAAAGATACTGTTTGTTGTCAGACTTTCGGTAAATTCGCGCCGTTCCAGATGCCGGAGTGGCCGGGGATGACCCCTGTTCGATTAGATCGAGGTAATTGACCGCCCCGAGTTGAGTCAGGTTGATCTTCGTCAGGGAAACGACCGATCCATCGGCCAACGTAACGACATCGGTGCCGCTTCCAGTCGCTAGATCCTCTAGGTAGATTTTGCCAAATTTTATAGTCTCAACCATTCGGGGCCTCCGGCGCTTTCTTAACTTTCTTTTTTCTCATCAGTTCAAGTTCGCCTTGCAATGCGGCGAGTTGCCGCCGTAACAGAAACAATTCTACTTCCTTGAGACCGATGATCTGCACAAGTTCCGCTGGCGTGGTTTCCATCTTCAACCTATGCCCAAGAGCCGGGCATTCCCCGCTTCTCGCCTACTTCTTCAAGATGGAATTGTTTCATCAGTTTCCGTCGCTGTTCCCAGGACGTGATGACTTGAGGTTTCCCGTCCGGTCGAATATTCATATCCACTCGGGGATGGTCTTCCGAGAATGTCTTGGTAAGAGGCACCGGCGCGGACGTGATCTCGATGGCCAGGCGATTGCCGCAATCCGGACAGACCGGCATGTCATTCGGCTTCGGTCGGTGATGGAAAAACTTGTCCGGTCGCCGAAAATCGCAGTTAGGACAGCCCAGGTCGTAGAGCGGCATCAGATCGCCCTTCCTGTGATCGCCTGTGTCCCGCCAAGAAGAGAGGCAATCGCCGATCCTGCGATTCCGGCGCCGCCGGGTTGCGCCCCAGGCGGCGTCCCGCCGTTTCCTCCGGGGCCGGCGTGTCCGGCCACGCCCATCTTGGCTTGAAGCATTTGCTTGGACAGGGCCACCACCTCGTCAATCAGGGTTTCATCCACGGTCTCGAATTTCTCCATCGTGGCCCGCACCAATGCGGGGGACATCATCAACTGGGGGGCCGCGCCGAGCACACCCAGGAAGTCCACCCACTGCTTGCGCTCGACTTCCAGGTTCCTGGCCCTGGCCGATCCCGGCACCACCAGGACCTCGGCATCGAAGTCCAGTTCCTCTTGTGAAACCTGATCCCACTTCTCGTTGCCGAGAAGTTTCACGATCAACTCATGCAACTGCGGCGTCTGTTGGACGACGGCGGGTTGGAATCCGTGCGCGATGAGCCACTGGTCTACATCCTTATTCGTCAGCCCCCGCATTTTCACCCACATGCGGAAATTCATGTTCTTCCGGAGGAGTTTCAACATCTTCCAACCGGCGGTGGCGAGCCAATCGTTGATGCAGTCCTGCTTTTTCATATCGCGGAGGTTGCCGGACTTCTCCACGAATGACGCTTCGGTCGCCGTCCCTCCTTCGGGTGCAGCCAACCTTGCGCCCGTTTGGCCTGTAATGATCCGCCATTCCGTTTGGAGTAAGGGGATCACGCGCACCAAGGCGTCGTTCATCCCGGCCTTTTGGATCGGCATCGGAGGCTTGGTCGTGTTTTGAACCTTCGCCAGACCGTAGACCGCCCCCTTGGTATATTTGAGGATTTCTCCCTCGTCGGGGAATGTGCTCTCGTCGTATACTTCCTTGGGCAAACCCCGCTCAACGTGCTCCCGAATCAGGTAACGGGACTTGTTGTAATCTTCTTGCGGTTGAATCCAATCCGTCGTCGGCGGCTTGGGCCATGCGGAAGGATCAGGTCCGGTGATCGGAATATAGGAAAGAATTGAGAAGGGATGATCCTCCAGGCCGGGCGTCGTATCATCATCATACAAGAAATCGTTAAAGGGCTGCGCGTCGGCCAGGATGTATGTCTTGCGTTCACGGATGTCATAGCATACAAAGAGACGAACGAACCCCTCGTCTGACTCCTTGCCCCCTGGAAACTGCTTGCCGGACGCCGATTGATCGCCCTTCTTCTTTTTGAACTCGGTGGCTACGAGCAATTTCTTGTTGTCGTTGAATTTCGGCTCCTCTTTCGCCTCCTCCAACGGCATTAGGACTTCCTTGCCGATCCACCGCCATTTCGCCCGATCTGGACCCATCTCGTCGTCGAGGAGGAGCAGGGCGGCATCCACCCACTCGAACCGAAAGGTGTCGTCGGAGAGGTAGCGGTTCGGTTGGAGCAGGGGTTTTCCGTCTGAACCCACGGCGGGGATGTTTTGCCCAGCCATGGGATGCGGGATCGGGGACGGGGGGGGAAGCGCGGACTGCATCCCGGGCATCGGGCCAACCGGAGGCGGCTGCGGCAAGGTCTCGGGATATCGCAACGGCGATCCGTCAGGACCTTTTTGCCATATCGGCTGCCCCGCCTCCGGATTGTCCACGAATTTCGGGTCGTAGACGGCTTCGATGCAACCTAGGCGGAAATAAGATTGCATCACGGCGAGCGTGCCCGCCTGTTTGAGATTCTGATCTTGGCGGGCGACTGTCTCCAGGATCGCCTCGGCGGCGCGCGCCCGCAATTCTACGCCCGGCTCACTGCGTGGTGTCGGACGGACGAACCACTTCGGGTCCTGGTAGAAGAGATTCGGGAGGTCCGTGTCGATGGCCGCTGCGAAATGATTTAGGACGAGCGCGGAATCCCTGGACACCGCGTCGTCCCATTGCTCTCCGAGGAAAAACTTCTCCAATTTCTCGACGTGGAATTTCTCCTCCCACGCCTTCCGCGCATCCTGCGCCGCGGCGATCCGCCGTTGCCACTTCCGGTACTCAGACAGCGAATCGCCATCCTTGCGGCCGACGCTCGCCCGCTTCGCCGTCGTGGCCTCGTCCTGTCCCGCCTTGCTCTTCCGCGCCATGCCCCCCCGCCAAAAAAAGCCCCCATCCCGCCGGAAAGGCGACATGGGGGTCGGTGCGTGCCGGTGATCCCGAAGGATTATTTCCGGTCCGCGGTCAGTTTCTCCTTGAATTCGGCGTTATCCACCCGGCCCGCGCTGATATTCAGCGAGACCTGACCCGTCTTGCGTTGCTCCAGCCATTCCTTCAGGCGGAGGAAGATATTCTGGGGAATGGCGTCGCCCATCATGCCCCCACCGAGAACGTCCGCGTCCCCATTCCCATCTGCGCCTGCTTCCGTTGCTTCCGCCACCAGTCCAGCGTCCCCGCGACGGCCTTCTGCGGCTGCTTCGGGGCCTTGGGCGGGAATTCGTGAAGATGGTACTTGAACCCGTCCCAGGCGTGGTTGTCCTTGTCCTCGATTTCCTCTTTCAGGGTGTGGTGCTGCTGCTGCGATTCGGACCAGTCCTTGAATCGCAAGCGCCCGATCTCCCAGACGAGGCAGGGAGCCCCCGGTCCTGCGTATCCCTGCTGCACGAACGCCTGGTCTACGTCCAACAGCGCCGGCGGGCACATAATGACGCACCCCGGATGTTCCAGGTCGCGCCACAAATCCGTTAACCACTCCGCCACCATCGTATCCGCCCCGCGCTGGCCCGGGACGAAATGCACGCCATGTCGGCGGAACAATTCAGCCACGCTCTTGGTCGTCCCGTCCTCCATCGGCTGGTCTTCCTTCCAAATCGAGGGATCAGCGATGATGCGCGTCATGTCGGCCCAATGGGGATTGCCCTCGAATCGGCGTCCATCCAGCGTCCGCACATTCTTGCCCTGGATGATCTTGGCAATGTCTACGGCACCGACCTGGGAGGCGTAGAATTGCCAGACGGGAATGGACCGGCCGTCGCGGTCCTGGCCGATGACCATAAAGCACGCCGGATTCCGCCAGCCGTGATCGTAGGCCCCGTAGAGGCGCATGGTATCCGGGGCATACGGGGGAACGCAGATTTTCCGTTTCTCGGTCGCCCAACGGGGGAAAACCAATGTCCCACCCAACGCGCCGTAATCAATCTCCATCTCCCGGCGCCACCGGGCGCTGTGGATGCCGCCCACGATGCCGGTCAGGGCCTTCTCCAGCCACCGGTCGCCTTCGGGCGTGCCGGCACGCTTTGCGGGATCAGCGGAATAGTGAACGCGCACGACGGGAACGTGATCCTCCGTCATGCGGAACGTGATGCCGTCCATCCTAGTGGAACCCCATCAAGGTTTTCGCCAGGACCGCCCGTTTCTTCGTGGCCGGTCCCTTCTTGCCGGCGAGGGCCGCCCGCAACTTCGCCCCGGGGATTTTCTTCCCCACCGGGACGCCGAGGTCGCGATGGAGCGCCCCCTTCTCCATGTGCATGCCCGCGATCCATTTCTCTGCCATCTATGCCCCCTCCGCCCCCACCCACTGCGCGAAACTTCCCGGGGCTGCGCTGCTGACCGCGATCAACTGCCCGCCGCCCTTGATGGCCGGCATCGCCGCATCCTTCGCGCTCGCAAACTCCGGCTGGAACGCCGCCTCGTCGGCGACAAGCACCGACGGCGTATTCGACCGGATGATGTCCGCTCCTTCAGGAATCCCCCAAATCCGACTGCCCAGCGGGAACCGGAGATTGCACCGGCTGGCCCCCTTGGGGAAAATTCCGTCTTGCAATGCCCGCGGCAGATTACTCTCCATGAAACTGATTCGCGCGATATGCGGCTCCTTGTCATATACGACATTGGCGGCATCGTCTTCCTTCTTGCTCTGCCATAGAATCAACTGGTGCGCCTGGAACTTCGCCCGCCAGAGGCAGTACCCGGCGAGCAGCCACGTCGCCAGGACCTGCCGGGATTTCTCGATGGCGAGCATGCCCGTGTTGTAGAAATCCGCCACGGGGATTCCGCCGTCCATCGCATATCGCGCCTTCGCCGGTTCAATCAACCCCGCCGTGAGCAACAGGCAATCGAGCATGACCCGGAGGTACATCTTGTCGGGGATCAACTTCACCGGCGTGACCGGATCATGCTCATCCTTCGTTTTCACCACCTGGGCATCGAAGATGAAATACTGCGCCGAGCGGCGACAGAGTTCATACTCGGGATCGGCGGAGATCATGGCCGCGACTCCGAAATCGCGGGGGGAGACAAAGAATTCTCCCGATACTTATTCACAACGCCGAGGGCCTTCAACGCGGCACAGGCAAGCGCGAGATCGTAGGAGGAGGCAAATTCGGCGTTGGTATCGGAATTGTTTTCGAGGACGACCGTTACACCTCTGCCGAAAAAGCGGCCTGGATAGGCGCTGAGATGCCAACCGAGGCGAGAAAGTTCATCCTGAAGCAACCTGAGAGGCCCAGAGGGTGACCAGAGGTGGGGATCGGAAGAAAGGGCCGGAAAGTAGATGTCACGTTTGGAAGGGGATACGCACGGGTGCATAAGGCGGGCCGCGGGTTGCGACCCTCCCCCCCCGTCCTCTTGACGGACCGGATTGCATTTGGAATGGAGTCCGGAATCAACAGAATCAACCACTTACAGCCTCCTCTGCTGAATCGAGTGCCTTGGGCGCATGCAATCGAGCAAGGGCCTCATCCTTGAGCCGCTTGAGTACGAGTAGCTCGTCATCCGTTAGGCCACGGAGCCACTCACGGTCGTCCCTGGCATTGACATCGACGTGCATCATCTGGCCCAGTCCGAGCCCCTTAAGGGCCTGCTCACGCCACTTGGCGTGTGCCGCGGTATCTCCGGCGAGCGAGCGCGACAGGCTGTCCATGTGGATTTTGAGCCCTAGGCGCTCACCATACGCCTTGATATCCTCGCCAGGGATCGGCCTAGCCCACGTCGGCAGCCGTCCGTAGGGATCGGCGCTCGCTCGACCGTCGGGCTGTGCTATGACCCCGTTGATCGGGCGAGGTCGCCGCCGGCCGATCGACCCGTTATGAGTCGCTCTCTTAACCAACGTTGCACCGTAGACTCCGGCACCAGCCGCACGTGCGAGCGTGTGTGCCGGTACCGGGGGACTTGCTCTACCCACACCAGTCGAGTGATTGTGCGCGGCTTGACGCGTAGGATTTCGGCCGCCTCGGCGTAGGTATAGTATCGCTCTACTGGCGGATCATCGCTCTCGGTGGGTGGCATCGCTCATTGCCCCGATGTGTATCTGGGTGGTGCCGTCGGAGCTTGGGTCCCTACGCTCCGAGGAAACGCGCGCGTAGTACGCATACCGCGGGATTTTCTCCTTGTCAAGCACAAAATCGAGCTTGGGAAATTTCGTGGGGTTTCGTTTTCACAAGCTCATGCTTGTTCCGTACAAGCTCAAGCTTGTGAAATTCACAAGGTGGCGCTTGTGAACAACAATCGCCTGCAATCTTGTCCCAACACCCAGACAGCTTGCAATCCTTCCCCAATCCTTGTAAGTGCTTGATTTTTAAGGGCAAAGTGCCAATTTGCAGGTATTTTCGTGTGACATTGCGTCCCATGACCGATAATGCTACAAACACAGTTTTGCGAGCAAAATCACGCACTTAGCCAAACCACGACATTTGGCATCGTGCGTGCAGATATGACGGGCATCGCCGCAATGGTGCGGCGGGATCGGAAAGGAGATAGGGGCCATGAAAATCATGAATCACGCAGCAACCTGGTCGTGGACCCGATCCTCAGCAATGGTACTGTGGGGATCCCGGATTTCGGCGATCGCCAACTAGTACCGGATCTCCGTAAAGCCGGATCGTGCGGCGTGTCCGCTAACTCTGGGGGCCAAATGACAACAGCGTTGTGTGTGCAAGGCTCGCCAGGTGACGAGCAGAAAGGGGGCGCCATGAAAGCGCACAAGGCCATGACCCCACAAGAGCAATACGAAAAACTATTTCGCGAGTCGGATTGGCAAGGCATCATCGAATTAGCTGCAAAATACACCAATTGGTCTCCCGATGGCTATCCAAATCCAGGTGAACAGCTGGACTCGGCAGTGTGTGCCCTGCGCCAAGCGGGAATCGCTGTCTAGCTCTATGGGGACACACCATGAGCTGCCTTTCGGTGAGCCACGGCCCGCAAGGGCCGGTAAACCCCAAGCCCGGTGGCAGGGCGAGGCAGACCGGAGCAAAATCACCTCCCGGACTGGGTTGCACGGCTACTGCGCGATGGACTGAGGGGAGTCTGTGCCGCTTTGGGGAAGGCGAAGGAGGTAACAGCATGACAACCCTACGACGGCCGGTAGTCAGGATCGTATCTACCGCCCTTTTTTCTCAGGGCCGCTGCCGCCCGCTTGTAGTTAGCCTGAAGCCCCCCGGCGATGTATTGGGCCTGCGGCTCAAGGGCGAGCGGCGCACATATTGGTTGCCGCTTGGATGGTGCTACGCCCAGGCCGTGCGACTGGCCGTTGCACAGAAACGGGCGACGAAATCCCGGAAGGGGAACACAGCATGAGCCACCTGACCCGGGTCCTAGCAGTGCTTGACCATCTCCAGGACTTCACCTCGCCCGGCGACATCTGCCGGGTGCAGGGAATCAAC
>Ga0315282_10006399_pt1 | contig 19728 bp, 20 predicted proteins | sample YL17G07_20_MG_FD_203693 | JGI IMG/M metagenome (GOLD analysis project Ga0315282, IMG submission 203693) | Sediment microbial communities from Yellowstone Lake, YNP, Wyoming, USA - YL17G07_20 | ecosystem: Environmental > Aquatic > Freshwater > Lake > Sediment | place: USA: Wyoming | collected... | reverse complement strand
GCTTCGCTCGCCTCGCCGACATCAGCTTTACCTATGAGACTATTAACCATGACTGGTGTCAATATACAAGAAACACTACGTCTCAATGGTACATAAGGTGGCTGTATGAAGCAAAATTTAATGAAAACAAAAACTTGTCCGCCGCTCCGTTTGGCGGAAATCCGTGAAATTTATCCGCCGCAGGCGGAATCCGTGTTAATCCGTGTCTAAAAAAAATCAGCGTTAATCTGTGTCCATCTGTGGCTCGTTCAATCAAAAAGAGTAAATTATGCAAAACGAACCCAATTTCCGAAATGCCCAAAATGGTTGTAACCTTAGTAAAAACAACGAATTACAATGAACAATGAACTATGAACTGTTATTCAAAACGAACCCAAACGAAGCCAATCTTGCCCGCCTATGGCGGGTTTACCTGCCCAGCTTGCCTCGGCGGAGCAGAAGGTGAAGTTTTTGTAGGTTTTCCCGGTGTGATTCGTATATCGTGCTATTATTTGAATAAGGGGTTAAATCTGCCGAGGAAATCTTTGACTTGTTCTCCCTTTTGTGCCAGTTGGATGTCGCGTTCAATCGCCTTTAGCTGCCCCGACAAATCGGGGTCGCCGCCGATAAAATCGGGGTCAGGGCGGCTTTTCGCCAGGTCGACAGCTCTTTTTATTCTTGCAGAGGCCTCGGTCATCCTGCCCATCGCCAGGCAGACGATGGCAGAATCCCTGATTGCAAAAATATCATTCGGCCGCAGGTCGAGGGTGTGGCCGAGAAACTCTGCGGCGTCATCGAGCCTACCGTTCAAAGCATTTGCGAGGCCGAGATAGTAGTAGGCATCCGCACTTGCACAGTCAATGTCGATGGCACGCAGAAAACAATTTGCGGCGTGATAATATTCGCCGATAATCAGGAACATCGAGCCCATCGAAACCAGCACATCCACATCCTCCGAAGCCAGTTTCATTTCAGGCATAAGAAAATCTTTTGCCTCTTCCTGTCCCGATTTATCGGGATTCATCAGGGCATACTGTGCCAGTCTGTATCGCGGTCCGGGCAGGGCGTTGTCTTTTTGGATTGCCTGGTTAAACAGCAGTATCGCCTGCTCGTAGTCGCCGCCGTCAAAGGCGATTTCACCCAGATAAAAAGTTGCGACCGCAGAGTCCGGCGTAAGTTCGAGGATTCTGTTGAATTTTTCTTTTGCCGATTCCACATCGCCGGTGTTGAGCAGAAACAGGCCGAAATCGAGAATGACATCCGTATTGCCGGGGCTTAGGCGCAGCTCTTTCAGGAAATGCTCGCGGGCCAGGTCTTTATTGCCGTCTGCCCAGTAGGCCTGTGCGATTCGATAGTTGATTTCCGGGTGAGAGGGGTCGAGGCCGGCGGTCTTCAGCCAGCAGTAAACAGCCTTCTTGTATTTGCCGCCGGCGAAGAGGCTGTTGCCGATGTTGTAGTAGCACAGCGCACAATCAGGGTCTATCAACTGGGCGAGATAAAACATCTGCTCGGCGGATTCGTGCAGTCCCATTTCGGTATAGGTGATTATGCGGTTGCAATAGCAAGGCTCGAAGTCGGGGTCAATCTCCTCGATACGCTCAAAGGCGCTGATGGCCTGATCATACTGGCCTATGCGGGTGTAGTCTATCGCAACCGAATTCAGTATCTCCAAATCAAGAGGGTTAAACTGCAGAGCGATTTCGTATTCGGCTATGGCGTCCTCGAACCGGTTGGCGGCATCGAGTGCGAGCGCCTTGTTGAAATGCAGCGCACCGCTGCACGGATTCATTTCCAGGGCTGCGTCCAGCTCAAAAAGCGCCTGCGGTATACAGCCGTTTTCGTAAAGCTCGAAAGCCTTGTAGGCCTTACGCTCGGCCTTATCGTAAGAATCAAAAGGGGTATCTTCAAGAAACATAATCTATTACCCTGTCTTTGGTTAGAACAAAAAACCGCATAAAGGCGTTATCGGCAGGAAATCAAGGCCAATTTCGGGTTTTTGCCCCGTTTAAGAACCGCTGAATATCGCTGAAAATTTTTCTGGCAATAAGAGCTATAAACTCTTATAATTATGCAGGTTAGAACGATTATGCCGGACGGCCTGAATCGGTAGTGTGGTTTGCGGCAAGTGTTTTTCTGGAAAGCGGCAGCCGACAGTCTTATAATGTGGTGCAGTTGAGGCCGCAGGCAGTCGGCGATAAGGGTAATTATTATTGGAGAAACGAGGCTATGATAAAAGAGATAAAAGGTCAATTGACAGCCGGAAAAGGCAAATTCGCCATTGTCGTCAGCAGATTCAATGAATTTATAACCGCCAAGCTGCTGGCAGGTGCCGTAGACTGTCTCCAGCGTCACGGCGCCGCTGATGCGCAGATGACCATCGTCTGGGTGCCGGGTGCGTGCGAGATTACAACGGTCGCAAAAAAGCTGGCGCAGAGCGGCAAGTTTTCCGCGGTAATCTGTCTCGGTGCGGTCATACGCGGCCAGACATCGCATTATGATTACATCTGTCAGCAGGTGGCAAGGGGCATCTCGCAAATCAGTTACGATTCGGGGATACCGACGATATTCGGCGTGCTGACCTGCGAGACGCTCGAACAGGCGGTTGAAAGGGCCGGTACAAAGATGGGCAATGCCGGCGCCGATGCGGCGCTGACCGCCATCGAAACTGTGAACGTGCTGGAACAGATTTAAAAAGGCGCGTGTGCAGTTGTGCGCTTTTAATGAGGCTGACAAGTGGATAGAAGAACAAGGGCCAGAGAGCTGGCAATACAGGGGCTTTACCAGCTTGATGTTCAGGGCAGGGTCATCCTGCAATATATAGAGGAGTTTTTTGTCGAGAATGAGCCTGACGATGCGCCTACCCGCAAACTTGCTCTGGACTGGACCAAAGGGACGTGGGAGAACCAGGCCGCCTGCGATGAGCTGATAACAGCCTCGACGATAAAATGGAAGCTGTCCCGGCTGTCACCTGTCGACAAGGGCATACTGCGGCTGTCGGTTTATCAGTTGAAATTCTGCGACGATATACCGCCGAGGGTCGTGATAAATGAGGCCATTGAGCTTGCCAAGAAATTCAGCACCGCCCAGTCGTCTGCTTTTGTGAACGGCGTTCTCGATGCCGTTTTGAAAAAGATAACGGATGCCGGCCAGAAGCCTGTTGAGTAGACTGCGAAAATGAGAATTATCGCTGTATTAAATCAGAAAGGGGGCGTAGGCAAGACCACGACGGTGGCCAACATCGGGGCGGCACTGGCTGCCGCAGGCCAAAAGGTTGTGGTTGTCGACCTCGACCCTCAAGCGCACCTGACAATTCATCTGGGAATCGAGCCGGAGGCCATCAGCGGCGGCTCATACAAAATCCTGACGCAATCAGGGGAGTTTGAAAAGGAAATCTTGCTGGTGCGACCGAACCTGTGGCTGCTGCCGGCAAATATCAATCTGGTAGGCGCTGAGAGCGAGCTGGTAAGCGTTGTCGGGAGGGAAATAATCCTGCGCGAGGCCGTCGGGCCGGTCAAAGGCAATTTCGATTATATTATAATCGATTGTGCGCCTTCGCTTGGTCTGCTGACACTAAATTCCCTCGCTGCCGCCGATGAGGTATTGATTCCGTTGGTGCCGCATTTTCTTGCGCTGCAGGGCTTCGGGAAACTGCTGCAAACCATCGAGCTGGTCAACAAGAGAATCAATCCCCAGTTGAAGGTCAAATGGATTTTGCTGTGTATGTATGACAACAGGGCGTCACTGCCTAATGAGGTAAGGGCTGACATCGAGCAATTTCTCGTCAAGGCCCGCGGCACCAACTGTGCCTGGGCTGATGCCCAGATGCTGCCGGTTTATGTCAGGAGAAACATCAAGCTTGCCGAAGCCCCCAGTTACGGCAAAACCATTTTCGAATACGAGCAGAACTGCCACGGCGCTGAGGATTACCGTAAGGTCGCGGAACTTATAGCCACAGAGGGAACAAAGAATTTTTTAGCCACAGAGTGCACAGAGAAAATTGAGAAATGCCCAATAAAAATCGTCGAGGTAGCTCCTCCCTCAGACACTAAAAGTATACCCTGTGAGATTGCCATCGAAACGATAAAACATTATAGTGGTACTGGCTCGAAAGAGGTAAGGCAAGAACCTGTGTAGTTGTATTATCTTGCTGGAGTTTTCACCAAAGATTAACGATGCGAAAAGAAAAATCATTTGCAGATTACAAGACTGACGGTGCTTCGTGGATTACACTGGCAAGCGGGGAGTATTACCCTGACATTTTGCCGCAAGCATGTGAATTGTATAAACCTGTATTGGTGTTATTCGGCCAGCTGTTACGTTCTTCACACTCATCGGCAGACCTGTTCATGGCCATCTCGGAGGTCAAAGAGCAGTGGATGCGAATATAACTCTCGAGAGTATTTCGGAAATATGTTAGTCCAGAAACCCCCGTGGAGATGCTCAAAAAGAAATCTGCCGCCCAGAGGATATGCAAGCAATTTGGTGCTCGTTTCAGAAACATTGTCGAAGTTCAGAAGAAATTCGGCAGCCGTCCGATACCCGACGAGACTCTATGTGCCGTGCTGTGGGAATATAAGGACAGAGGCAAGAAAGGGTATGATTTAACCGAACGGTTATTCAGCATTCTGCGTGAGCATCTTGTTGGATTCACCGTGATAGGTCCGGAGCGAGCCGGAAAGGACGTGTTGCTGGGTAAGATTTTTCCCGGCTACCCAAAGCCGGACCGCCCGGTTGATTTTATGATATTCGAAGGAAATAAAGTTGTCCCAGAAAAAGCTGTCGCCGTTGGGCTTGCACGATACGACTCAGACAGAGGAGGTGCCCAGGAGGATGACAGAACCGGCCAATATCGAGAGGTTGCTCAAGAAATAATCCGGTATGCAAATAAGAACAAACTTCTTCGACTCAAAGTAATCTATGTGAACGATGGACCCGGACTTCTTCTTGGCTCTATGTGGGCTGATTATGCGTATATTGAAAAGCAATGCAAGGGCGGAATAATGGTAGTAACCCTGCGAATGGTACCTGAACGAATCACTGGAGCATGGCTTAAGTCTTAATATGGCCACAGGCATCCCAAAAACAAATGGCAGGCAACCTGTCGGAGCAATTCGACTGGAGTATCCGGGCAGGAAAACCCTACGGGAGATATTGCAAATCCCTCCTACAAGACTGGTACAGGTAGGAGACAAGCATCGGCACGATAATAGGTTGATATTTGCTGAAAATCTTGGGGTACTATCCGCCTTGGCCAGGGACAACTCCGTGTGTGGCAAAGTGCGTCTCGTGTATATCGACCCTCCTTTTTCAACACAGTCTGCCTTCCAGTCTCGCAAACTCAATCATGCCTATGAGGATACTTTGGCTGGGGCTGAGTTCATTGAATTTTTGCGAGAGTGCCTGGTATGGTTATATAAATTGCTCACAGAGGATGGTTCGCTCTATCTTCATCTCGACGAGCGGATGGTGTTTCACTTCCGTGTTATCCTCGATGAAATATTTGGTACGCACGGATACCGCAACTGCATTACTCGAAAGAAATGCAACCCGAAAAATTACACCCGTAACACTTACGGGAATGTCGCTGATTATATTTTGTTCTACACCAAATCGGATAACTATGTGTGGAATCGTCCGCTTGAACCTTGGACAGATGAACGAGCATCCAAAGAGTACCAGTATATCGACCATGAGACAGGAAGACGCTACAAAAAAGTACCAGTGCACGCTCCGGGTATCAGACGTGGAGAAACAGGAATGCCTTGGCGGGGTATGCTTCCTCCCCCGGGCAAGCACTGGCAATATCTTCCCTCCAAACTGGACGAACTGGACGCAAGGGGAGAAATTTACTGGTCGCCAACAGGCAACCCGCGTCGTAAAGTATATTTGGATAAGAGCAAAGGTGTGCCTTTGCAGGATATCTGGATGGATGTGAGGGACGCTCACAATCAGAACATTCAAGTTACGGGATACCCGACTGAGAAAAACCCCGAAGTCCTGCGGAGGATAATTCTCGCTTCATCCAATCCCGGCGATATGGTACTGGACTGTTTTGCCGGTTCAGGCACCACCCTGGCGGTTGCCTCTGAACTGGGACGAAAGTGGATTGGTATTGATAACAGTCTTGAAGCGATGCGGACAATAATTAACCGGTTCGCCTTCGGTTTACAGCCTATGGGCGACTATGTAAGCGAAGGAATCGAGAAGCCTAAAATTCCTTTGCTGCCTATTTTTGGGGAAGATATAAAGAGCATCTCTTATGGACATGTGCCCATAGAAGACTTCGCGCTCTATGCCGAGCCGCAATTTGCCAATGAACTATCTTTAGCGATTGAGCAGTGCGAGTCCGGAATGTATACTGGCAAATAATCGCAGCAGTATCACATCAACTGCTGGGGTTTTTGCAACTGGTCTTTAATGAAATTTAGGAACTGTGCTGCGTAGACGCCGTTTATGATTTGATGGTCGACGGCCAGCGTCAGGCTGACCATTTTTCGGACGGCTGGCCGGCCTTCATAGGGGACAACGGTCCTGATTACGTTGCCGACCGCCAATATGGTACTGGCGGGCGGCGGCACAATGCCGATAAAAGATTCAATGTCATAAGCGCCGAGATTGCTCAACGCGATTGTTTCGCCCTCAATCTCTTCCAGCGTCAGTTTGTTGTCACGGGCCTTTTCGATAAGCAGCTCTTCCAGCCCGGCGATTTCAGCCAGCGTCTTTTTGTCAGCATCTTTTATCACCGGCACGACAAGTCCCTGCGGGGCATCGACGGCAAAGCCGACATTGACCGCATCGGCTATCCTGATGTGGTCGCCTTCGAGCCGGCCTACGACGAGAGGATATTTCAAAACCGCCAGAGCCAATGCGCGAATATAAAAAGTATCGGTCGTTATCCTGACGCCCATTGTTTTTTTCAGAGTATGCCGCATCCCCATAAGTTCGGTCACGTCCGCCTTCGACCGCAGGTAGAAACACGGCTTATTAAGCTTCGATTCCAGCATCCTTTGGCCGATAAGCTTCTGGATTCTGGTTAGCGGAACAGGATTTTTATGCAATTTGTCCAAAAAACGCCTCTGCCTGCCAAATCGCCAAACCGATATGGTAATGATTTTTATTTGTTTCCGCAAGGAAGGTTTCCGGCCATATCCGGCGGGCTTTTCCTTTGACGCAAACGGTCGTTTCAGTTATTTTTATACGTTGCTTGTATCTTTAGTCGGCAGGTATTATGAGGCACATATCATTACGGCACATAGTAGTATTTCTGGCGATAGCGCCGCTGGGCTGTATGAGTGTGCGCACCACGTATTATGACCTTAGCTTCAGGCCCGCCCGGCTGGCCGACCGCGTTGAGGTTTTCGAGGTGCGGGATGTAAATCAGCCTTACAAGGTCATCGGCCAGGTGGAGGTATCTGCCGGCGAGTTATACGATGTAAGGGACGTTGTGCAGCGGCTGAAGAAGGCAGCCGGCCAAATGGGCGGCGATGCAATATCGGATTTGCAGTGCAAATCCGGCGCTACCGGCGTACCGGTCACGCCGGACGGCGAAACGCATTTGGGGTATTTCTGGAACTCGTGCAGCGCAAAGGTGCTGGTCTGGCAAAAAACCTGCCATCGTGAAATGCAGAATGAGCCAAACGCCTGGAAATAAAGTTCAATTGCCGGTGGGAGTGATTTGCATCGTCCTGATATGCCTGGCGGCCTATATCCCCGCCATCCGCAGCGGCTTTGTCTGGGACGACTACGCAATGCTCACGGGAAACATCGTCCTCGAAAAAAGCGGCCTTTACCGCTCCTGGTTCTCCGCCAGCCAAAACAATTACTGGCCTGTTACCTGGACTTCATACTGGCTGGAGCATAAACTATGGGGACTTAAACCGGCAGGTTATCATATTACAAACATCATTATTCACGCTGTCTGCGCGGTGCTGATATGGCGTGTCCTGATTCAGTTAAATATCCCCGCAGCATTTACAGCCGCACTTATTTTTGCCGTTCATCCGGTGAACGTGGAATCTGTGGCCTGGGTTGCACAGCGCAAGACCATTCTCGCAATGCTGTTTTTTCTGCCGGCGTTGTTTTGTTATCTGCGGTTCGACCGGGCCGGCAAAAAATTTTTTTACATACTGTCGGTGATATTATTTATCGCGGCGATGCTGAGCAAAGGCTCGGTCGTGGGACTGCCGGTAGTGGTTTTATCGTGCGTGTGGTGGCTGCGGGGGACAGTCAGCAAGCGGGACATCATTCGCAGTATGCCGTTTTTTGCCGTTTCTGCCGTGATGAGCATTGTCGAGATTTGGTTTCAGTATAATCGCACGATATGCGAGGACGTGGTTCGCAGCGATAGCTTTCTGTCACGATTGGCCGGCGCCGGCTGGGCAGTGTGGTTTTATCTGTATAAAGCCGTCCTGCCGATTAACCTTACGTTCATATATCCCCGCTGGCATATAGACCCTGCAAACATGATGTCGTATGTCCCCGGCTTATTGCTGATTGTTTCGGTGGTTTTGGCGTGGTGGCGCCGCAATGGATGGGGACGACCCGTATTTTTTGTGTTTATTTATTTCGTTGTGATGCTCTTTCCTGTGCTTGGCTTTTTCAACATTTATTTTATGCGTTATTCACTTGTCGCCGACCATTATCAGTATGTGTCGATAATCAGCGTTATTGCCCTTGTGACTGGTATTGTTTATCGTTATTTGGGTGCGGGCGTATTGAGGATTGCCGCCGTTTTGGTTTTAATGCTGCTGGGGAGCGCTACCTGGCAGCAAAGCAGCCGGTACAAAAATGCCATAACATTGTGGGAGGACACGCTTCGCAAAGCCCCGAACTGCGCAATGGCGCACAACAATCTGGGTAATCTTCTTCAATTCCAGGGTAAAATAGAGGCGGCTGTCAGCCATTTTTACCAGGCCATAAACAAAGACCCTAATTTTTTTGAAGCATACAATAATCTCGGCAACGCTTTATTGCTGCAGGGCAAAGCCGATGAAGCCATTTTTTATTATAGCCGTTCGTTAGAGATTAACCCCGCGAACGCCAGGACACACTATAATCTTGCCACTGCGCTTCAGTCACAAGGCAGGTCCGAAGAGGCCCTGGCTCACTATAATCGTGCGATTGAGCTGGCTTCCGCTGAAAATAATCAGCAGTTGATTGACCAAATCCGCAAAAAGCTTGAATCCTGCGGTCAGCCTGAAAAGAACTAATCTTTGCGCCAGTCGGCCTTGAGATTGATGTGTTTCAGAAGGGTCTGCAAGTCATCGGCGTCGATTGAGCCGTTGTTGTTTATATCGCCGAATATGTAGCTTTCGGGCGATTCTATACTGGTTACCATATTGCCGACCAGAACGGCAAAGTCAGCCTCATTAACAATGCCATCGCCGTTCAGGTCATACCAGAGAATATTGTTCTTGTCCGGCTCTCTGCCGATGCTCCAGGCAAGACCGTAATGATTTGCAATATCCGGCTGATTAGCATCATCTGGATTGCTGTATGATATGACGATTTTGTAATCGGTATAGTTGGCATCCGCCCGGCAGTAAATATGCTCGACATTGTCGACTATGCTGTCGCTGTAGTCGAGCAGATAATCTTTTTCGGGGACATTGGGGTCAATTGCCCAGACTTCCAGCCGAAGGTTGGCGTTCTTTTCCGGGGCAGGCTCAAAAGGATAAGTGTTGCTGTAATGCTCGTTCCAGACAGCGGTGGCGGTGATTAGTTTGCCGGCTGGTTCCGGGATGGTCAGCCGGTAGGCATTTTGAGGATTTTGATTCTTCGCAAGGCGGCTGATGTCCCAGCCTGCCGCGGGGACATTGCCGGTTTTGTGCCGGCCGGCAAGCAGCAGTTTATGCGCATCTGCCGCATTCAGCAGGCCTGCGCCCTGAACGTAATCCAGCGGCACTATGTGGTCATCATCTTTTGTCAGCAAACCTTTGTGCCAGTAAGGCAGTTTCACTGCGGAATTGAGCAAAACGGCCTTTATGATGCAGTTTCCACCTTCCGGCGAGGCTGCTGAGCTGAGATTGGGGTCTTGTTTTGCGGCTTGAAGGAGCAGGCCGACGGCTCCTGCGACGACGGGAGTTGAAAAGCTGGACCAGTTGCCGGCCGGCTCATAGCGATTTGGGTCATTTGCCGCCGCTGCCAGGCAGTTACCGCCGGCGACTATGTCGGGCTTGCACCTGCGGTTAGCGGTCGGGCCGCTGCTGGAATGCTCCGGGTAAGCAAGTGAGAATTTCGACAGCCTGGTTGCGAGACTTTCTGCATTTACGGAGTCAACCACGCCCACGCCGATAGCATTAGCTCCCGCAGCCGGGTATAACGGCGGGTCATAGGCAGTGTAGCCGTTGCCTATCCCGGCCACCACCACAAGGCCATACTGCTCTGCCATCGATTCGATGCCTCGTGTCCACCAGTCTTCGAACTGGCTGCCGGTGTCGGTGGTCAGTATGTCGACATTAGGAGGCAGGCCCAAAAATACATTGTTGATTAGGAAGTGCCAGAATTCGTAGACATCGGCGTCGGCTTTCGGCGTTGCGCCCTGATAATAAAACCGGCCTAACCGTTGATTAAAGGCGTTGGGGTCTTCGCCGAGTAATATGGAACAAACGGCGGTGGAATGAGGCGAGATGCCGGTCGGGATGTCGTTCTGGTCGTAAAAGCTGATTTGTCCCGGCCTGAAACACTGATGCCTGACGTCCGGCTGATAATCATTCTGCGGCTCGCCGTTAACGTATGTGATGCTTCGGCAGACAACGGCAAATTTAATGCCGGCGCCTGTCAGCGAGGGGTCTGCCTGTCGCAGCGAGTAAATGCCCGCATAATCAAGGCCCTGCGGTTGCAGAACATTTCCAGGCACCCCGTCATCGGCAGCCATTGCAGCGGCACAAAACAACACCGCAGGCACGTATGCTTTTAGGCATAGCCAGACCGCTTTTTTGGTGCTTCTCGTCATCCCGTTCCTCCAGGAACCTTTGGAAATTCCGAAAACATTGAACCTTTGCCCCCCAATCTAAAGCTCAACACATATTTTCTGAACGAATTTCCGCACATTATAATACCATAAAACAGCACTATGTGCAAGCCAAATTATCAGGCTTGCGGCAGGGTTTATTATTGACGTCCGGCCATATCGGAAAAATCCGGCTAAAAATTCATAAACCTTGCTTTTATCGGCGGCATTTGTTATACTTAGCAAAATTTATTTCGGCTAAATTTGGCCGAAGGTTTGCCGCAATTATGAAAGTAATTCTGAATTCCAGGCGAATCCAGCAAATCCTCAGGGAGTTGACAAGCCGTATTACTTCCGAAATCGGGGCCGGCGAGGATATTGCCATAGTGGGCATCCGCAGCAGAGGAGAGATTCTCGGCCAGAGACTGGCGGCGTTGCTGTCAAAAGAGTTGAACAAAGATGTTCTTCACGGAACGCTGGATATAACACTCTACCGCGATGATTTGAACTCGCCGAAGAACGGCCAGCCGCACGTGCGGACCACGGAGATAGGCTTCGACATAGAAGACAAAATCATAATACTGGTCGATGACGTTCTGTATACTGGCCGCTCAACGCGTGCGGCGATGGATGCCCTCATAGACCTCGGCAGGCCAAAGGCGATAAAGCTGGCGGTGCTTGTCGAAAGAGCAGGCAGAGAATTTCCGATACAGGCCGATTTTGTCGGATATGAGGCAAAAGTAACCCCTGACCAGTCGGTGCAGGTCAGCCTGGTTGAATCGGATGGAAAAGACGAGGTGTTAATAAATCAAACGCAGGAACCTGAACGAAAAAAGTTAAAAATTAACACGCGGAAAAAATAACATATTAAATTTTTCACGGACGATGGAAGAAAAAAAACAGGACAAGCAGTCCAGATTTAAATCGGGATGGAACCGCAAACATCTGCTGGGCCTGCGGGAGTTGAGCGCGGGGGAAATCACTTATATTCTTGATACAGCCCAGGGCTTTGAGGAGATAAGCACACGGTCGGTGAAGAAGGCGCCGCCGCTGCGGGGTAAAGTGGTGGTGAACCTTTTCTTCGAAGACAGCACCCGCACGCGAAACAGTTTCACCCTTGCTGCGAGCAGACTAAGCGCCGATGTCATAGAGTTCACCGAAAAAGGCAGCTCGGTTGCCAAAGGCGAGACACTCCTGGACACCGCAAGGAATCTGGAAGCGATGGGGGTCGACATTGTCGTTATCAGGCACAGCGCCGGCGGGGCGCCGAAACTGTTGAGCAGAAGCATCAAGGCCTGCGTTGTAAATGCCGGCGATGGTTTCTGCGAGCATCCCACGCAGGGCCTCCTGGACGCGTATACAATTCGTAAAATAAAGGGCAGCCTGAAAGGATTGAAGATAGCGATTGTGGGCGATATAGCGCACTCCCGCGTTGCCCGCAGCAATATGTGGGCGATGACAAAACTGGGCGCCGAGGTGACATTTGTCGGGCCGCCTACGCTTATGCCGGCGCAGGTCGATAAGCTGCCGGTAAAGGTGAGCTATTCGCTCGATGATATTATCGAAAAGGTCGATGTGATAAATATGCTGCGGATTCAGTTCGAGAGGCTCGGCGGCAACCCGTTCCCCTCAGTGCGGGAGTATTCGCATTATTTCGGGCTGACCGTAGAGCGTATGAAAAGGGCAAAACCTGGCATTCTTGTTATGCATCCGGGGCCGATTAACAGGGGACTCGAAATGGAAAGCGAAGTGGCTGACGGCGAACACAGTGTCATCCTGGAACAGGTAAAGAACGGCCTGGCCGTTAGAATGGCCGTGCTGTTTTTAGTAAATCAAGCGGCGGCAATCGGTGACTGATTATATGAGTGCAGATATTTTGATAAAAAATGGACGCGTAATTGACCCTGCGAATGGAGTCGACAAAAAAGCCGATGTGCTTATTGTCGACGGCAAAATCGCAGAAGTTGGCAAAATCAAAGAGGCTGTGGGGACGGTCATCGATGCCGCAGGCAAATTAGTAACGCCGGGCCTTATTGATATTCATGTTCATTTTCGCGAGCCGGGTGATGAAGAAGAAGAAACGATAGCCAGCGGCTCAGCGGCAGCAGTAGCAGCAGGTTTTACCTCGGTCGTCTGTATGCCCAATACCAACCCGCCGATAGAAAATGAAACCGATGTCGAGTATATCCACCGAAAAGGCAGACAGGCCAGGAAAACTCACGTCTATACAATGGGCGCTATCACTAAGAACAGAGAAGGCGTTGAACTGGCGGAAATGGGGTTTATGGCTGAGGCCGGTGCGGTCGGTTTTACCGATGACGGCAGCGGCGTGCAGAACCCGGCGGTTATGCTGCGGGCGCTAAAATACGCCACAATGTTTGACAAAGTCATAGCACAGCACTGCCAGGACGATAGTTTCGCCGCCAACGGCGTAATGAACGCAGGCTATTACTCAACGATACTGGGCCTGCCGGGAATGGATGCGCTCGCCGAAGAAGCGATGCTCTGGCGGGACATCCAGTTAGTAAAGAAAACCGGTGTCCGCTATCACGCCCAGCACATATCGACAGCGGGGGCGGTGGAGCTTATAAGGGTGGCCAAAAAATCGTCACTGCCTGTTACCTGCGAGGTAACGCCGCACCATTTGCTTTTGGCCGAGGAATATTGTGCCGAATATGACACCAACTATAAGGTCAGCCCGCCGCTGCGGACGGCCAAAGACATTGAGGCATTGAAAGGGGCGATTAAAGAAGGCCTGGTCGATGCGCTGGTAACAGACCACGCCCCGCACCTGCAAAGCGAAAAGGAGCTGGAATTTCTGGCTGCGCCGTTCGGCATAGCAAGCCTGGAATGTGCGATTGGGCTTTACGTCAAGGCGCTTATCGAACCGAAAATTTTGGACTGGCCCGGCCTGATTAGGCTGATGACCGAAGGCCCCGCGAAAGTTATCGGCATCGACAAGGGAACACTCGGCAAAGGCAAACAGGGCGATGTTACAATTATCGACCCTGATGCAAAATATAAAATTGACGTCAATAAATTCCGCTCCAAGAGCAAAAACTGTCCCTATAACGGCTGGACGGTTACCGGCAAGGTCGAAAAAACAATCGTCGGCGGCGAAATAAGATTCTCCGCTGATGATTTATAGAATAACCCGCCGTTTCCCCAAAAAGGCGAAAATCTATTCGAGATGGATGGCGCCACGTTCTTTATATGCTTCGAGGCTGGCTTTTTTGATGGCATCATAAAGCTTTTGCGAATCGCGCATCTTTTCAAAAACAAAACAGGCATCGGTCTTGTCGGTTGTCATCAGCTCCACCGTCCCAACTCCGAAAATGCGGTCGAGAAAACTCCTGCGTAATTTCAAATCGACTATGCGGAACATATCCAGATTATCGACCTTCCTCGCAAAAACCCCTCTTGCCCACTCAATCCTGTCGGGTGTAACTTCGTAATGGATGGACTTCAGGTGGATTATCTTCACTCCGAGGACAAGCACCACAACCATTCCAAGGCAAAGGCTGCAAAGAGTGCGATACCTGCCGAAAGCTAAAGCCACTTCTTCCGGCAGGTCGAATGTTTTCTCAAGCGGATAGACAATCAAAAAGACAGCCACGCAAAGGAAAAATGCGCCTTTGGCCAACACACCGGAAATTCCCCAGACAGAAGGACTGCCCTCGAATAGAATCATATCAGATTGTTTTCCTCTTTCGGCAGGCTGCGGAGCGGCCGGCTGGCTGAACTGCGGTGTTGCGGGTTTATCAGAGGTCAGAAATTCGCCGCAGAATCGGCATTTGACCGCCGCCGCCTGTATTTTTTCGGCACAAAAAGGGCATAGTTTGGTCTCAAGACCTCTGAACCTTCTACTTTCCATAAGGTTATATATCGGAAATACCGCCCGATTTCGGCCAAAGGATTCTTTGTTTTGTTAAGAATGTCTGATTTTGACCTCAGCAAATTCCCTTAAAAAATTTATAAAAAACGCAAATTTCCTCTTGATTTAATGTAAAGTTTAGCTTACATTATGTATGATATATGTTACATAAGTAAGGAGAAATTCCAATGAATAGAGTACAGAAAATAGCATGGTCAATAGTTATCACTACATTATTAGGCCTTGCCCTAAGCCTTATTACATTCGCAAGGCTGTACCCTAAATATGGCGGCACGCCGAAAACTTTTGCGGCCTTTTCATTTATGGGTATCGTTGGGCTCAGTATGTTTTCACCAATTATCTTTCGCGAAGACAAAGGCACGGTTAAATTTGATGAACGGGATAAACTTATTCAAAGAAATGCTGCCTGGGCAGGTTTTGCCATGTCAAATTTATTCTTCGCATTGGCATGCTTCATTCCGTTTTATATTCTCGGCGCCAACACTTTAATACGTGTTAACTGGCTCCCTTCGATATATGTCGGAGCGACTCTCATCTATTTTATTACATGGGCAGTAGCAATTTTAGTTCAATACGGCTGGGGGGACAAGAGTGGAGAATAATCAGTTAAAAAATCAGATTCGCAAACTACGTTTTGAAAGAGGCGAAATGACGCAGCAGGAACTGGCTGATAAGGCAGGCGTTACACGCCAGACAATCATCGCAATCGAAGCTGGCAAATACTCGCCCTCTTTAACGCTGGCATTTAAGCTCGCCGATGCCTTGCAGATGCGGATAGAAGAAGTATTTCAATATGAGGATGAAAAACCTTAGCCCGCTGCGTTAGAGACATACATTTCAACATTCCAAATCATCGGTCATTCTGATATAATCCCCTGCTATGGCACTACCGGTAGTTGCGATAATTGGTCGGCCCAATGTGGGCAAAAGCAGTCTGCTGAATGCGCTGGCGGGCGAGATGATAAGTATCGTTGAGCCGACGCCGGGCGTTACAAGAGACCGTGTCAGCACCATTATCGAAAAAAATGACCGCTACTTCGAGCTTGTCGATACCGGCGGATACGGCCTGGTCGACAACAGCGAGCTTGCCGAGCATATCGAGCAGCAAATCCAAAAGGCGATTGAATCGGCGAACCTTGTGATTTTTATGGTCGATATTCGCGACGGCCTTATGTCGCTGGATGAGCAAATTGCCCGCCTTCTCCGCAAGCATAATCTTGATGTTATCGGCGTCGCTAACAAGGCTGACGAGGCAAAAATGTTTCCTGCGGCAGGCGAATTTGCCAGGCTGGGGTTTGGCGAGTTTTTGTGCATCTCGGCAACGAACAATCTCAACAAAAATGTGCTGTTAGACAGGATTTTCGAGAAGCTAAAACATATCGACTCGACCAGGCCTGCTGCACCGGTTATGAAAATTGCGATAGTCGGCAAACGAAACGCAGGCAAAAGCACAATGGTAAATGCTATGGCCGGCGCCGAACGCGTGATTGTCAGCGAGATACCCGGCACAACTCGGGACGCTGTCGATGTGCGAATTGAAAGGGACGGCAGGATCATCGTGGTCATAGACACGGCGGGGGTGAGAAAAAAGGGCAGTATGGCCGACAGCATCGAGTTTTACAGCTACGTGCGGGCGATTCGCTCGATTGCGCGGGCCGATGTCGTGCTGTTTATGATTGACGCCACCGAGCCGGTCTCGCAGGTCGACAAAAAGCTGGCCAAGGTCATCGCCGATGGGTACAAAAGCTGCATAATGGTCATCAATAAATGGGACCTCGCTGAAGACAGGGCCGAAAGCGGTGATTTCGAGGACTACCTGACGAAAACGCTGTCGAGCCTGAAGTTTGTGCCTATAATTTTCACTACCGCAACCGACCCGGAGGACATCCGCAACGTTTTCGGCCTGACGGAGGAAATTTTCAAACAAACTATGACGTGGATTCCGACCGGCGAGCTGAACAGGGCGTTCGGAGTCATCAGGGAGGAAAGAGCCGTTTCTCCGAAACACAAGACCGGCCTGCCGAAGATTTATTACACCACACAAATTGCCGTAAATCCGGTGACAATACTTATGTTCGTAAATGACCCTGAGCTTTTCGAAGAGAACTATCGCAGGTTTATAGTAAACCGGCTGCGGGAGCTTTTGCCCGTTGCGGAGGTGCCGATAAGATTATTGGCTCGCTCGCACAGGCCGCAGGATTCCAAAGAGGAAAATACACATTAGTAAACAAATATAACCGGCAAATTTAAGGTGTCGCGGGAGCGGGCGATTCGACAGAAACAGGCTCAAGATTAAACCGGGCTACTGCGGGCTGCTGGCTGAGTATAATCTCGTTTTTGCGGACGTATTCAGGAGGAAAATTGTAGATAAGCTCTTTTCGCAGAGGTTCTGCGGATTTGGTTTGAATGTCGCTGTCGTCTATTTCCAGTATAACCTGATAACGCATCTTATCGTAGGCCTGCTTGGCTTCGGGAGCGGCCTTGATGGAAATCGAACGTATCACCTCGTTAAGATTGATTACCTCAATTTTATACTTCCCCTGAAGGTTCGGGCTCATTATAAATCCCAGAGTCGCGGTCGTTATAGTGTAATCGTTCAGCCTGCTCTCCTGTGCGGGGGTCGTGATTTTCACCGCTGTCGGGGCCTCTCTGAACTGGCCCGGCGCCAGCTCGATAAAAGGCTTTTTTTCGATGGCGGTCAATCTTGCCTGATTGATTTCCCTTCTCCCAAGAAGCACCTTTGCAACAAGTTTTTCACCGCTCCAGTCTTTCGGCACAAACATCTCGACCTGACGAGGCTCAACGGTCGCCGTCTCCACAGGTATCTGGTCCTCATCCAGACATTTTACAGTCAGCGGCGTCCTGATAAGTTCGACGACATCCACAGTAACTTTATCCGGCTCACAGAGCTTGACAGCCAGTCCGAGTTGCTTCATCAGGTCGCTGCGTCTTAGAAAATCCGATACCACCAGAGTATACTGTCGGGCGGCAGTCATCCCTTCCTGTTCTGGGTCTAAATAGAGTTCAAAGGCCAGAGAGCCTTCACTGATTTTTCGTCTTACATCGGTAATCCTCGACACCGGCCCTCTAAGCACCACTTTTTTTATGGTAATATGCGGTTCGTTATTGAAACTGACCCAGAATTTCGGATTGCCGGATTTGGCTATATCTATTCTGACGTTGGAGACCACGAAATCTTCGTCCATCGCCAGGTCCGCCCAGACCCAAATCAAAATCGTCAGGAAACCGACCAGTAGTACTTTGCCGTAGTTAATCTTTACCGACATTCCGCCTCCCGTGCAGAAAACACAATGCCTCCAGCCGGTCCGCCTATGCAGGATGCTCGTTTTTTTTCGGAGATTTCCATAATCGCTCGACAATAGTTGCCGTTTTGTCAGTCGCGCCTGCCAGATATTTTCGCAGTTGCGATTCGCTTATATTTCGCATCAGCTTGCCGCCCTGTGCTACCGAAACTATGCCGGTCTCCTCGCTTACCACTATAACGGTGGCGTCCGAACCCATAGTTATGCCTAATGCGGCACGGTGACGTGAGCCGAGTTTTATTCCGCCCAGTTCCGGCAGTTCAGCCTCAGCCAGAGGCAGTTGCACCCTCGCTGCAACCACCCTGTCGGAGCGAATTATGGCAGCCATATCGTGAAGCTCCGTGCCGGGATGAAAAATTGTCTTGAGCAGTTCGGTGGTTACTTTGGCATCCAGCCGAACGCCCGTTTCCACAAACTCACCCAGTGCCACCTGACCTTCAACGACAATAATGGCCCCGGTTCGCATTGCGGAAAGTTCGGTAACGGCGGTAATTATTTCTTCGGTGGCCCTGGCCAGTTGATGCGATGAGCCGGCTGAAAAACGCGGCTGACCTATTCGCATAAGCACCCTTCTTATCTCCGGCTGAAAAGCTGCAACAGCGACTATCAATACCGCAATAAGAAAACCTTTGTAAAGATATTGAAGCCGTTCAAAGCCGAACTTCTCGACCACCAGGTTCAAGATGAGAACGCCGACAACGAGAATGAATATAACGCCGCGGAACAATCTCTCCCCGCGTGTGCCTTCGAGGAAATCCACAATCCAGTAAACGACCAGCCCGATAAGAAACAATTCGATGGTAACAACCCACCAGTCGTACCGCCCAACCCTCCTGAAATACTCAACGAGTGTTTCCACTACCAAATCCTTTTGACCGTGTATACAGCATCCGGCCGTACATTTTTACGATATGCCGCCTGTCTGTCAGGGCATCCTCAAACCGGTAAGCCTGCTGGGCTCATCAAAAAGCAGTGCATAATCTATATCGTGAATCAATTCCTGATTATTGATTTCAAGGTTGTGAATATGCCTTCTGCGGCCTTCTGCTGCGGTTTCACCGGGCTGCGGACTTTTGCAGCCGCTCAGCCAGCATACAAAAATAACCAAAACAACGCCTAAAAAAACCTTACAGACAAATCTCGATTTAGTATTCATCGCCCATTCCTTTTCTGAAACACTATAATAACGCCCCTCCAGCTTCCCGCTAAAAGCATTTACGGCGTTTTCTGTTGTTACCGATAATAATTTATTATAGCAGTATCCCGCCCAATTGTCAATGTAAAAAATTTCACGCGATTACCTGTTTTGGGATAGGATGCCGAAAAAACCTCCTTGTGCTTGTAAAATACGGTTTTTAGTCAAGATAACCCTAACAAGACAAAGAGGTTCAAAAAATGTTACGAAAAAATTTTGTCCTGTGCAAAAAAAACCTGCTGCCCGAATTACAGGTAATCGCGTGATGAGGAAGCTGAATCATCCCCAGTTTTGAATTAACCCAAAATAAATGGTCGGCTCTTTGACGATAAGAATTGTAGTCAAAAGAGGTTACGGAGACCTCACTCGTCTCGGCGAAGGCGCC
>Ga0315282_10006398_pt1 | contig 19730 bp, 16 predicted proteins | sample YL17G07_20_MG_FD_203693 | JGI IMG/M metagenome (GOLD analysis project Ga0315282, IMG submission 203693) | Sediment microbial communities from Yellowstone Lake, YNP, Wyoming, USA - YL17G07_20 | ecosystem: Environmental > Aquatic > Freshwater > Lake > Sediment | place: USA: Wyoming | collected... | reverse complement strand
TCGGGTCGGCGACATCTCCCGTCCAGTTCACGAAATTCCAGTAAGGGTCGGGGGTGGCGGTGATGTTCACCACCGTCCCGTTGAGGTAGCTATAGTTCCCCACCGCCGGAGTAGTCGTCCCGCTGCCGCTTACCGCCATAGTCAGGGTGTAGTTGACCTGGGCGAAGTTCGCCGTTACCGTCTTGTTCCCATTCATGGTCACGTTTGTCGACGCCGAGTTCGGGTCGCCGACACCTCCCGTCCAGTTCACGAAATTCCAGTAAGGGTCGGGCGTGGCGGTGATATCCACCACTGACCCGTTGACATAGCTGTAGTTTCCTACCGCCGGAGTAGTCGTCCCGCTGCCGCTTACCGCCAGGGTCAGGGTGTAATTGACCTGGGCGAAGTTCGCCGTTACCGTCTTGTTCCCGTCCACGGTCACATTGGTCGAGGCCGAGTTGGGGTCGGCGACATCTCCCGTCCAGTTCACGAAGTCCCAGTAAGGGTCAGGCGTGGCGGTGATGTTTACCACCGTCCCGTTGAGGTAGCTATAATTCCCCACTGCGGGAGTAGTCGTCCCGCTGCCGCTCACCGCCAGGGTCAGGGTGTAGTTGACCTGGGCGAAGTTCGCCGTGACCGTCTTGTTTCCGTCCACGGTCACATTGGTCGAGGCCGAGTTCGGGTCGGCGACATCTCCCGTCCAGTTCACGAAATTCCAGTAAGGGTCGGGCGTGGCGGTGATGTTTACCACCGTCCCATTGAGGTAGCTATAGTTCCCCACCGCCGGAGTAGTCGTCCCGCTGCCGCTTACCGCCAGGGTCAGGGTGTAGTTGACCTGGGCGAAGTTCGCCGTGACCGTCTTGTTCCCGTCCACGGTCACGTTTGTCGCTGCCGAGTTCGGGTCGGCGACGTCTCCCGTCCAGTTCACAAAGTCCCAGTAAGCGTCGGGCGTGGCGGTGATGTTCACCACCATCCCATTGATATAGCTGTAGTTCCCCACTGCGGGAGTAGTCGTCCCGCTGCCGCTTACCGCCATGGTCAGGGTGTAGTTGACCTGGGCGAAGTTCGCCGTCACTGTCTTGTTTCCGTCAACGGTCACATTGGTCGCTGCCGAGTTGGGGTCGGCGACATCTCCCGTCCAGTTCACAAAGTCCCAGTAAGCATCAGGAATGGCGGTGATGTTTACCACCGTCCCATGATTATAAGGACCAAACGTCCCCTCTCCAGGAACGGTCACATTGCCCCCGGCGGTGCTGTTGATGGTCAGGTTATAGCGGTTGATAGCGAAGTTGGCAGTCGCTGTCATATTTCCGTTTACGGTCACTGTAGTGGAGTTGTTGAGGTAGGTGTATGTAGTAGGCGCGAGGTTCTTGTGAGTGACCACCGCCTCCACATAGTCAATGAGCATCGGGTCAGACTGGCCAAACACATCAGCAGCATATACACCCCACCGGAGCACTCCTGTTGCATTTATATAGTTGCCGAAGCCGGAGGTTATGGAACGGGTCATTGTGGAATCCGCGCCGCTGGGGATGCTCATATCGGTGCCTATCTGCACCCAGATAGAGCTGCTGTTGTTATAGGCCCATATCTGGTGGACATACGTTGCTCCGCTCGTATACCCTTCAAAGGTCAGGTTGATATTGGTTATATTCGCCGGGGGTTCGTTAACGCTCATGTCCAGCAACAGGAATACTTCGTCCCAAAGGCCAGGGTTGGGAGTAGTCCACCTTACATCATCAGAGGCATTTATCCGGGTATAGTTGATATCAGTCGCCTCCGTTACCTCATCCAATTGTGGTGGTGGTGGTGGGTCATCTTCGTCACAGTAGTACGCATCATGCGGTCCGCTGCTCCGGTTGACGCCCACATAATTATAAGTTGTCTCTCCTTCCTCCACCACCACACAGGTCCAGTTGACAAAGTGCCATCCTATATCCGGCGTGGCGGTAAGGTTCACCAACGCCCCATGGGCATAGCTGTAGTTTCCCACCACAGGGGTGGTGGTGCCATTGCCGTTCACTGCAATGGTCAAGGTATGATTTCCAAGCATGGTGAGAGCAATGGTCGGCTGCAGACTACCGCCCGGGCTATTAATTACGCTGGCGGAAGTGCTCGCCGCCATGCCGGGCAGTGAGGCAAGCATCGAAAGCACAATGATAACCCCAAGCGCTCTGTTCAATACCCCCCTATTCATCGTTCCTCTATATTAAAACAATCTTATTAAAACAATCTTATTAAACAGTCAATATACCTTATTTCAACTCAACTGTAAAACTTATGTTCTCAACACCCCAGAACATCGCTTCTCAAGGTCGGGGAATGCCCTGCTAATTCCGGGCACTATCCTTTTAGAAGGGTGCAGGTTTCTGCTACAATAGCAGGATATGGCGGAAAAGGAAGAGCTGGTCGTTATCGGCAGCGCCAACCAGCTGGAGGCGCACATAATCAAGGGGCGGCTGGAAAGCGAAGGCATACCCGCCCTCTTGAGCTATAATAGCTCCAGCCTGGTCTTCGGACTCATCGTCGACGGGCTGGGAGAGGTGAAGATAATGGTCCCCCGTAGTTTTGCCGAAGAAGCGAAGGAGATTTTGAAGGTTAAATATAATGAGCACGAGATTGGAGAGGATAACCAGCCAGAGGCTGGAGAGCCTGAACAGGATTAGGGAACGGGGGATAGACCCCTATCCCCACTGCTATCATCCCAGCCACGATATAAAGGAGGCAGTGGCGTCATTTGAGCGCGGGGAAAAAATGGAGAAGGTCTCCCTTGCCGGGCGAGTCACTGCCCGGCGCAAGATGGGCAAGATGGTTTTCGCCGACATCCACGATGGCTCGGGAAAGATACAGCTCTGCTTCCGCTACGACCTTCTCGGCGACAAGGAGTTTGAATTCCTCTCCGAAATTGACATCGGCGACATCATCGGCGCCGAAGGCAAGCTCTTCAGGACGAAGGCGGGGGAAATCACCCTGGAGGCATCCCGGTTCACCCTGCTGTGCAAGTCCCTCCGCCCGCTACCCGAGAAATGGCACGGGCTGGTTGATGTGGAGAAGCGCTACCGTCAGCGCTATCTTGACCTCATCTCCAACGAAGAAACAAGGAAGATGTTCATGCAGCGGAGCAAAATCATCGCCGGGATAAGGGATTTTCTGAATAGCCGCGGCTTCGTGGAGGTGGAAACGCCGGTGCTCCAGCCCGAGGCGGGAGGGGCGGCGGCGGCGCCGTTCACCACCCACTACCAGGCGCTTGACCGCGATTTTTACCTCCGCATCGCCCTGGAGCTGCACCTCAAGAGGTTAATCGTGGGGGGATTTGCCCGCGTCTACGAGATGGGACGCGCCTTCCGCAACGAAGGCATCTCCACAAAGCACAACCCCGAGTTCACCCTCCTGGAGTGCTACCAGGCTTACAGCGACTACAACGACATGATGACCCTGGTGGAGGAGATGGTCGGCTACCTCGCCCGAGAAGTTCTCGGCGATACTAAAATCACCTCTAACGGGAAAATAATCAACCTCGCGCCGCCGTGGCGGAGAATTTACCTCCGCGACGCCATCAAGGACTGCTGCGGCATAGACTTCGAGGACTATCCCGACGCCCCCTCGCTGCGGGCAAAGATGGAGGAAAAGGGGCTGGAGGTCGACCCCCGCAAGGGCCGGGGAAAGCTCATTGACGAGCTAATCTCCACCTTTGTTGAGCCGGAGCTTATTCAACCGACCTTCCTCGTCGACTATCCCGTGGAGATGTCGCCGCTGGCGAAGAGGAAACGGGGAAACGAGCGCCTGGTGGAGCGGTTTGAGGGATTTGCCGGGGGGATGGAGATTGCCAACGCCTTCACCGAGCTGAACGACCCCCTGGACCAGCGAGAGAGGTTCAGCCAGCAGATTAGGGAAAAGGTCGGCGATGAGCCGGTCGAGGTGGTTGACGAGGACTTCCTGGAGGCGCTGGAGTATGGAATGCCCCCCACGGGGGGAATGGGAATGGGAATTGACCGCCTGGTGATGCTGCTGGTGGGGCAGGACTCCATAAGGGAGGTCATACTCTTCCCCCAGCTGAAGACAAAGTAGAATGATAACCAGCAATAAAATATCACCGCCCAACTCATGTCACTGCAAGCCCTTTTTGGTCATTGCGAGCCCTCTTTGGTCATTGCGAGCGAAGCGTGGCAATCCATTAGCCGGTGGGATTGCTTCGTCGTCCTTCACTTCGTTCAGAACTCCTCGCAATGACACGGGGAGCATCGCGGTAAATGGAGGCAGAAACAGGAATGCTTGACTTAAAGCTTATCCGGGAAAGTCCTGAGCTTGTCCGCCAGGCTCTCAAGCAGCGGGGGATTGCCTTTGACCTCGACCTGGTGGTGGAACTGGACAAGCGCCACCGCAACCTTTTGAGTCAACTGGAGGAGCTCAGGGCGAAGCACAAACAGATGAGCAAGCAGATAGGCAAAGGAGGGGCGGACAAGGAGGAGCTCATCGCCCGGATGCGCCAGATGGGCGAGGAAATCTCCTCGCTTCAGCAGGAGGTCAACCAGAGTAAGGACAGGCTGGAATCGCTGCTGCTGGAGCTTCCCAACATCCCCCATCCCGGCGTGCCTGCGGGGAAGGACGAGAACGACGACATCGTGGTGCGAAGCTGGGGAGAGCCGAAGAGCTTTTCCTTCACCCCCCGCCCCCACTGGGAGCTGGGGGAGAGGCTGGGAATACTGGACATCCCCCGGGGGGTCAAGCTGTCGGGGACAAGGTTCTACGTCCTTAAGGGACTGGGGGCAAGGCTGCAGCGAGCGCTCATCACCTTTATGCTTGAGCTACATATAAACAAACATAACTATAAAGAGATATATCCGCCGTTCATGGTCCGGAGGGAGTGCATGGTGGGCTCGGGAAACTTGCCCAAATTTGCCGATAACCTCTACCACGACGAGGAAGACGACCTCTGGTTTATACCCACCGCCGAGGTGCCCCTGACCAACCTGCACCGCGACGAAATAGTGGATGCCGCCATGCTTCCCTCGTATTATGTCGCCTGCACCGCCTGCTTCCGCAGGGAGAAGATGTCCGCAGGCAAGGACACCCGGGGAATTAAGAGGGGGCACCAGTTTGATAAGGTGGAGCTTTACAAGCTGACCGAGCCGGAGAGCTCCGACGAAGAGCTGGAGAAGCTGGTGGCTGATGTTGAAGATGTCTGCCGGGAGCTGGACCTGCCTTACCGGGTGAAAGAACTCTGCAGCGGCGACCTCGGCTTCGTCGCCGCCAGGACCTACGACATTGAGATGTGGGCTCCGGGATGCGAGGAATGGCTTGAGGTAAGCTCGTGCAGCAACTGCACCGATTTCCAGGCAAGGAGGGCGAACATCCGCTACCGTCCTCAAGGCGGCGGAAAACTCCGCTTTGTCCATACCCTGAACGGCTCGGGGCTGGCTCTGCCCCGCCTCTTCATCGCCGTGCTGGAAAACTACCAGCAAGCCGACGGCACCGTCCTGGTGCCCCCGGCGCTGAAACCGTATATGAAGGTGGAGGCGATTTCCCCCTGAAAACGGGGAACCCACAGTGGAAATACCCCAAAACTTTGGAAATCTGCCCCATTTGAGGTATAATGTTAATTGCCCCAGATGGATATTTTAACTCCGCTTAATCCCGCCCAGAGAGAAGCTGTGGAAACCGTTGCCGGCCCGATGCTGATTTTAGCCGGTCCGGGCAGCGGCAAGACCAGGGTAATCACCCACCGGGTGGCTTACCTCATTAAAACTTGCGGAGTCAAGCCCCACAACATAATGGCGGTCACCTTCACCAATAAAGCCGCCAGGGAGATGGGAGAGAGGCTAGAGCAGCTACTGGGAAGAACCGCCGGGGCATTAACAGTGGGGACTTTCCATGCCATCTGCGCCCGGATTCTGCGCTCTGAGGGCGAGGCTATGGGGCTTAATCCCCGGTTCGCCATTTACGACGCCGACGACCAGCTAAACGTGATAAAGCAGAGCCTCGAGGAGGCAAACCTTGACCCCAAGCAGTATTCGCCCCCCGCTCTGCAATCGGCAATCAGCGCCGCTAAAAGCCGGCTGCTCACCCCCGAAGAGTATTCTCAGAGAACACAGAGCTACTTTGAGGAAATAGTCCAGCGGGTCTACGAGCGCTACCAGGAGCTGCTCCGGAAAAGCGAGGCGCTGGACTTCGACGACCTCTTGTTAGACACGGTGCAGCTATTTGAGAACCATGCTGCCGTGAGGGATAAATACCAGTCGCGCTATGTCCATATCCTGGTGGACGAGTTCCAGGACACCAACCTGGCGCAGTATGCCCTGATACGGCAGCTGGCAGGAAAATATAAAAACATCTGCGTGGTGGGCGACCCCGACCAGTCCATCTACTCCTGGAGGTTCGCCGACCTGCGCAACATCCTGAGCTTTGAGAAGGACTACCCCGAAGCTAAAGTGGTGATGCTGGAGCAGAACTACCGCTCCACCAAGACCATTCTCCAGGCAGCCTCGGACATCATCTCGCAGAATGTCCGGCGCAAGCCCAAAGAGCTGTGGACTGAAAACGAGGCGGGCAGTCCGGTAAACGTTGTGGAAAGCTACAGCCAGGAGGAGGAGTCTCAATTCGTGGTCAGCGAGATAGAGCGGCTGGTCAACCAGAAGCGTCTCTCGTTCAAGGACTGCGCCGTGATGTATCGGGTCAACGCCCAGTCAAGGGCGCTGGAGGAAAGCTTTATCCGCTACGGAATGCCTTACCGGCTTATCGGCGGCACCCGCTTCTACCACCGGCAGGAAATCAAGGACGTCCTGGCTTATCTCCGGCTCATTCGCAATCCCAACGATAATCTGAGCCTGATTCGCATCATAAACGTCCCCGGTCGAGGCATCGGGCAGGGCACGCTGGGCCGCCTCCAGGAAAGGGCAAGGACTCAGGGCGTCTCCCTCTACCAGGCACTGAAAGATATGGCGGCGGAAAAGGTCTCTCCGCCACGCATTGCTCAATCGCTGGCTAAATTCTCCGCCCTTATTGATGAGCTCGCCAGAAGCCAGGAGCTGAGTCCCGCCGAGCTGCTGGACAAGCTCGTGGAGGACAGCGGCTACAAGGAGTATATCCTGAGTAAAGAGGACGGCGAGGAGAGGTGGGAGAATGTCAGGGAGCTGCGAAATGTCGCCTCGGAATATAACGAGCTTCCCCCTGCGGAGGCGCTGGACGCCTTCCTGGAGAAGGTGAGTCTGGTATCGGATACCGACGAACTGGATGGCCAGATTGATATGGTGACCTTAATAACCTTACACCAGGCAAAAGGACTGGAATTCCCCGCGGTGTTCATCGTGGGGATGGAGGAGGGCATACTGCCCCACCGAAAGTCCTTTGACGACCCTGAGGAGATGGAGGAAGAGCGCCGCCTGTGCTATGTCGGGATAACCCGAGCCAAGAAGCACGTTTATCTTCTCCGCAGCTACCGCCGCAGCCTGTTCGGCAGCGGGATAGTAAATCCGCCTTCCCGCTTTATGGAGGACATCTCACCAAATCTGCTGGCTACCAGAGGACTGTGGGAGACGCAGACTAAGCCGGCGGCGGTCAACGAAGGCGAAGCGCTGGAGCTAACCGCCGGCGATTGTGTCTATCATAACCGGTTCGGCAACGGCGTGGTGGTGGACTGCCTCCCGACCCTGGGCGACCAGGAAATAATCGTGGCTTTTGAGCGGGCGGGGACTAAAAAGCTCCTGCTCAGCCTGGCGCCATTGAGAAAAATCGAGCCGGGCTATTGACAGAATACACGAAAGCGTGTAAAATTTGACTAATGCCGATAGAGGTCTTGACCCCTGAGGTAGTTTCCAAAATCGCCGCCGGAGAGGTAATCGAGAGACCAGCCTCGGTGGTGAAAGAGCTGGTGGAGAACTCCCTGGATGCCGGAGCCACGGAGGTCAATGTCGAAGCGCAGGGCGGCGGAGTAGAGCTAATCAGGGTAAGTGATAACGGCACGGGAATTCCCTCTTCAGAAGTGGAGCTTGCCTTTCACCGCTACGCCACCAGCAAAATCAGCGACCTCTCCGACCTGGAGAGCTTCTCCACTCTGGGATTTCGCGGCGAAGCCCTGCCGAGCATCGCCACCGTGGCTGAGGTGGAAATTCTCACCAGGGCAGCCGGAGAGCCAGTGGGCAGCTACCTATGCCTGAGAAAGGGCGAGATAGCCGCCAGGGAAAGCCGCGCCCGGGCGCAGGGGACTACGGTGACGGTGCACCGGCTGTTCCGCTATTTCCCGGCACGGCTAAAGTTCCTCAAATCAAGAGCCACGGAAAACAGCCACATCGCTTATCTCCTGAGCCAGTATGCCCTCATCTTCCCCGAGGTGAGGTTCAGCTTAATGCTGGACAAACGCACTACCCTGCACACGCCGGGCGATGGAGGCTTGCGAAACGCCACAAGCCAGATATACGGGGTGGAGACAGCCCAGAGGATGCTGGAGGTGAAGGACGGGGACGCTTTTGCCAGCGTCAGCGGACTGGTCAGCCCGCCCTCGCTTAGCCGGACCAGCCATAACTGCCTCAGTCTCTTCGTCAACCGCCGCTGGATACGAAGTCCCCTCCTGACCCGGGCAGTAGAGCAGGCTTATCACGGCTTGCTGATGGAAGGTAAGCACCCCATAGTGATACTCAACCTGTCTCTGCCGGGGAGGGAAATTGATGTCAACGTCCACCCCACCAAGACAAACATAAAGTTTCACCAGGAACAGGCAGTCTTCGCCACCATAGAGAAAGCGGTGGGAGGAGCGCTGCGCCAGGCAGCGGTGGCAAAACCACTCCGCCCCTTAACGGCGATGACCGGCTCCTACCAGCTAGAGAGCCTCCCCATGGTGAGCGAGAGGGAGCCGACCCTGACCGCGCCGCTGGTCAACCTGCCTGTCCTCCGCGTCCTGGGACAGCTCGCCGGCACCTATATCGTTGCCGAGGGCCCTGAAGGACTCTACCTCATCGACCAGCATGCGGCGCACGAGCGGATACTTTATGAAAAAATACTTTCCCAGCGGTCCCGAGGGGAGGTGGAAGTCCAGGGACTACTGGAGCCGATGAGCATAGAGCTCAGTCCCCGGGAGGAAGAAATCCTCAACAGCAACAGAGAGAGGCTCGCCCAGTTCGGATTCGACATCGAGCCCTTCGGCACCAGGAGCTATTTAATACGCAGCGTGCCGGCGCTCTCAGACAGGGCAAATCTCGCCGAGGTAGTGAGCGCCATATTCACCAGCCTTGACGGCAGGGATGAGACGACCCCCTGGGAGGAGAAAATAGCCCAGTCTCTTGCCTGTCACGCCGCCATCAAGGGGGGACAGCAGTTGAGCCACGAAGAGATGCTTGCCCTTATAAGGCAGCTTGAAGGGGCAGCCCAGCCCCGCACCTGCCCCCACGGCAGACCAACAATGATACAGCTTACTTCCCGCCAGCTGGAAAAGGAGTTCGGCAGGACGGGCTAGACCTGAGCCGCCGGACGAGGAGACTATTCCTCATACCCCCCGCTACTGTTATAATCTAGAAAGATATGGCTATGGCGAAAAGTCCCATCAAGTTCGGCACCGACGGCTGGAGGGGGGTCATCGCCGAGGACTTCACCTTTGACAATGTGCGCCTCTGCGCTCAAGGGGTGTCCGACTACTTGAAGAAGGAGGGATTGAGCCAGAGGGGAGTGGTTATCGGCTACGACACCCGCTTTGCCTCGGAGGACTTCGCCGCAGCCGCCGCAGAAGTAACCGCGGGCAGCGGCATCAAGACCCGCCTCTGCCTTAGATCCGCCCCCACGCCGGTGGTAAGCTATACCGCCGCCGCTACCAGGTCCGCCGGGGCTATCATCATCACCGCAAGCCATAATCCCGGGGAGTGGAACGGCTTTAAATGCCGCTCGGGGGAGGGCGCCAGCGTTTCCGACGAGGTCATCGCCAGGATAGAGAAGGAAATCGCCCGTGCCGCCGGCAGCGGGAAAATCAAAAGGCTCGCCCTGGACAAGGCTCTAAAGAAAGGGCTCTTAGACCACCTCGACCCCCGTCCCGCCTACCTCAACCGCATAGAAGAGCTCTTTTCCACAAAAGAGCTGCGCCGCCAGAAGCTAGCCGTAATCGTTGACTCCATGTATGGAGCCGGGGCGGGATATTTCGCCGAAATACTCCAGGGCGGAAAGATGAACCTCACCGAAATCAACGCCGAGCGAAACCCCAGCTTCCCCGGCATTAATCCGGAGCCAATCGCCAAAAACCTGACCCGGCTCTCCCGGCAGGTGGTGGAGCAAAAAGCCGCTGTCGGACTGGCTACCGATGGGGATGCCGACCGCATCGGCGTCATCGACGAACAAGGGACATTTCTAAATCAGCACCAGGTCTTCGCCCTGCTGTGCCTCTACCTGCTGGAGGTCCGTGGCGAGCGAGGCGCCATAGTAAAGACGCTGACCTCCACCAATATGCTCTCCCGCTTAGGGCAAATCTACCATGTCCCGGTCTACGAGACCGCCGTGGGGTTCAAATACGTCGCCCCGCTGATGGTGGAGCACGAGGCGATGATTGGCGGCGAGGAGAGCGGCGGCTACGGCTTTCGAGGGCACATTCCCGAAAGAGACGCCATCGTAGCGGGACTTTACTTCCTCGATTTTATGGCTAAAACGGGCAAGACGCCTTCCCATCTGCTTAAATATTTGTTTGATAAAGTCGGACCTCACTACTATGACCGCGTTGATGTCCACATCCCCCAAGGCAAACGGGAGGCAATTGAGACCCATCTCGCCTCCGCCGCAGTCAACCGCATCGCCGGGGAGAAGGTTACCCGAAGGGATACCACCGACGGCTTCCGCTTCTTTCTGGGCGATGAGTCGTGGCTGCTCATCAGATTTTCGGGCACGGAGCCGCTGGTTCGCGTCTACGCCGAGGCGGGAAGCCCCAAGAAAGTAGCCAGGCTGCTTGAGGAGGGCAGGAGGATAACGGGACTATGATTGACCTTGACGACCCCAGGATATACCCCCGCTATGACCCCGAGGGGATGAGGGAGCACATCCGCAGGCTGCCGGGGCAGCTTGGCGAGGCCTGGCAAAAGAGCCGCAAGTTCGCTCTGCCTGATGATTTCGCCAGGGTGGACAAGGTCGTCATCTGCGGCATGGGAGGCTCGGCTATCGGCGCCGAGCTATTGCGGAACCTCGCCTCCCCTCTAGCCCGACCAATCATCTTCGTTCACCGCGACTATAACCTGCCCGCTTTCACCGACTCCCGAACGCTGGTCATCGCCTCCAGCTACTCCGGAAATACCGAGGAAACCCTCTCCAGCTTCACCCAGGCTCTGGAGCGCGACTGCCCCAAGCTCGCCATCACCACCGGGGGAAAGCTAAAGGAGCTGGCTGAGGCAAGAGGGATACCGGTGTTCACCATCGGCTACTCGGCGCAGCCCCGGGCTGCCCTGGGCTACAGCTTCATTCCCCTGCTGGCGCTGCTCTCACGGCTGGGATTTATGGAGCAGGGGAAAGCCGGGGTGGAGGAAGCGGTTCAAACGCTGGAGACAACCGGGGCTCAGCTGGGGGAGGATATACCCACGCCGGGCAATCCCGCAAAGCAGCTTGCCCGGAGGTTGTGGGGCAACCTCATCGTCATCTACGGCGCAGGGATGCTCTCGCCGGTGGCGCAGCGATGGAAGGGGCAGTTCAACGAAAACAGCAAGGCTTGGGCTTTTTACGAGACCTTCCCCGAGCTCGACCACAACTCCGTGGTGGGCTACGAGTTTCCCCGGGAGATAGCCGAGAGGTGTTATGTAATCCTGCTCCGCTCGCCATTGCTGCACCCCCGAATACTGGCACGGTACCAGATAACCGCCGAGATATTGGAGAAGTCCGGGATTAAACACGAGACTGTTGACAGCCAAGGCGAGGGCCGGCTTTCCCAGATGATGAGCCTCGTTCTTCTCGGCGACTGGACAAGCTACTACCTGGCAATGCTGAACCAGGCTGACCCCACGCCGGTGAAAATAATTGCTTACCTGAAGGAACGGCTGGGCAACATTAAGTAGCGGCTTGGTGGCGGAAATTCGAACTGCTTTTGTTTTTTGGCGGCAAAATTCTTTATTTAATTTGCGCAAAAAGCACAACATAATTTTTCCCATATGCTTTGGCGCATCTCGGGCAAGTAGTGTAGGAAAAATATAATTTTTTCAGCTCCTGACCTTTGCTTTTTACATATTCTTTCATTTCCACCGCCCATTTACCGGCATTCCGATATGGTCCCTCAAAAACCTTCGTCAAAAACGTGCCCGAGAGTTTAGCCATTTGCGCTCCCGAAACGTCTTTGGCAACATCAATGTAAATATCGGCACCCCAAAGCGATTTTTCGTCGGTAAGCATCAGCTGGTATGGTGCTCTGGCTCCGGCTTTTTCGATTAACCCCATATTTTTGACAATTTTCTTGCCCATGTTCAGGGGAATATGAAAAAAACTGGTAACATGGTCTTTCACGAATAATTTATCCTGCCACGTTATTTCCTTGTCCTGCCAGGGTTCGGGATTAAACGGCTCACAACAGCCGGTTGGCTTAATTGTTTGGTTATTCATAATATTATTTTATATTTATTATTTTCCCTTTTCAATTATGTTCAACTTTCTTGGCTAAATCTGCTAGCTGGCGGAGGGAGTGGGATTCGAACCCACGACCCCGATTTACTCAGGGTAACCGCTTAGCAGGCGGCCGCACTAGACCACTATGCGATCCCTCCCTGTGGAGCTGAGGGGATTCGGACCCCTGACCTCCTCCGTGCAAAGGAGGCGCTCTCCCAATTGAGCTACAGCCCCGGATAGCTATATTGTATCAAATCGCATCGGTATGGCAAATTGGGGCAGCCGAATTTGTGTTAAAATCACCAAGATAGCCCGAGGATGCTTATATGCTAGCAACGTTTCCAGCAGCCTTAGCCGCAGGGATACTGTCTTTCCTGTCGCCGTGCATCCTGCCGCTGGTGCCGGTATATATCGCCAACATCGCCGGCAGCTCGGTGCTGACCGAGAGCCCTCCAAGCCGGGGATACATTCTCCTCCACACCATCAGCTTCATCGCCGGTTTCTCCCTGGTCTTTATCACCCTGGGGGCTGCCATGGCCTTAGTGGGTGGCATGATACCAATACCAACTCGGTTACTGAAAAATATCGCCGGCGTGGTGTTGATTATATTCGGCTTGTTCCTGATAGCGGCACAAAGGCTACCCTGGCTGAACTACGAGAAACGACTTTCCCCAAATCAAGCCCGGGGGACAGGCTATTTGAGGTCTTTAGGGATAGGAGCGTTATTCACCTTGGGCTGGACTCCCTGCGTCGGTCCGGTGGTCGGAGGGATACTGACCCTTGCCATAAACTCTCAGGCGGCATGGCAGGGAGCCTACCTTATGCTGGCTTATTCCCTGGGACTGGGAATACCCTTCATCGTTGTCGGTCTGGCTCTGGGGGCAGCCTCACGATACCTGAGATGGCTCAGCCGCCATGCCCTCGTTACCTCAATAGTGAGCGCAGCGCTGCTGATTACCCTTGGCATATTAATGCTGACCGGTAATTTATAATACGAGCTATGAGCGCCGGAAGATTAAAAAGGTGGCTGGCGGGGGCAGGACTGCTCCTCGGCATATTCGCCCTCACGGGAAGCGCCATATCGTGCACTCCCCAGGAGACAGCGCCTCAAGTAGACAAAGGGGCACCGGACTTCACCCTGGACACCCTGGCGGGCAGGGAAATAACCCTCTCTGAATTGCGGGGGACGCCGGTGGTGCTCAACTTCTGGGCGATTTACTGCCCCGCCTGCCGGGCGGAACTGGTCGATTTTGAAGAGCTAGCCAACCAAAGTAACGGCGATATGGCGGTAATAGCAGTTAACATGGGGGAAAGCCGCTCAAGGGTGGAACAGTTCTTTGGCGACTATGAGCTACACTTCACCGTAGTCCTGGACGAAGATGCTCAGGTATCCTCACGGGAATATAATGTGCAGTATCTTCCCACCACTTTCTTTATAGACCGGAAGGGAATTATCCGCTATATAAAGGTGGGCGCTTTTATCGGCAAAACGGAGCTGGAGGAAGCCGTGGCGAGCATCCAGTGAGCTAGCCGGTGAACTTCCTGAAAACCAGGACGGCGTTAGCCCCGCCGAAGCCAAAGGAGTTGGACAAAGCCACATTAACCCGGGCTTTTCGGGCTACATTGGGGACATAATCAAGGTCGCATTCGGGGTCGGGCGTCTCATAGTTTAGCGTCGGGGGGATAAGGGCATCGCGAATGGTAAGGAGAGTGAAGATAGCCTCCACGGCGCCCGCCGCCCCCAATAAGTGCCCGATGGAGGACTTATTTGAGCTTACCGCCACCTCCCTGCTGTGCTTCCCCAGAGCAGCCTTTATCGCCCTGGTCTCAGCCACATCGTTGAGCAGGGTGGATGTCCCGTGGGCGTTGACATAATCGACCTCCCCGGGCGAAATGCCGGCGTCGTTCAGCGCCAGCTCAATGCACCGGGCTTGATTCTCCCAGTCAGGCTCGGTGACGTGCACTCCATCGATATTGGAGCCATAGCCGATGAGCTCAGCATAAATCTTTGCCCCCCGCTTCAGAGCCGAGCCAAGCTCTTCAACAATTAAACTGCCGGCTCCTTCCCCGGCAACGAAGCCATCGCGGTCTTTATCAAAGGGACGACTTGCCTTTTGGGGCGCATCGTTCCGCCGCGATAGAGCCCTCATTCTATCCAGCCCGGCAATGCCCATAGGAATAATATAGGCGTCGCTTCCCCCGGCAATCACAGCATCAGCCTCACCATATTGAACAAGTCTTAAGGCGTCGCCGATGGCATGACTTCCGCTGGCACAAGCAGTAGCCACACACTTTGACGGTCCCCGGGCACCGAAAGCGATGGCGACCTCTCCCACCGCCATGTTGGAAATAAAGCCGGGAATAAAGAAGGGAGAAACACCCTCGGGTCCCTTTTCATTAAGGGCAAGGAGGTTCCGGGCATAAACATCCATTCCTCCCACCGAGGAGCCCAGGACCACCCCAATCCTGCTGGCATTGCCGCCATTAATGGCTAAGCCGGAATCATCCCGAGCCATGCTGGTCGCCGCCAGGGCATAATGAATAAAAGGGTCGGTATGGCGGATTTTTTTCTTATCCAGGAAGTCTTCGGGATGAAAATCGCTTGCCTCGGCGGCAATCTGGCATTTAAAGTCCGAAGGGTCAAACCTGGTGATTCGCTTCACCCCCGATTTTCCCTGGCACAACGCCTGCCAGGACTTCTCCGCTCCAGTGCTCAGGGGAGTTACCGCGCCAACGCCGCTGACAACCACCCTTCTCCGGTTCATTTCAATGCCTGCCTGCTCCAAATATGACAACAGTCCATTAATTTACATCCATCAGTGATAAAAAGACAAGTCCGCCAATGGCGGCTTAAATCTCAATTTGCATTCCGGTATGTAACGGCGAGAACTTCTGCTTGAAGGCGAGGTAAAGCTCCACCTGCGCCTTAAAGCCGGTGCAATGACCGGCGCAGAGCCACCCCGGGTCCAGCTTACGAAGCTCTCCCACCGTTCTTTTTATTCTATCATCGGGCGCATCGACAAGGTGCAGACCACCGATGATGCCCTCTATCCTGCCGCAGCGGGTCAGCTCCAGGGCTTGCCGGGCAATATTAATGATTCCAGCGTGGCTGCAACCGGTAACAATTACCAGCCCTTTTTCTTTAACGTTCGCCACCACGGATATATCGTCGAGCATCCGGTCATCCCGGACTACTCCGTCCTCCATCGTCTTCAGCCCTGTCCCCACCGGCTCAAAATCAGTCTGTCTCTTCACCTCGCCGGTGGTGGTAATCCCGGGCATGAGGGTAACGGGGTCTCTGGTGAGCACCAGACTGCCGCCAGCCTTTTCTATCTCCTCCCGGGAGTCGCCGGGCATAATGCCTACATGCTTGAAACGGGGCTCGGTGAGGAAATTTAGGCGGAAAATATCCTGATGGGCGATTACGGGAACGCCTTTTTTGCCTATCTCCCCGAGCATCTTCGCCACTCCCTGCGTATGGTCGTAGTGGCAGTGAGTCAGCACAATGGCGTCGATGGACGACGGCGAGACGTCCATCATTTCCATATTTCTGAGAAGCGCCGGGGAGTCTTGACCCACATCAACGAGGATTCTCTTCTTATTCTTCCCCTTCGCTCCCTGGAGTAGAAAGGAGACCCCATGCTGCCCGAGGTAATGGCTTCCGTAGAGAACGGAGTTCTCGGCTAACACCACGATTTTCAAACTGTCGAGCTGACCGGGCTTTTCCATACTCCCCTAAAAATTAAGATGTCACCCGCCAGCTAACGGGTGACATCCTAACTTACCCTTAAAAGTTAAGGAATGCTCCCTCGTTCCCTAGGCACTATATCATGCTGTCTCATTCACGAGAATAGACAGCTCTGCGGTGACATTGGCTTCACCATCGTTTACCGCGACGGTAAAGTTGGAAGTGCCCGCCGCCGTCGGAGTGCCCGAGATAGCACCAGCGCTGCTAAGGCTCAGCCCATCAGGCAAAGTGCCGGAGGCGACCGACCAGCTATAATTCTCGGTGCCGCCAGTGGCTTCAAGGGTAGCATTGTAGGTCTGGTTAACCGTCCCGTCGGGTAAAGAGGTAGTGGTAATGGCGAGCGCCACGGGAGCCGCCTCAGCTACTACAATAGACAGAGCCTGGGTGAGCGTGTTCTTACCATCGTTCACCTGGCCGGTAAAGTCAAAAGTCCCCGCCGCCGTCGGAGTGCCCGAGATAGCACCAGCGCTGCTAAGGCTCAGCCCATCAGGCAAAGTGCCGGAGGCGACCGACCAGGTATATTCACCGGTGCCGCCAGTAGCTCCAAGTGTGGCAGTGTAAGCTTCGCCTTCGGTTCCACCAGGCACAGAAGTAGTAGTAATGGCGAGCTTGGGACCGCAACCCACCAGGGGAACGAGAAGAGCCAGGACAGCAATTACCATTAACAGTTTTTTAACCATCCGTTACACCTCCTTGTTAAATTAAAGGTAATTAATTGCTAATTATGCCGAGAGGGTAAACTGGTGTCAACATCCAGCATAAAAAGCCCGCTCAGCCCTGCGGCACCAAAGAGATAAATGCTCCCCGTCATAGTTGAGCCAGCCGGGTTTCCAGCTCCAGCAGGCTGGTCAGCGAGTCCCCGCTGCCCCGCTTCCGGTCAAGGTGGAAGACATTTATGCCCGCCTGCCGGGAGTTAAGATAGTCAAACTGCCAGCTATCGCCGACATGGACAATCCGCTCAGGACTCACCCCCGTTAGCTCGGATACATGAGCATAAAACTGGGGCGTTTTCAGTCCCTTACACAGTGAAATTGACGAAAAAATAGCGGCAAAATAACTTTTAATGCTCTCCAGTTGAGGCTCCAGCAGCTCCAGCGGCGTGCCGGAAGAAACAACCAGCTTATATCGCCCCTCCAGCGAGGAAAGGACCTCCTTCACCTCGGGATAATAGCCCACTTTCGGGACACAGCTTTTAATCGCCGGCTCAGGAGAACCAAGATGGAAATATTCAAACCAGTATCCGACATCATACCATTCCAGCCTCTGGTCGCCCACCTTAGCATATTCCCCGGCAACGATTTCCTTCGCCCGGGCAGGCTCAAGATTGTTCTTCCGAGCGTAAAGGGCGGGTATAGTCTCGTGCCAGATAGCCTGGCTGAAATCGGGAGTTACCAGCGTTCCCTCAGCGTCGAAGGAAATCAGCTCAATTTGCTTCATTAAACTGCTAATGCTACCACAATTATACCTCAAGGTCTATTTAGAGATTTGCCAGCCTCCTCCCGATAAAGATAGAATAAGAAAGCGATGCTAAGCCGTCTGGATACCGAAAAGCTGAGCCATACCTATGAGCTCGGCCCGATAAGACCGCCCAGCGAGGCTTACTCACTGCTGATAAGAGCCACCAGGAACTGCCCCTGGAATAAATGCCTCTTCTGCCCGGTGTATAAAGGGACTAAGTTTGAGCTGCGGGAGGTGGACGAAATTCGCCAGGACATAGAGGCGGCAAAGAGCATCGCCGAGGGCATAAGCGAGACAGCCTGGAAAAGGGGCTACGGCGGCAGCACCCGGGAGGTGGCGGCAATGCTATACCAGCAGCCTGAATACGGGCAGTGCGTCCGCAATGTCGCCCTGTGGCTTTTCGCCGGCGGTAAATCCGCCTTTCTCCAGGACTCCAACAGCCTCATTATGAGAACGGCGGAGCTTGTCCCCACAGTCGCCTTCATCAGGGAAACTTTCCCCAGCCTGGACAGGGTTACTACCTATGGACGCTCCCACACCGCAGCAAGAAAATCTTTAGAGGAGCTAAAGGAGCTCAAAAGCGCCGGACTAGACCGGATTCATATCGGCCTTGAAAGCGGCTATGACCCCGTGCTTGCCTATATGCAGAAGGGGGCTAGCGCCGAGCAGCATATTAACGGTGGGAGGAAGGTCAGGGAGGCAGGCATCTCCCTGTGCGAGTATGTCATGCCCGGGCTCGGGGGAAGGAAGATGTCCCTGGAGCATGCCCGACAAACAGCCCGGGTGCTGAACGAAATCAACCCCGATTACATCAGGCTGCGCAGCCTTCATGTTAACCCCGTTATGCCGCTGTGGGCTAAAATAGAGGACGGCGATTTCGAGCTGCCCACGGAGGACGAGATGGTGGAGGAGATAGGCGTCCTCATCGAGAACCTGGAGGTCACCAGCTACCTTAAAAGCGACCACATACTCAACCTGCTGATGGAGGTAGAAGGCAAAATGCCCCGGGATAAGCCGAAGTGCCTCGGTATCATAAGTGAATATCTCAGCCTGCCGGAGGAAGAAAGGCTCAACTTCAAGCTCGGCAGGAGAGTCGGCTATTACCAGCAGCTAACCGACCTCAAAGATAGCTACCGGCACGACAAAGTTGACCGGGCGATAAGGCAAATCAGGGCAGAAGGGGAAAACGTGGACGAAGTGCTGTCCCGGGCAAAGGACGGCTTTATCTAGGAGAACTATGGCTAAGGGCTTTGTAAATCTAAACCCCTTCAAGCACGGCAGGGCGATAAAGCAGGAAGGCAAGCGAAGAGTCGTCAGGCAAAAGAGCTCAAAGGGAAAAAGGAGGAGTTATGGCTAAAATAGGCGAATTTAAATTTGGCTCCATCGTGATTGATGGCAAAAAACACCGCCGCGATGTCCTCATCTTCAGCGATGGAACGGTAAAGCACCGGAAAGGCGGCTTCCTGATGTTCGGCAGCCACAACATCAGGAGAGGAGAAATAGAGAAACTGGCGAGCGGCGAACCTGAGGCGATAATCGTGGGCACGGGAACGGATGGCAAGGCTAAATTAGCCCCCGGGGTTGAACAGTGGGCCAAGGAACGAAATTTAAGCCTTATCGCTCAGCCGTCACGGGAAGCTCTGGCAAAGCTAAATGAGCTTGGCACGCAGGGGAAAAGGGTCGCCGGCCTGATTCACATAACCTGTTAAGGTCACATGACCCGCCAGGGTTGTGTAACCTGCCAGGGACTTTACTGGAACTCGCTCTTCCCAATAGCGACGAATATGATTGCCAGTATCCCTAAAATTCCGACCGGGTTAAAAAGGGCGCAGATTGAGCCGGCAAGCGCCAGCCCCCAGGACTTTCTCTTCAAGGCGGAAGCGCCGCCTATTATAGCTATTACCCCCAGTATCAGCAGGATTACCCCCACAGCAACAATTATGCCGCCGAACCAGCCGAAACCAAACAATGCCCCCACTCCCCCAGTAATCCCCCCCAC
>Ga0315282_10006397_pt1 | contig 19731 bp, 16 predicted proteins | sample YL17G07_20_MG_FD_203693 | JGI IMG/M metagenome (GOLD analysis project Ga0315282, IMG submission 203693) | Sediment microbial communities from Yellowstone Lake, YNP, Wyoming, USA - YL17G07_20 | ecosystem: Environmental > Aquatic > Freshwater > Lake > Sediment | place: USA: Wyoming | collected... | reverse complement strand
CTCCGGATAAACTGGAGTTTAAGAAATTCTGCCGTTTCTGCCACAAGCACACGGTTCATAAAGAGACGAAATAGATCAGTTGGAGGATCTAACCTAATACCATGAGGAAGGCCAGTAGCTCTAACGGATAGAGCGCCGGACTCCAAATCCGGATGATGGGGGTTCAAATCCCTCCTGGCCTGCCACGTACCATACCCAATAGGTAGCCTGCCATAGACCGCATCAGGGATATGGCAGGCCATTTCTATGGTTGGGAAAAACGATGACATTTTCGATTCGAGAAAAATATGAAGGAGCCATTCAATTCTTAAGAGAGGTTAGAACCGAGCTGAAAAAAGTGACCTGGCCTTCGAGGAAGGACACGCTTGCCGGAACGGCTGTTGTTCTGGTGGCAGTCTTCATTATCGCCCTCTTTCTGGGAATTGTTGATTCCGGTTTATCAGCATTCATCCGGGAGTTATTGAAGAAGGCTGTCAGTTGAGGGGTTGGGTCGTAGAGGATCCATGACACAAAAGTGGTATGTCGTCCATACTTATTCGGGCTTCGAAAATAGGGCGAAGCAGAATCTGGAAGAACGCGTTAAGAATCTCGGCAAGGGAGATTATTTTGCCAGTATTCTCGTGCCAACGGAAACAGTGGTGGAGCTGGTCAAAGGGAAGAAGAAGACTTCTCAGCGAAAGATCTTTCCGGGGTATATCTTGGTGCAGATGGAACTGAATGAAGAGACGTGGCATATCGTAAAGGATACGCCGAAGATAACCGGTTTTGCTGGAGACAGTACGAAGCCCATTCCCGTCTCGGAGAGAGAGGTGGAGGAGATCCTATCGACGATGAAGGAAGGCATTTCAAAGGCAAAACCAAAGGTCTCCTTCAATGGGGGCGATAGTGTCCGGGTTATCGACGGTCCTTTCGTCAACTTTATCGGGACGATCGAGGAGGTCAAACCTGAGAAGAGGAAGTTGAAAGTCCTGGTTTCCATCTTCGGGAGGTCGACTCCGGTTGAATTGGATTTCATACAGGTCGAAAAGAATTAGTGGGGTGAGTCATGGCGAAGAAAGTGGCAGCAATGGTGAAGCTTCAGATTCAGGCGGGACAGGCCAATCCCTCCCCACCGGTGGGACCCGCCCTGGGACAGCATGGGGTCAATATCATGGAATTCTGCAAAGCCTTTAATGCCCGAACCCAGGTGCAGGAAGGGATGATCATCCCTGTGGTCATCACCATCTTCTCGGATCGATCCTTCACCTTCATCACCAAAACACCACCGGCTTCGATCCTGTTGAAGAGGGCAGCGAAGATCGTTAAGGGGTCTGGAGAACCCAATCGGAATAAAGTGGGTAAGGTCACCAAAGAACAAGTTCGAGAGATTGCCCAGATCAAGTTGAAAGATCTCAATGCGGTCGATTTGGAGGGAGCAATCCGAACGGTTGAAGGCACGGCTCGGAGTATGGGTCTAGAGGTTGAGTGAGAGAGGACAATGGCAAATCAAGGGAAAAAATACATTGAAGCAAAGAGTAAGGTGGACCGGGCGAAGCGATATGATCTGGAGGAAGGGGTAAGGCTCCTTCTGGAGACCCACTACACCAAATTTGATGAAGGCGTGGACCTGGCCATTCGCCTCGGGGTGGATCCCAAAAAATCAGAGCAGATGGTTCGTGGAACCGTTGTGCTTCCCCATGGGACGGGGAAGAAAGTCAGAGTGCTGGTCTTTGCAAAAGGAGCCAAGGAGAAAGAAGCCTTGGATGCCGGGGCTGACTATGCGGGTGCGGATGAAGTGATCGAAAAGATCTCCAAAGGATGGCTGGATTTTGACAAGGCCGTTGCCACACCGGACATGATGGGTTCGGTGAGCAAACTGGGGAAGATTCTGGGCCCTCGAGGCCTGATGCCTAATCCCAAAGTAGGAACGGTTACCTTCGAACTGGAGAGGGCCATCAAAGAGATCAAGGCCGGCAAGGTGGAGTTCAAGGTGGAGAAGGCGGGGATCGTCCATGTCACGGTGGGGAAGGTTTCTTTCGGGTCCGAGCGCTTGTTGGAAAATATCAGAACACTTTTAGAAGTGATCGTCCGGGCGAAACCGCCGACGAGCAAGGGAGTATATTTCCGGAGCATCGCTTTATCGACAACGATGGGGCCGGGGATTAAGATCGATCCCCTTTATGCCCGAAATGTTCTGAAGCAGTAGGATGGGTGGCGGACCTCGCGAAGGAGGGAAAGGGCGTTGAATCGAAAAGAGAAAGAGCATGTCATATCCGATATGAGTAAACAGGTCGAGGGATTAAAGGCGGCTGTCCTGACCAACTACCGAGGCCTCAAAGTGGAACAGTTGAACCAACTGAGAAGGCGGTTGAGAGAAGAGAAGATTTCTTATCATGTCGTAAAGAATACCTTAATGAAGTTGGCCTCCAAGGGAACGGATCTGGAAAAGCTGAGAGACTATTTTGAGGGACCGACGGCGATTGCCATCTCCTATGGCGACCCTACCCTCTTGGCAAAGATCTTAGCCGAGTTTATAAAATCCCAACCTGCCCTTGAGATCAAGGTCGGCCTGATCCAGGGAAAGGTGACCACCCCTGAGGAGGTGAAGTCCCTGGCCACCATGCCTTCCCGGGAAGTTCTCATGGCTCAAGTTTTGGGAGGCATTCAGATGCCCGGAGGTCAACTGGCCGGAGTCATCCAAAACGCTCTTCAGCAGGTGCTGGGTGTGATCCAGGCCCGGGTGGATCAACTTGCAAAGATCGAAAGTGGAGGGTAGTTGGAAGGTAGAGGGTGGAAAGGTGACGGTAGATTTTTTAGAACCACGTTCCACATTCTACGTTCAACTTTCTAATATATAGAGACAGGAGGAATTTCCCAATGGCAGATATCCAAAAGATTGCAGATGACATTAGTAGCCTGACCTTATTGGAGGCCCGTGACTTAGTGAAGACTCTCGAGGAGAAACTGGGGATCAAGGCCGCTACGCCGATGGCCATGGCTGCGATTCCAGGAACAGGGGCAGTTGCGGGAGCCGAAGCAGCTCCCGCTGAGGAAAAGGTGGAGTTTGATGTCATCCTGACAGGGTTTGGCGATAAGAAGATTCAGGTCATCAAGGTCGTCCGAGAACTGACCAGCCTGGGTTTGAAAGAGGCCAAAGACCTTGTCGAAGGCGTTCCCAAGCCTGTGAAAGAGGGTGTTTCGAAGGACGAAGCAGCCACGATGAAGAAGAAGCTTCAAGAGGCTGGGGGAACGGCCGAAATAAAGTAGGCTAAAAAATCAGAGACGTCGTGGGACATTTTTGTCTCTTCCCGGAAGGACAGGACAGAGGGTGGGTCAGTCCGAAAGGGAGGGGATTTTTTATTTAATGGAAAGGAGTTGCTATGGCCAGTGTGGTCCCCATCTATCGAAGGTATCGTAAGAACTTCTCCAAGATCAAAGAGGTTTTGGATATCTCCAATCTGATTGATGTTCAAAAAAGATCCTACGAAAAGTTCCTGCAAGCCGATGTGGACCCGGAGAAACGGGAATCCGTCGGCCTTCAGGCTGTTTTTAAAACTGTGTTCCCGATCAAAGATTTCTATGAAACCGCTTCTCTTGAATTTGTCAGTTACCGTCTCACCGAACCGAAATATGATGTGGAAGAATGTCTTCTGAGGGGAATGACCTATGCGGCCCCGATCAAGGTGACGGTACGCTTGGTTGTCTGGGATGTGAACGAGGAGACGAAAGCCAAGAGCATCAAGGCGGTGAAGGAGCAGGAGGTTTATTTTGGTGAAATCCCTCTCATGACAGAGAATGGAACCTTCATCATCAACGGGACGGAGAGGGTTATCGTCAGCCAGCTCCACCGTTCTCCGGGAGTCTTTTTCGATCAGGATCAGGTCAAGCCCCACACGGGAGGGAAGACCTTCTACTACGCCCGAATCATCCCCTACCGCGGGTCCTGGATCGATTTCGAATTCGATCAGAAGGACCTCCTCCATGTTCGGATCGACCGTCGCAGGAAGATCCCGGTGACCGTCCTCCTTCGGGCCCTCAAGTACAACGGTCAGGAACTCCTGAACTATTTTTATCATAAAGAAAAGGTCTTCTATCGGAAGGGGAAATTCCTAAAAGAGATATCGAAGGACGTCCTGGTGGGGCAGAAGGCGACGACCGATATTTTGGACCCGGAGACCCACAAGGTGATTCTGAAGAAACACCGCCGGATCACTGAAGACTCTTTTAAAAAACTAGAGATGACGAAGATCAATACCATTCCGATCGAGGCCGAGGATGTTCTTGGAAAATATCTGGCCAGGGATATCGTGGACCCAGAAACAGGAGAGGTGGTGGCGGAGTCCAATGAAGAGGTGACGGAGAAACTCCTTGATGAGATGAAAGAGCGTAAAATGGAGGAGTTCGAGATCCTTTTCATCGACAATATCAATGTCAGCTCTTCCCTGAGAGATACCCTGGTCATCGATAAGATTGAGCTGACCAAGGAAGAGAGGGAAAAACTGCTCGTGGCCGAACCTAGCAAATCGGTCCGGGACAAGGAGTCCGAAAGGTCTCTGATCGATATCTATAAGAGGCTTCGCCCGGGCGATCCTCCCACGATTGAAACAGCCATGGGCCTCTTTTACAACCTTTTCTTCAATCCGGAACGGTATGACCTCTCCAAAGTGGGCAGGATGAAGTTAAACCATAAACTGGGTCTCAAGGGATATCCTCCCAAGGTGCTCGTCTTCACTGAGCGATGGAAGAAAGAGGCTCTTGGGGCGGGAGCCACCTATGCAGGAGGGAAGGAACTGGTCGACCGAGTCTTGGAGGGATGGCTCGATTTTGATGAAGCCATTGCCACTCCGGAGATGTCGGAAGAGATTCATCGAGTGGCCAAGATCCTTCATCCCATTGGCATGATGCCCAGCCAAAAGGATGGGACCATCACTGACGACGTCCAGGGAATGGTTCGAAAGATTCTGGAAGATGAGAAGGCGACCCTGAGGAGAAGGGATGTCCTTGAAGTGGTGAAGTACTTGATCAAACTGAAGGACGGCCAAGGGGCTGTGGATGATATCGACCACTTAGGGAACCGCCGGGTGAGAACGGTAGGTGAGTTACTTGAAAATCAATATCACATCGGACTGGTGAGGATCGAAAGGGCCATTAAAGAACGGATGAGCCTCCAAGATGTGGAAACGTTGATGCCCCATGATCTCATCAATTCAAAACCCCTTTCTGCCGTGATCAAGGAGTTTTTCGGATCGAGTCAGTTATCCCAGTTCATGGATCAGACGAATCCTCTCTCTGAAATCACCCATAAACGCCGCCTCTCCGCCTTAGGTCCAGGAGGGTTGACACGGGAGAGAGCCGGGTTTGAGGTGAGGGATGTGCACCCGACCCATTATGGTCGCATCTGTCCCATCGAGACCCCGGAGGGGCCCAATATCGGACTGATCACCTCCCTTAGCACCCATGCCCGGGTAAACGACTATGGGTTTATCGAGACCCCCTATCGGGAAGTGGTCCACGGGAAGGTGACCAATAATGTGAAATATCTCTTCGCTCTCGAGGAGGAGGAGGAGGTCGATGGACAGAAGCCTGCCATTGCGCAGGCGAATGCACCCCTCGACCGGGAGGGTAGGTTCATGGTCCCCCTCGTCTCCGCCCGAAGGGGAGGGGAGTTCATGATGGTAAAGCCCGAAGAGGTTCGCTACATGGACGTCTCTCCCAAACAGCTGGTGAGCGTGGCCACCTCCCTCGTTCCCTTTTTAGAGAATGATGACGCCAACCGGGCCCTCATGGGATCGAATATGCAGCGGCAGGCTGTTCCCCTTCTGAAGACGGATGCTCCATTGATTGGAACCGGAATGGAAGCAGTGGTGGCTAGGGATTCTGGGGTGACGGTAGTGGCGAAGAGAGATGGGGTCGTGGAGGATGTGGATGCCACGCGGATCGTCATCCGGGCCGATGAAAATGGTCAAAAGGAGGATGATCCTGGCGTGGACATTTATACCCTGATTAAATACAAACGGTCCAATCAGAACACCTGTATCAACCAGAGGCCCATCGTCCGTCCGGGTGAACGGGTCAAGAAAGGGGAGGTCATTGCCGATGGACCGGCCACGGATATGGGAGAACTGGCTCTGGGAAGAAATGTCCTGGTGGGCTTCATGCCCTGGGGAGGGTACAACTTTGAGGATTCGATCCTTTTCAGCGAAAAGATACTGAAAGAGGATGCCTACACCTCGATCCATATCGAGGAATTGGAGTGTGTGGCTCGGGACACAAAACTGGGAAAAGAAGAGATCACCTGTGATATCCCCAATGCAGGAGAGGAGGCCTTGAGGAATCTGGATGAGAGTGGCATCATCCGGATTGGAGCAGAGGTTCAGCCCGGGGATATCTTGGTGGGCAAGGTGACGCCCAAAGGGGAAACCCAGCTCTCTCCAGAAGAAAAGCTGCTTCGAGCAATCTTTGGTGAGAAGGCAGGGGATGTGAGGGACACCTCCCTGAGAGTCCCTCATGGGGTCGAAGGGATTGTGATTGATGCAAAGGTCTTTTCCCGGAAGGGCCAGGAGAAGGATGAGAGGACGAAGTTCATCGAAGACCAGGAGAAGGCAAGGTTATTAAAGAATCAGGCCGATGAGATCCGGATCATCCAGAACAGCACGCGGAGAAAGATCGGAAAGTACCTCATTGAGAAAAAGGCCGATCACCGGATCGCCGATGAGAAGAAAAATCGTGTCTTTCTGGAAGCCAAAGAGGTGATCAAGGAGGACCATCTCTTCAACATTCCTTTTGACCGATTGAAGGAGATCAATGTGGTGGAAGGGAAAAGGGTCCTCCCCGAAGTCCACCGATTCCTCAACCATGCTGAGCTTCAGATCAACGTGGTCAAGGGAGTCTTCGCGGATAAGTTGGCCAAACTGAAGAGAGGAGATGAACTGGCTCCAGGTGTGATCAAATCGGTGAAGGTTTACATCGCCATGAAGCGGAAGCTCTCCGTCGGGGATAAGATGTCTGGCCGTCACGGGAACAAAGGGATCATCTCCCGAATCCTCCCTGAAGAGGACATGCCCTACTTGGAGGACGGGACCCCCGTCGATATCATTCTTAATCCTCTCGGCGTCCCCTCCCGAATGAATGTGGGTCAAATTCTGGAGACCCACTTGGGATGGGCTGCAAAAGGATTGGGCTGGAAAATCGGAGAGTATTTAGAGAAACATTACAACCCTAAATTGCTGCGACGGAGGATCAAAGAGATCTATTCCTCCAAGGAGGTAAACCAGTATCTCGAGCAAGCCTCCGATGAGGAGATCCTCGAACTGGCCCGAAAACTGGGCAACGGAATCTTCATGTCGGTTCCTGTCTTCGACGGCGCTTCTGAAGAAGAGATTAAGAACCATTTAGAGGAAGCGGGACTTCCGATTTCCGGTCAGACAACGCTTTATGATGGGAGGTCAGGAGAGCCCTTCCACCACAAGGTCACCGTCGGTTACATGTACCTTCTTAAATTACACCACCTGGTGGATGACAAGATTCATGCCCGTTCCATCGGTCCTTACTCCCTGGTGACGCAGCAGCCATTGGGGGGGAAAGCTCAGTTCGGAGGTCAGCGTTTAGGGGAAATGGAAGTCTGGGCTTTGGAAGCCTACGGAGCGGCTCACTCTCTTCAGGAATTCTTGACGGTGAAATCGGATGATGTGGCCGGAAGGACCCGGGTCTATGAAGCCATCGTTAAAGGGGAACATACCCTGGAGCCAGGGCTTCCGGAATCCTTCAATGTCTTGGTGAAAGAGTTACAGAGCCTCTGTCTCGACACCGAACTGGTCGAAGAGAGAAGAGAGGAATCCTAACAAACGCAAAGCGCTAAGCGCAGAGCGCAAGCTAAGGTTTGCTCAGTTCCGTGGGTTTGTTGGGTTGCTCGGGTTAACCCAAGAAACTCAATAAACTCAACAAACCGAGTAAACCCAAGTTCTGCGCCATGCCCTTTAAAAGGAGGAACCCTTGGAAGACTATTTATCATTTTTTGAGAAGGCCAAAAATCCTATTAACTATAATGCCATTCGCATCTCCATCGCCTCTCCGGAAAAGATTGAATCATGGTCCCACGGAGAGGTGAAGAAGCCGGAGACCATCAACTACCGGACTTTCAAACCCGAGAAGGATGGGCTCTTCTGTGCCAAGATTTTCGGCCCCACCAAGGACTATGAATGCAATTGCGGCAAATACAAACGGATGAAGCATCGAGGGATTGTCTGTGAAAAGTGTGGCGTGGAGGTCATCCAATCAAAGGTTCGGCGGGAGAGAATGGGCCATATTCGACTCGCCACACCCGTGGCCCATATCTGGTTTCTCAAGAGCATTCCCAGCAAAATTGGCATCCTGGCTGATATGACGTTGAGAGAACTGGAGCGCATCCTCTATTTTGAAGCTTATCTCGTCCTCGATGGCAAGGCAACTCCTCTGAAGAAGGGTGAGATTCTCTCGGAAGACCGTTACCGGGAGGCGAAAGAAAAATATGGGGACGAATTCGTAGTCTCCCATGGAGCCGAGGCGGTACGAGAGCTTCTGAAAGGCACCGACGTAAAAGACCTTTCCAAAAAGCTCCGGACGGAGATGAAAGAGACCGCCTCCGAGGCGAAGAAAAAGCGTTTGGCGAAACGATTAAAGGTCATCGAATCCTTTTTAGAATCGGGGAACAAACCGGAATGGATGATCTTGGAAGTCATCCCGGTCATCCCACCCGATCTCCGTCCCCTCGTTCCGCTGGATGGAGGACGGTTTGCCACATCGGACCTTAATGACCTTTACCGGAGGGTGATCAACCGGAACAACCGGCTTAAACGTCTTCTTGAATTGAATGCTCCTGAAATTATTATCCGGAACGAGAAGCGTATGCTTCAGGAGGCTGTGGATGCCCTCTTTGACAATGGAAAAAGGGGGAGGACCATCCTGGGAGCAAACAAGAAACCCCTTAAATCCTTGAGTGATATGCTCCGGGGGAAACAAGGCCGCTTTCGTCAAAACCTTCTAGGAAAACGCGTCGACTATTCCGGCCGGTCCGTCATCGTCGTCGGCCCTGAATTGAAATTGCATCAATGTGGGCTTCCCAAGAAGATGGCCCTCGAGCTTTTCAAACCCTTTATCTACCATCGTTTGGAAGAGAAAGGCCTGGCGACCACCATCAAGAGCGCCAAGAAGATGTTGGAGAAAGAGAGACCGGAGGTCTGGGACGTCCTTGATGAGGTCATTCGTGAACATCCCGTGATGCTCAACCGAGCGCCAACGCTCCACCGGCTGGGCATCCAGGCCTTTGAGCCTGTCTTGATCGAAGGCAAGGCCATTCAGCTCCACCCTCTGGTCTGCGCTGCCTTTAATGCCGATTTCGATGGAGACCAAATGGCGGTTCATGTCCCCCTCTCCATAGAGGCACAGGCTGAGGCAAGGATCCTGATGATGTCTACCAATAATATCCTTTCCCCTGCTAATGGAAAGCCGATCATCGTGCCCACTCAGGACATCGTCCTGGGAATCTATTACATGACCAGGGAGCGGCCCTTTGTCAAAGGAGAGGGCAAGGTCTTTTCAAACCTGGAAGAAGTCCGGATCGCCTACGATGCTGGTGAAATGGACCTCCATGCTCGCATGAAAGCTCGGGTGAATGGGGAAATGGTGCAGACGACGGTCGGTCGAGTCCTTCTGAAAGAGGTCATTCCAGAAGAGATTCCCTTCTCCATGATCAATAAGGTGATGAAGAAGGGCGAGCTGGCCAATCTGATCGACTATTGCTACCGTTATTGTGGCGAGAAGAAGACCGTCCTCCTCTCCGATCGGTTGAAAGACCTGGGGTACCGTTATGCCACCCTGGCCGGGCTCTCCATCTCCATCGATGATATGCTAATCCCCTCCAATAAGGCTGCCCTTTTGGAACAGGCTCAGAAAGAGATAGAAAAGATTCAGGACCAGTATACCGATGGATTGATCACGGATGGTGAGCGGTATAATAAGGTGATCGACATCTGGGCTCAGGTGACGGAGAACATTGCGGATGTGATGCTGAAGGAACTAGGAAGCGAGGTAGCAGAGGGAGCCAAGGGCGAGAAGAAGATGGTTGAGAGTTTTAATCCCATCTATATGATGGCCGATTCGGGGGCTCGAGGCAGTGCCCAGCAGGTACGGCAGCTGGCTGGTATGCGAGGTCTGATGGCAAAGCCTTCCGGGGAGATCATCGAGACGCCGATCACGGCCAATTTCCGTGAAGGTCTCACCGTCCTCCAGTACTTCATCTCCACCCATGGTGCCCGAAAGGGATTGGCGGATACCGCCCTGAAGACAGCGAATGCGGGGTACCTCACGCGACGGCTCGTGGATGTGGCCCAGGACGTGGTGATCGCGGACCATGATTGCGGGACCATGGATGGGATTGATGTTGCTTCCCTGGTGGAAGGTGGGGAAATCATCGAGTCGATGAAAGAGCGCATCCTGGGTCGAGTCGCCTTGGAAGATATTCGGGACCCTTTTACCGATGAGGCGATTGTGAAGGGCAATCAGGAGATTGACGAGTCGCTGGCAGAACGGATTGAGGATGCTGGGATTGAGAAGGTGAAGATCCGATCGGTCCTGACCTGCAAATCGAAACGCGGGGTCTGCGTGCTCTGCTATGGTCGGGATCTGGCCCGTGGAAGGCTGGTCAATGTGGGAGAAGCGATCGGCATCATCGCGGCCCAGTCGATTGGCGAGCCAGGGACCCAGTTGACGATGAGAACCTTCCACATCGGGGGGACAGCCAGCCGGCGAGCTGAGCAGACGACCTTGGAGAGCCGCATTGACGGGAAGGTCAAATTTTTCAATCTCAAAACGGTCAAGAACCGCGAGGGAAATCTGATCGTCATGAATCGAAATGGTGAGATTGCCATTTTGGATGAGACCGGAAGAGAACGGCGCCGTTACTCCGTCATTTACGGTGCCAAATTGCCAGAAGACCAAAGAGGGCGAGATGCTGGCCGAATGGGATCCCTACTCCATCCCTGTTTTGACCGAGGTCTCCGGCCGTGTGAAGTTTGGAGACATCCTCGAGGGCGTGACGATGCAGGAACAGGTGGATGAGTTTACCGGACTTTCAAGAAAAGTGATCATTGAGTCAAAGGATCCGGATCTTCGACCAAGGATCTCCATTAAGGATGAGAAGGGAAGGACCATGAATCTTCCGGGATCGGCCTCACAGGCTCGGTATCTTCTTCCCGTGGGCGCAAACATCTTCATCTCCGAAGGAGATGATGTAGAGGCTGGTGATATCATCGTCAAGATCCCAAGAGAGACCACGAAGACGAAGGATATCACAGGAGGCCTTCCCAGGGTCGCAGAACTTTTTGAAGCCAGAAAACCAAAGGAGTATGCCCTCATCAGTGATATTGATGGCATGGTGGAATTTGGAAAAGACCTCAAAGGGAAGAGGAAGGTCGTCATCAAGCCTGATGTGGGCGAACCCAAGGAATATATGATTCCAAGAGGAAAGCATGTGAGCGTCCACGAAGGCGATTTCGTCAAGGCAGGAGAAGCATTGATGGACGGGCCTTCCAATCCCCATGACATCTTGAGGGTCCGCGGGGACAAAGCCTTGGCCCATTATCTCGTTGATGAAATCCAGGAAGTTTATAAACTTCAAGGGGTGAAGATCAATGACAAACATATCGAGGTCATCGTCCGCCAGATGCTCAAGAGGGTGAAGGTGAAAGAGATTGGGGATACTCACTTCTTGGTGGATGATCAGGTGGAGAAGTACGTCTTTGAGGAAGAGAATGCACGCATCATGAGAGAGGGAGGAAAACCTGCGGTTGGAGAGCCTCTCTTCTTGGGAATCACCAAAGCCTCTCTCATCACGGAGAGCTTTATCTCCGCCGCCTCTTTCCAGGAAACCACCAAGGTGCTCACCCAGGCGGCCGTGGCTGGAAAGATCGACTATTTAAAGGGGTTAAAAGAGAACGTCATCATGGGACGACTGATCCCGGCCGGAACCGGACTCCCTCAATATAGACAGATGGAAATCTGGGTGGAGGGATTTACGGGGGACGAGGAAAATCCGGAGGAGGAACCCAATGTTTCTGCAGGGAGTCCCGCCTAACAGCTAAGAACATAGAACCCAAAAATAAGAAGGCCCATTCTTGCCGTATGCAGAATGGGCCTTCTTATTAAGCACCAAATTCCAAGCACCTGCCTTCGCCGAAGCGGCTCCGCGCAGGCAGGCCAAAACCCAAACAAATCGCAATGACCAAAATTCGAAATTCTAAACAAAACCGTTTTGGTGATTTGGGAATTGACACTTGGAGCTTATTTGGGATTTGGAATTTGTCATTTGGGATTTCTCTATTTGACGGCTTCCAGTCTTTTCTTGGCCATGTCTGCCTGTTCGGATTGGGGATAGCGTTCTATCACCCGCTTGAGTAAATTCCTCCCGTTCGTCTTGTCCCCCAGCTCCAGAAAGGCGAGGGCTTGTTTTAAGAGAGCGGCAGGGACCTTGTCTCCTTCGGGATATTTGGCAATGGCTTTCTCATATTCAAGGATGGCCTTTTCATAATCCTTTTTTCCATAGTATGTCTCTCCGATCCAGAACTGGGCATTGTCAGAGAGTTCGGTATTCGGGTACTGTTTGAGAAAGGCCTCAAATTTTCTTCGCGCCCCTTCGTAATCACCCTTCTGATAAGTCTCATAAGCGTCCTTATAAAGATCACCCGTTCTTGTAGAGACCCCTTTTCCCTCGACGACGGTCTCCTTCCCCCGGTGCGAAGTCTCTATTTCCGATTGTTTCGCAGCCAACTGACCGATCTTTCCCTCCAGTCCTTTCAGGCGCTCCTCGATCCCTTTTATTCTCTCTTCCAAATTCTTATCCTTCTCGTCGAGGATCTTTTCTTTATCCTCAAGGGCCTTGGTCCGGAGCGCGATATTCTCTTTCAACCGGTCTATTTCTTTGGAGGGCTTTTTGGAAAGCTCCTTATACTCCTCGATGCCCGTCCCCAAGGTCCGGACCTCCGTCTGAAGGTTTTCAAGCCGAAGGAGAAGATCCGCCTGTACTTTCTTCGAATCTCCCGTCACCTCCGCTTGAAGGTTTTTGAAATCTTTCTGAAGCTTCTCAATATCCCTTTGGAGGGATTCCCTGTCCCTCTGTTGGGTGTTCACCTGAGAAGAAAGGCGATTTGTTTCCCTGTCCAGAACCACCACATCCCTTCTCGTGGCACACCCCCAGAAGAGTGATAGGATCGAGAAAACGATGACTCCTTTAATCCAAACGATTCTTTGCAATTTTTCCTCCCGGGGAGGAGTCCCCGCGAAGAATAAGAAATTCCTCCGGGGGGCTCATCCCTTATTATTTAGACAAGATAACGAAATGGCCTCTTCGATTTTTGGACCAAGCCTCTTCGTTGTGGCCAGCGTCCAGAGGTTTCTCTTCTCCGTAACTGATACTCGAGATCCGATCCGTCGAGATGCCCAGGGAGAGGAGATACTTTTTCGCCGCATTGGCCCGCCTCTCTCCAAGGGCCAGATTGTACTCATTGGTCCCTCTCTCGTCGCAATGGCCCTCCACCTGGATTTTGACTTTTGGATAATTCATCAACAGAGCTGCATTTTCCTTTAAGGTCTCTGCATCTCCCGGCCGGATATCGTACTTATCGAAATCGAAGTTAATGTCTTTGAGTAATTTGCTTTCAAAAACTTCTCCTGCGATCCCGGGTTCTTTCTTAGCAACCAGGCTCTTTTCAAACTCTTTCTCTTTTGCCTTTTTGGCTTCCTCTTCCCGGATTCTTGCTAATTCCTTCTCCCTCGCTTCCTTTTCCGCTTCGAGCTTTGCAGCCTTCTCCCTTTCTGCCACAGGTTCTTCTGCTTTTTTCATGGATGGTTCTTCTTTGACGACTGTCTTCTTCGGGCAACCGGTAAGGAGAAGTCCTACACAGAGGATCAGGACGAGAACGACTAAGCCTTTATTACCCATGATCAACCTCCTTTGCTCAATGATGGTCGTGCAAAATGCTTCCTTATTCTAATTGCCTGGACCAGGCAGGGCTCGATTCACCTCCTTTCGCTGAAGTGAGTGGCCTTTGGTTGAACCCATTGGCGTTCATGATGAAGATCTTCGATCCTCCAAGCCGGTTTGAACTGAAGGCGATGTAACGTCCCTCCGGAGACCAGCAGGGGCTCTCATTGCTTCCGGAATCGGAGGTCAGCCTTTGAAGTCCGGACCCATCCACTCCAATGGTAAGGATATCATAACGACTTTCGACCCTTCCACAAAAGGCAATGCGATCCCCTTTGGGCGACCAGGAGGGTTTGCTATTGTAGCCTCCTTCGTAGGTCAAACGCCGGACACTGGAGCCATCGGCTCCCATGATGTAGATCTGAGGAGAACCCGACCGGTCTGAGACGAAAGCAATCTGTCTTCCATCGGGAGACCATGTGGGTGAGGCCTCATTGCCATGTCCTGTGGTGAGCTTTTTGGGATTATTTCCGTTCGCATCGATGAGGTAGATATCCGACTTGCCTTCCATTCCCATCATGAGAGCCATCTTTCTTCCATCCGGAGACCAGGCCGGGGCGGCGTTCAGCCCTGGATAGGAAGTGAGACGCCGGAAGTTCTGTCCGTCCGCATCGATCAGGTAGAGGTCTGGGTTTCGCCGGAGGTAGGAGGTGAAGACAATTTTTTTCCCATCAGGAGACCAGGCAGGAGAAAGATTGAGGGATTGATTCTGAGTGATCTGTTTCATTTCGGCGCCATCAAAATCGGAAATGGAGATCTCTTTCCCTCCCCCCTGAACACTGGTAAAGGCGATTTTCGTATTGTGGACTCCCTTCTCTCCCGTGAGCTGGAGGACGACCTCATCGGCGATTCGATGGGCCATTTTTCGAAGGAGCTGGGAAGGACCTTCGTACTGTTTTCCGACAAGGTGTTTTTGTTCAACCAGATCAAAAAGGTGAAATTTCAAGATCAGATTGGAATTCGAGTTTAGAAGGACTTCTCCGGCCAACAGGATTTCTCCGCCATTAGAGGTCCACTCCCGGAGAGAAGCCGGATTCGGAATCCCCTCCCTTTCTTTAAGAGGGGAAGGGAGTCGAGAATGGTCGGTTACCTTGAAGAATCCTGCAAGGGTGAGATCGTCCGTGAGAATGTCATAGATCTTTGCCGTGAGGGTTGGGGGCGTTTTGTTCACCGTTTTCCATTTCGGCAAAACGATGGGAATCTGAACAAAAGTGGGAGCATTGATGTCGAGATAGACCCTCGCCTCTGCAGGTGGAATGGCCATGACGAAAAGTAAAAAGAAGGAAAGGGAAAAATATTTTTTCATTGTTCAATCTGGAAAGAAGCGAATCCCGATCTCGAGGGTATCTTCCCCTAATTCTTTGGGGATCGGAGGCAGGGGTTCTGCCTTCTTGATGGCGCGCATGGCCATCTGGTCATAGAGGTCGTTTCCCGACTTCTTCTCGAACCATGTTCTCTTAATTTTCCCATCGCTTTCTATTATTACGATGATAATGGTTTCTAAGTCAACCCTTTCTTTAAGAAGATTTTCAGGAATAGTCCATGCCTTTTTGATTTTTGCCCAGATGACACTGTAGTATTGACTCAATTTCGTTTCGACTGCCGCGGATGACTTGGTGGCCGAGATCACCGGAACAGGAGGAGGTGTTCCGGTCGGTCGCTCCTCCACCTTCTCTCGGCGGGCCACCTTCTTTTGAATTTCATCCATGGCTATTTTTTTGCGAAGCTCTTCAAGGGCCTCGTGGAGGTGTTTCAGGTCAGCCTTTTTCTCTTCGGGCTTCTCAACCTTCTTCGGAGATTTCTTGACTTTTTCAACGATGTCATCCTTTTTGGGCTTCGTGATGGGTTTTTCCTTTTCTTCTTTGATCGTTGGTAAAGGAGTCTGCTTAAATCGGGTTTCTGGTTCTGGAATGGCCACGGGCACGAGCGTCACCGTATAGGCCATGGGTTTGGCTTTGATGAGGACAGGCCATGGATTGAGGCTGAGGAAAATGACCAGAAGAATATGGAGCCCCAAAGAGATCGCCCCCATTCTTAATAAATCTTCCGTGTCGGGTCTCCTCCGAAACCCCATATCAGTTCGTCCTCTCTCTCTTTTTTTTGAGAAATCGGAGAAATTCCATTCCAGCAGGGGACACGGTCTTCCCCCGTTGAGAGACAATGTAGATCTGTCGAGAGATCGATTTCAGCCCCTCTAAGGTGATAGAGGTAAAGAGATTTCGGTTCAGTTCTTCTTCCACCGCTCTTCTCGAGATAAACGCAAGGCCCAACTTTGCCTTCACACCTTCCTTCACCGAAGAGGTGCTTCCCATCTCGATCGCCACATTGAAATCTTTCAGGCTCTTCCCTTTTTTTCTCAAAGCCCTTTCAACGGTCATCTGAGTGCCCGATCCTTCTTCCCGAATAATCCAGGGTTCCTTCAGGAGATCTTCGAAAACCACGCTCCTCTTTCTGCTGAGAGGATGATCGGATGGAGCGATGACGATAATCTCATCCTCTTCAAATTTTTCATAGTGCAGGGAGGGATGATCCACTTTGGCGCCGATCAGTCCGAACTCGATATGCCCCTGTAACAACTCCTGAACGATGTCCTTGGTATCGGAAATCTTCAGGGAGAGGGTAAAGCGGGGATGCTCTCTCTTAAAATCGCCCATCAATCTGGGGAGAAGATACTCGCCTGGAATGGTACTGGCGCCCAAAGAAAGTTCTCCTCTAATGCCTTGGGAGAATTCGCTCAGGGCATTGAGCAGGTCTTTGCGAACCGTCAGGATTTTCGAGGCATACCGAAGAAACAATTCTCCTGCTTTGGTCAGCCGGATTTCCCTGCCTGTTCGATCGAAGAGACGGAGGGAGAGGGACCTTTCAAGGGAGAGGATATGGCCGCTCACCGTGGGTTGGGTAAGGAAGAGATCATCGGCGGCTCTGGAAAAACTCTTTAGAGCAGCCACCCGGCAGAACGTTTCGAGATGACGGAAATCGATGGTGAAGGACTGCTTCTCCATCACGGTTCAAATATTAACACCCTCATTTTAAAAAGCAAGAAAAAATAGACTTTTAATCTGAAATTCAATAGTTACGGGGCAAGAAAAAGAATTTATCAAACTTTGGATGGGGACTTTCTAGTGGCCTGGAATGAGGGAGATGCTGAACCAGGCATAACAACTAATTATGATGAATCCGAAAAAAGACGTCATTCCCGTGAAAACGGGAATCCAGAGAAGTTGCAACTAACAAAGAAGACTGGATTCCTGCTGGAGTTTACCCCGTACTTGATACGGGGCAGGAATGACAGAAAATAGCCTTTTCAGACTTCTTACGAGACCATCAATTATGGATTGCTTTTGCTTTTTGTCATCCCGAACTTGATTCGGGATCTAAGGGGTTGGACCCAATCTAAAGGGGATGGGGAAAATAAAAAGGGCTCGGGAGAAATTTCCTTCGGACCCCCAAGCCCTTCGTTCTCTTAATACATATCACCCATACCACCCATACCACCACCGGATGGCATTGGTGGGTAAGCCGGTTTCTTCTCAGGCTTCTCAGCCACCAGAGCCTCTGTGGTGATCATCAAAGAAGCAACGGAGGAAGCGTTTTGAAGAGCGAGCCTGACCACCTTGGTTGGATCGATGATGCCTGCCTTGATCATATCCGTGTACTCGTCTTGAGCCGCATCGAATCCAAAGGCTCCCTTCTCGTTCCTCACTTTCTCCGTCACGACAGAACCTTCCTGGCCTGCATTGTTGGCGATCTGACGGATGGGCTCTTCCAGAGCCCTCTTCACAAGATCCACTCCGATCTGCCTGTCTCCCCCCAACTTCAATTTATCTAATGCCGGGACGCACCGGAGGTACGCCACACCACCACCTGGGACAATCCCTTCCTCTACGGCAGCCCGGGTTGCATTGAGAGCGTCTTCCACGCGAGCCTTCTTCTCCTTCATCTCGGTTTCGGTAGCTGCACCCACATTAATGACTGCCACGCCACCAATGATCTTAGCCAACCGTTCCTGAAGTTTCTCTCGATCATAATCAGAGGTGGTCTCCTCGATCTGGGCACGAATCTGTTTCACTCTCGCTTCGATATCGTGTTTGTCACCTGCTCCATCGACAACGGTTGTATTGTCTTTATCAATGGTGATCCGTTTCGCCCTACCCAGATCGTTCAGTTTAACATTTTCTAATTTTAAACCGAGATCCTCTGAAATGACTTTCCCGCCGGTCAAGATCGCAAGATCTTCCAGCATAGACTTTCTTCGATCTCCGAAGCCAGGAGCCTTGACCGAGCAGCACTTCAGCGTTCCACGGAGTTTGTTGACGACTAAGGTCGCCAGGGCTTCACCCTCCAAATCTTCAGCAACGACCAGAAGGGGTTTTCCCATCTTTGCAATCTGCTCCAGGATCGGAAGCATATCCTTCATGTTGGAGATCTTCTTCTCATTGAGAAGGATGTAAACATCTTCGAGGACGGCTTCCATCTTCTCGGGGTCGGTAACAAAGTAAGGTGAAAGGTATCCGCGATCGAACTGCATTCCTTCCACCACATCGAGGGTTGTCTCCATTCCTTTGGCTTCTTCAACGGTGATCACACCCTCTTTTCCGACCTTGTTCATTGCCTCGGCGATGATGTTTCCAATCGTCTCGTCGTTATTGGCAGAAATCTTCCCGACCTGAGAGATCTCTTTTTGGTCTTTTGTCGGTTTGCTTAATTTCTTTAATTCTTTCACCACTTCCTCTACGGCAAGGTCAATTCCGCGTTTCACATCCATGGGATTTGCCCCGGCAGCAACCACCTTCGATCCCTCACGATAAAGCGCCTGGGCCAAAACAGTGGCTGTGGTCGTTCCGTCTCCTGCCGTGTCAGACGTTTTGCTGGCAACCTCCTTTACCATCTGGGCACCCATGTTTTCAAATTTGTCTTCCAGTTCAATCTCTTTTGCCACTGTCACGCCGTCTTTGGTGACGGTCGGGGCACCAAAGGATTTTTCTAAAATGACATTTCTCCCCTTTGGACCCAAAGTGACCTTCACCACATCTGCTAAGATATTTACTCCCCGTAATATTGCATTACGGGCCTCCTGTTCAAATTTCAGTTCTTTTGCCATCTCGACCTACCTCCATTCTTTTTGAATTTTGATTTTTTACTTTCCTTCGATAACCCCTAAGATATCTTCTTCTCTCATGATAAGATGTTCTTCCCCCCCGATCTTAATCTCTGTCCCGGAATACTTCCCAAATAGAATTTTATCCCCCACCTTCACATCCATAGGGATGAGCTTACCATCTTCGGTAACCTTTCCCTTCCCGACCGCAATCACTTTCCCTTCCTGGGGCTTTTCTTTTGCTGTATCAGGAATAATGATACCCCCCTTTGTCTTTTCCTCCTCTTCCAGCCGTTTCACAATAACTCTGTCCTGTAATGGTCTGATCTTCATCTTTTCCTTCTCCTTTCATTAGCATAATAGAATTGGTTATAAGCCTATATAAAAAATCGCAGACAAATATTCTTCTTTCCTTGACTTCCAAAAAAAGGAAAGCCTTTTAAAATTGAATAGTTATACCATTTTCCCCCAGGAAAACCGGACAACTCAGCATTAGGAAACGCCAAACCTTTAAGATAATTAATCATTAAGAATTAGATTGTCAAGGGATAGGGTCGAGATTTCTGAAAAAGTCCAGAAATCTCTGATTACACCGCTTATGAAGCGATTACACAAATTACAAATACATCGAAAATTAAGG
>Ga0315282_10006396_pt1 | contig 19736 bp, 20 predicted proteins | sample YL17G07_20_MG_FD_203693 | JGI IMG/M metagenome (GOLD analysis project Ga0315282, IMG submission 203693) | Sediment microbial communities from Yellowstone Lake, YNP, Wyoming, USA - YL17G07_20 | ecosystem: Environmental > Aquatic > Freshwater > Lake > Sediment | place: USA: Wyoming | collected... | reverse complement strand
ACTCGGCTCTTACATGTTGCAGACCATATACCGACCAGGACATAATCACACCTCCATGTGAGAATAGTGTTACCTATGTCCTGATAATAACATGTTACCAATGTACTGAGCTCGCACCGGATTTCGGCCATCATCTTGGAGATGCGAGGGTTAGGGCCGATTTTCGGGGTTTTGGCGAGTTGTCATAGTTGTAATGTCGGGTCGCTCGCCAGAGTGGTGATTTGGCCCGTGGACGGCTTGGGACACGAGCCCAATTCCTCGGCGGAATTGGGTCATGTCCCTCGCCGGGCGGAATCGGGTTATGTCCCGCGCCGTCGTGCTGGTTGACCGGCGCGCTGCGCGAACGTATAATGGAGTGACAATCTGGAGTGCAAAAGACCCGGTCTCCCAGAGGACGCTTCGGGGGCGAACGGTTTCGACGGAGTGCCTGAGGGGCCCGGGGGCATGGCGAGGGTCCTTTGTCACCTCGTAAAACCCGGCAGAGGAATTACAGCTGCCAATAACAGCTACGCACTGGCTGCCTAACTTAAACAGCAGCCCCTTGACCCGCGAGTTCACCCGGCGCGGAGTCAGGGTATAAAAGGGTGATTAAGGCCGTCACCGTGTCTCAGGATGCCGGCCCGATTATCTCTGGGGCTGGCCTGTACGCGCCCGTCAGCCGGCTAACGAACAGGCGAGACTCATCGGTTGACTAACCATGTAGAACCCTGGTTCCGAACTCTCCGGACGCGGGTTCGATTCCCGCCGCCTCCATCTTCATGTCAGTCATCGTTGCCTCCGGCGTCCCCGAACGGGGCCGCCTTTTCGCCGCGCCGTGAGGAAGATTCAGTCCACGGGCTCAGGCGGCGGCCGCCAATTCGCGGAGGAGTTCGGCGCGTTGTCCAGGGCGATATTGAGGTCGGCGAACCAGGGCGTGCCGCGCATCGAGTTCGTCCACGAAGTGCTCCGGCTGCTGACCGGCTTCTCCGAGTCCGACGAAGTCGGCATAAGGGTGAACGAAGGTCACCGGTACTTCTGCGGGTCGCTGCGCCGTGGGGATGAGACGTCCTACCGTTTCGAGATGTCGCCGAGAGAACGCGGTGCCGCCGGAGAGACCGCGGCCTGCGTCGGTGACTCACCCGGACTGACCCTGCTCTGTCAACGGATCTTGCGCGGGGATGTGGACAGGTCGTCGTCTCGCTTCACCCGCAACGGCAGCTTCTGGACCGGTGATACTTCGAAGCCGGTGCCGCTCGCGTCGCCGGAAGGTCGGGCAGAGGCAGTGATTGCCGGTGAATACCGTTCGCTTGCCATTACCCGTTTCGCGGTCGCCGAGGACAGCCACGGCCTGGTCCTGTTCTGGAACCGTCAGCCCGCGGTCTTCCGCCGATATGACGTCGATTTCTACGAAGGCGTGGTTCAGACCATCGGTGTTGCGCTGGCCGACCGCCGTGCTCAGGCAGCGCTGCGGGAGCGCGTTAAGGAACTGACCTGCCTCTACGGCATCGACAAGGTGCTGGAGAAGCCGGGCATCAGTTTCGAGCAGAGCATGCAGGGGATTGCCGAGCTGCTGCCTCCGGCCTGGCTCTACCACGAGATTGCCTCGGCCCGGATCACCGTTGACGGGCGTTCGTATGCGACGGCCGGTTTCAATGAAGGTGTGCACCGACAGGTTGCGCCGATAGCCGTGCGCGGCCGGCAGCGCGGGACGATCGAGGTGACCTACTCGGAGACGCGGCCGACGCTCGACGAGGGTCCGTTCCTGAAGGAGGAGCGGAACCTGATTGATTCCGTGGCGAACCAGATCGTTCTGGTCCTTGAGAACATGCAGTCGCGGGAGGAACGCGCCAACCTCGAGGCACAGCTCAGGCATGCCGACCGCCTGGCTACCATCGGGCAGCTTGCCGCGGGCGTCGCGCATGAACTGAACGAGCCGCTGGGGAACATTCTCGGGTTTGCCCAGTTGGGCCAGAAGACACCCGGGCTGCCCGGACCGGCCGCGCGGGACATCGAGAAGATCGTTACGGCCGCCCTGCACGCGCGCGAGGTGGTTTCTAAGTTGATGCTCTTTGCCCGCCAGAAGCCGCCTGCCAAGAGTCGCATAGCCCTGAACGAACTGATCGATGAAGGCCTCTATTTCCTGAGCGCACGCTGCGTCAAGTCGGGGATCGAGCTGGTCCGGGCGTATGCCCGGAACCTGCCTGATATCGTCGCTGACCCGGGGCAGCTCCACCAGGTGCTTGTTAATCTTGTGGTGAACGCGATTCAGGCAATGCCCGGCGGCGGGCGGATTACCATCCGCACCGCGCAAGAAGACGGTCATGTCGTCCTGGCGGTTGAGGACACGGGGATCGGCATGAGCGTGGAGGCGCGGAGCCGGATATTCCTGCCCTTCTACACCACCAAGGGCGTGGGCGAAGGGACCGGGCTGGGACTGCCGGTTGTGCACGGCATCGTTACCGCCCACGGCGGCACGATCGAGGTGAAGAGTGAGCCGGGAAAGGGCTCGGTGTTCCGGGTGCTGCTGCCCGTGTCCGGACCCGAGCCGGACAAAGAGGAGGATGCACATGCCGAGTGAGATGCGGACGCGGATTCTCGTAGTAGACGACGCGCCGGCAACGCTCGAGGTCCTGCAGCGGAACCTGGCGGCGCAGGGGTACGACGTCCTCACCGCCCCGGGCGTTGCCGAGGCGCTGAGCATTCTCGGGGATACGTATGTCGACCTGGTGATCACCGACCTGAAGATGCCCGGGGTGAGCGGGCTTGACCTTGTGCGTCACATCCGCGAGAACCTGCGGGATACCGAGGTGATGATGATCACCGGTTACGCGACCGTTGAGGGTGCGGTGCAGGCGGTCAAGACCGGTGCGGAGGAGTACCTGTCCAAGCCGTTTACCGATGAGGAACTGCTGGCGGCGGTGCGCCGGGCGCTGGAGAAGCTGCGGGTAAGGCTGGCGTCACGAGTTCAACAACCGCCCGGGACCGCGGCGCATCACGGTCTTCTCGGCGAGTCGGAGGCGATGGCGCGGGTCTTCGCCGCCATCAACAAGGCGGCAGCGACTTCGGCAACGGTGCTCATTACCGGCGACAGCGGCACGGGCAAGGAGCTGGTTGCCCGGGGAGTCCACTATTCCAGCGCGCGGGCGTCGGCACCGTTCGTGCCGGTGAACTGCGGGGGCATCCCGGAGGGGCTGCTCGAGAGCGAACTGTTCGGCTACGTCAAAGGGGCGTTTACCGGCGCGAACGAGACCCGCGCCGGTTTCTTCCAGACTGCGGAGGGTGGCACCATCTTCCTCGACGAGGTCAGCGAGACCAGCACGGCGATGCAGGTCAAGCTGCTGCGCGTGCTGCAGGACAAGGAAGTCTGCATGGTCGGGGACAACCGCGTGCGCAGGGTAGACGTCCGCGTCATCGCCGCAACCAACAAGGACCTGCTCAGCCTGGTGGACAAAGGCGTGTTCCGAGAGGACCTCTTCTTCAGGTTGAACGTGATAACCATCGCCGTGCCGCCGTTGCGTGAGCGCGGTCCGGACGTGCTCCTGTTGACAAGGCACTTCGGGGCGAAGTTCGCCCGGGAATACGGCAAGCCCGCTCCGAGTTTTGCCGAGAACGCACTCAAGGTCATCACCGGCTACTACTGGCCCGGCAACGTCCGCGAGCTGGAGAACGTCATCCAGCGGCTGGTGGTGATGACCGACGGCAGCCATATTGACGTGCCTGACCTGCCCGAGCACATGCGCTTTTCGGCGACGCGGGAGAGCGGTCTCAGGCGTACGCTCGCCGAAGTCGAGGTCGAACACATCCGCAACGTGCTGGCCAGCGTTGGCGGCAACAAAACCAGGGCAGCCGCGATCCTCGGTATAGACCGCAAAACCCTGCGCGACAGGCTGAACCGGCCCGAGCCCTCCCAGCCCGTCTAGCTCACCAAAGCGGGTAAACTCTCCGCAGCGGGGAGAGTCTCCCCGGTTTGCGGTTTCCGGATATCCAACTCGGCAAACGACTCGTCGAGCATCCGTATCACTTGGTCCCGTATCACGCGGTAAACCCGGAGCTTAAGCAACTGACTCACTCGCCGTTTCCTGGTAGCGCTGCGATGCTGGCTGGCACACTAGTTGCTCTCCAGTGGCTGGGTGGTCGTGAAGCGGCCATCCCGAACAACAGGAAGCATTGGCAGCCAAGAGCCCGGTCAAGACCTGACCGGGGAAAGATCGGAGGTCAACGATGTCAGTTGCAGCAACGAAGCGCAGAGCGGCAATAATGAGGCCGGGCGCGCCGAAGCCGCGGAAGCCTGCACCAAAGGTTGTGGTCCCCAGCGGTCTGTGTACGACCTGCAACCACGTCCGGAACTGCTCGTACATCAGGAACCCGGGCCAGCCGGTGCTGTTCTGCGAGGAATTCGACTGCTACACCCCGCCGGTCATCGAGGAGCAGCCGGCCGAGGTCCAGGCGCCCACCGCCGAGGACATGAAGCAGTGGGACGAGTACAAGGGGTTGTGCGTCAACTGCGACAACCGCGAGAACTGCGCCATCCGCAACTCGGAAATCGGCGTGTGGCATTGCGAGGAGTATCAGTAACCTGGTGCGCGGCGGCCGTGACCGCGGAGCATCGAGTCTGAGGCGGCGGCTGCGATTCCAGAGGTCTAATCGGAGGACTGAATGAGTGTAACAACAACCGTTGCCCGCAGCCGGCGGGCCCGCCTGCCCGGAGGGGTCGAGCATCGCAAGCGCAGCGTCTATGACGACGTGACGGCGCAGTTCAACCGGGCCGCGGACTTGATGAAGCTCGACACGAATACCCGCAGCATACTGGCGGTGACGATGAACGAGGTCGTGGTCCACTTCCCGGTGAAGATGGACGACGGCCGGCTCGAGGTCTTCACCGGCTACCGGGTGCAGCACAACAACGCCCTGGGGCCGTTCAAAGGCGGACTCAGGTTCCACCCGGCGGTGGACATCGACGAGGTGCGCGCCCTCGCTACCTGGATGACGTGGAAGTCGGCGATTGCCGACATCCCGTTCGGCGGCGGCAAGGGCGGCATCCAGATGGACCCTTCCAAGTACTCGCTCACCGAGCTTGAGCGCATCACCCGCCGGTTCACGTTTGCGCTGGGCAATACCATCGGCCCGGAGTACGACATCCCGGCGCCGGACGTGAACACCAATTCTCAGATCATGGCCTGGATACTGGATACCTACCAGTCGATGATGCCGGCGCACGAGCGGCAGCGGATGCTCCACGTCGTGACCGGCAAGCCGATCGAGTCCGGCGGCAGCCTGGGTCGCGATAAGGCGACCGGCCAGGGCGTGGTCTTCCTTATCAGGGAGTGGGCCAAGGAGCACAACTTCGAGTTGAAGGGCGCGACCTGCACCGTCCAGGGGTTCGGCAACGTCGGTTCGTGGGCAGTTCGGCTGCTCAAGCCGCTGGGCGTGAAGCTCGTCGCGGTCGAGGACGTAACCGGCGTCATCGAGAACGGCGACGGCATCGACCCGGATGACCTAGCCCGCTACGTCAAGGAGAAGCGCGGCGTGGCCGGCTACGCCCGGGCCCGGGCGTCGACCCACCTCGCGTTCCTGCGCACCAAGGCCGACATTCTCATCCCGGCGGCGCTCGAGAACCAGATCACCGCCACGACCGCGCCGCTGCTCAACGTTCGGCTGGTGGCGGAAGGCGCCAATGGGCCGACCGACCCGGACGGCGACCGGCTGCTGCAGAAGCGGGGCATCGACCTGCTGCCCGACATCCTGTGCAACTCCGGCGGCGTCATCGTCAGCTACTTCGAGTGGCTCCAGAACAAGCGGAGCGAATCATGGGAACTCCAGGAGGTTGACTGCAAGCTGTACAAACGGATTGTCGCGGCCTACGGCCGGGTGCGCGAAGCCGCGAAACGCTACAGCGTGGACTGGCGTACCGCCGCGTACGTCGTCGCGCTCAGCCGCCTGGAGAAGGTGTACAAGGAGCGCGGCATCTTTCCGTGACGTTTCTTTCGTAGTCCGGTCTGTTCTCCTGTGGTCCGCGCCTGCGCCTTCGGCACGGGCGCGGACCCTGTTGTGGGCGGCCGGGCCGGACAGTCGTGGTTGACTTGGGTCGATCCATCGGATAGAAAGTCAGGATGTCGCGCAGGCAGGCTTCCGGAATCATGGCCGGCATAGTGCTTCTGTGCCTGTCCGGCTGCGCCGTCCTGTACAGCGAGAACCCGCGCCGCGGGAAACGGACCGAGCGGGAGCCGATAGCGCAGCCGATACCTCCGCCTAAACGCGGCATGGCCGGCCGGAAGGGGAGCCTGCCCTGGCCGGTGAAGGGGACCGTCGTCGGAACCTTTGGCAACCGCGTTGACCCGAAGTACAAGACCGTGACCAAGAGCCCGGGGATTGACATCGCGGCTGCGAACGGCGCGCCAGTGACCGCGGTGGACAGCGGCAAGGTGAGTTTCGCCGACCACTTCCTGGGCTACGGCAAGATGGTCATTCTGGACCACGGCGGACGGTATCACAGCATCTACTCGCGGCTGAAGGACATCAAGGTGAGCGTCGGGGCAACGGTGAAACGAGGCGAGCCTCTGGGTCTTGCCGGAGATACGCTGCACTTCGAGTTCCGCGTCGGCGGGAAGTCGGTCGACCCGCTCGACTGGCTCCGGCCGCGCTGAGCCTCATCGTGACCGCGGGCGCAGCCGGATGTTGACAAAGTCGGGTCCGGGGATAGATTGACCCACTCACAAAGGAGAACAATGAGAAGAATGATGCTGGCCGTCTGCCTCTATGCTCTGGCGAGCGCGGGCCCGGCCGCGGTTGCGACCGAGCCCGCAGTCATAGGGCTCGACTCGATGAGCAGGGCGGCGATTGTCACGGGCCTGAACATCCAGGGGATGAAGCCGGACGAGCTCGGCTTTTTCAAGCAGTGGGCGGTTGACAGTTTCTTCCGGCTCAAGGTCGTGGACCGGCTGCTCGACCATCCGCTCGACTGCGCGGTCTACACCGAATCGTCCGCGGCGCGGACCGGACAGCTTGAGTCGCTGCCCGCGGCCCAGGTCATTGACGGCTGGCGGGCCACCGACATCGCCATCACCGCCTCAGACTCGGCCCGGGTCTGGCGCGAAGTCGAGGCCGCGGCGAAGCTCGCCGCCGAGACCCGGCCGTTGCCCCAGAACCTTGACCGCGCCATCAATCTGTTGCTTGGCGGCTTCTCAGTCGGGGACCGATACCTGAAGCAGGCGGTGGCGAAGCTCTCGCCCTATGAGCTGGACCGCCTGCTGGGCGAAGCGCCCGATTTCTGGAAGGACGAGGACGACACGACCGAGAAGTCGTTCACCGGAGTGCTGCACCGTGAGTTCGGCCGCGAGTTCGACACGAGCAGGGAATTCAAGTCCGAGACCCTGTGCGCGTACGTGCGCAAGCTTGACCGCAAGGCGCTGGCGCTTTCCGGCGTCGCGGTCACGCTGGCATCGGTCGAGGCGCGGCGACTGGTCTGTTCCGAACCCCTGCCGTTTCCCCATGAGAGCGAGGCGAGAACCACCGCCGGAGTGGACGGCGGCGTGCTCTACCGGGCCGGGACAGGCTGGGGCGAGGTGCTCGTGGGCGGGACCGGCGACAACGTGTACCATGACGACTGCTGCATCATCATCGACCCGGCAGGGAACGACCGGTACATGAACCGGGCCGGAGGCGCGGTCGGGTTTCTCTCCAAGCCGTTCAGCGTGGTAATCGACGTCAAGGGCGACGACTGCTACTTTTCGGACAAGCTCTTCAGCCAGGGCGCGGCCCTGTTCGGGACCGGCGTGCTCATCGACTGCGCCGGGGACGACGTCTATCGCGCGCGGCACTACGCTCAGGGCGCGGCCATGTTCGGCACCGGGATGCTGTGGGACCGGGGCGGGACCGACAACTACACGGCCGGGTTCTTTGCCCAGGGCGGGGCTGACTTCGGCAACGGGCTCTTGGACGACGAGCGGGGCAACGACAGCTATCGCTGTTTCTGCTGGGGCCAGGGGTTCGCGTCGACGTGGTCTTACGGCAAGCTGGCCGACTACGCGGGCAACGACGTGTACACCGCGGGCGGCAAGTACCTGCACGTGCCGCTGCTGCCCCACGAGTACCGCTCGTTCTCGCACGGCTTTGGCTTGGGCCGCAGGCCGGATGCGGGGGGCGGCGTCGCCTTCCTCTACGACAAGTCGGGCAACGACTTCTATGACGGCGAGGTGTTCTGCGAGGGCACGAGCTACTGGTATTCGCTCGGCATGCTCTGGGACGGTTCAGGCTACGACCACTACAACGCGGCCCAGTACTCGCAGGGCGCAGGTATTCACCTTTCAATCGGCGTGCTGATTGACGAAGAGGGCTGCGACTCGTACAGCTCGCGGCTCGGGCCCTGCCAGGGCCAGGGCCATGACTTCTCGGTGGGCATGCTCCTGGACCGCAAGGGCGACGACTACTACTTCTGCTCGGGCGGGCAGGGGATAGGGTTGACCAACTCCGCGGCGTTTTTCATTGACGAGGACGGCAATGACCTCTACATGACTGCCGACTCGCTTTTGGGCCAGGGCTCGAGCAACGCGGCGCGCGGGTTCGGCGGCATGGGCCTGTTCGTGGATTTGGCCGGCACCGACAAGTACAGCCAGAAGAACCCGGCGGCCGACAAGGCGTTCTGGACCAAGGGAACCTACGGCTCAGGGCTTGACTATCCGCGGCCGGCCACGGTCGAGGAGTTCGAACCGGAATTGGACACAAGCGAGGCCGGCATCGACAGCGTGGTCACGGCGCCGGTCGAGTCGGTGTTCAAGACCGCCTCGATGTGGCGGGTCGGCAACATCGTGAAGAAGGTCAACCGGGCGCGCAAGGCGCTCGTCAAGCTCGGGCCCAAGGCGCTCGTGTACGTGTTCGACAAGAAGATAGACACCAAGGATGGGCTTGAGTCGGAGGCGATTGAGGCGCTGGTGAAGGCCTGGCCTGATTCGTCCAAGCCGTACCTGTTCCGGGCGCTGCGCGACGAGCGCTATCTCGCGCGGCAGAACGGGGCGTATTTCCTGGGCAAGCTGGGTACGAACGCCCGCGACGCGGTCGACTCGATCCTTATCGCGGTCAAGTCGGGAAAGGTCAGCCCGCGTCGAGGGGTCTATGCCCTGGGCGACATCGGCGACTCGCTGGTCGTGCCTCGGATACTCTACCTGCTCAAGGATAAGTTCGAACCGTCGCGCATCGTCACGAGCGAAGCCTGCGGCAAGCTGAAGAACCCGGCGGCGATTCCCGCCCTGATTCAGACGCTCAATGACCGGTTCTTCACGGTGAGGTCCGCGGCGGAGATGGGCCTCGTCGCCCTGGGCAAGCCGAGTCTTGAGCCTCTGCTCGATGCCGCCGCCGGACTGAAGCCGACCGCGCTCGGCCATGCCGTCCGCGCCTGCGGTCAGCTTCTGCCCAAGCTCGACACCCTGCAGGACCGCGAGCTCAGGGCAAGATACGCCGGCACGCTGATTCCCTTGCTCAGGCACGGCGACCCGTTCGTGCGGCTCGTCACGGTTGACGCCCTTGGCGCGTTGCACGATGACGCGGTGCTCGAGGTTCTGAAACAGGCCCAGGTCGTGGAAACGGACGAGTTCGTCAAGACGACCTACAGGCGGGTGCTCGCGGGCCGGTAGGGTTCGCTGGCCGGTAGTTGGCGGTCCGGCGCGAGACCGGTTGTCGGTCCCGGGAGGCGGCTGCGGGCCGTCTCGGGCCGGCGCGGGTTGACTTGCGGGGCCGGCGAGCCATAATCGTAGTCGGTCTGATGCCGCGAAGGGACCGACCCTCCTGGTCGGTCCTTACGAGACGGGTCAGGTGAAAGGAGACCGCAATGCCGTACGAAGTGTATCTCGACACGGAAAAACGGCCGCAGGTCAGCGTCGACGCCGATCGCGTGGAGAAATCGGAAGGCTTTGTCTTGTTCTACAAAGGCGCCGACGTTGTCGCGTCGTTTAAAGAGGCGAAAGTAGTAGGCTACGTAAAGCAGACGATGACGCCGTAGGGCGATGATGCTCCAGGAGACCGGGGCTGTCGCGCCGCGCGCGTGCGGAGTCTAGCGCGGACGCGTCCGGGGCAGCTTCCCGCCGGACATCTGCCTGCCCAGGACCCGGGCCTGCTGGAACTCTTTCAGCAGCCGGTTCACGTCCGCGACCTTGGTGCCGCTGCCGTCGGCGATGCGGCGGCGGCGCGAGCCATCGATGATGTCCGGATTGCGGCGCTCGTCCGGCGTCATTGACTGAATCATCGCCTCCACCCGGACGAACTCGTCCTCATCCACGTCCACGTTGGCCGCGCCGGGAATCATCGCCAGGAGTCCGGAGAGACTCCCCATCTTCTTGACCGTGCTCAACTGGTTCAGGAAGTCGTCGAAGTCGAACCTGCCCTTGAGGAACTTCTCGGCGACCGCGCGCTGTTCCTCGCCGTCGGTCGCGGCCTTGACCTTGTCGGCGAGGCTCTGTATGTCGCCCATGCCCAGAATGCGAGAGGCAATGCGGTCGGCGTGAAACTCTTCGAGGTCCTCGACGTGCTCGCCCACACCTGAGAAGAAGACCGGGAGGCCGGTTACCTGCCGCACCGACAGGACCGCACCGCCGCGGGCGTCGCCGTCGAGCTTGGTGAAGCAGCAACCGGTGATGGCCAGGCGCCTGTGAAACTCGTCCGCCTGGTTGACCGCGTCCTGGCCGATCATGCCGTCGAGCACGAGCAGCGTGGCATGTGGCCGGGCTCTTTCCTGGATGGCCGCGAGTTCACTCATCAACTCGTCATCGATGTGCAGCCGGCCCGCGGTATCGAAGACAACGATTCCATTGCCGCGCTCGCGCGCCCGGCTGAGCGCGGCCAGGCAGGTGGCGACAACGTCGCCTGCCACCGGGAAGAAGTCGCAGCCTGCGCGGGTCGCCACCGAACGCAACTGCTCCGAGGCGGCCGGCCGCTTCGGGTCGCACGCCACGAGCAGCGGCTCGCGCTGCCGAAGGCGCCAGGCCAGCTTGCCCGCAAAGGTGGTCTTGCCCGTGCCCTGGAGACCGACCAGGCTGATGACCGAAGGGGTCGCGCTCAGGTCGAGCTTCCCGGGCGCTCCGCCCAGCAGCGCGACGAGCTCCTGGTAGAGCGTCGCGTTGATGACCTCGGCAGGCTTCAGGCTCGCGAACACGTTTCTCTCTTTCAGCCGCGCCTCGACCGAGCGGATGAAGTGTCCCACGACCTTGTAGTTCACGTCCGCTTCGAGCAGTATGGTTCTCACCTCGCGCAAAGCCTGGGATACTTCGCGTTCGCTCAGGCGGCCGTAGCCGCGCAGCCGGCGCTGGAGCGCGGTGAGCTTGTCGGTCAGCAGCTCGAACACTTGAGAGCCCTTATCGCGTCGGCGTAGTCCTTGCTGCTGAAGATGGCGCTGCCGGCGACCAGAGTCTCGACGCCGGCCGCGGAGAGGGCGCGGCAGACTGACGCATTCACGCCGCCATCGACCGATATCGTAGCCTGAGAGTCTGTTTCCTTGATGAGCCGCCGGACCTGCCGGATGCGGTCGAGCGTTTCGGGGATGAACTCCTGGCCGCCGAAGCCCGGGTAGACGCTCATCACGAGCACGTCTTCGACCCTGCCGAGAAACGGCTTGAGCGTTGCCACGTCCGTGTTGGGGTTCAGGGAGATTCCCGCGCCCCGGCCCGCGGAGAGAATCGTCTCGAGGCACTGGTCCGGCACTTCGGTGGACTCGACGTGAAAGATGACCCGGTCCGAATAGGGGAGGAACTTCTCGATGATCCATTCGGGCTCGGCGACCATCAGGTGGGTGCGCACGGGCAGGCTGACCGCGCTGCGGACCGCCCGGGCCAGGGGCACGCCGAAGCTCAGGTTGGGCACGAAATGGCCGTCCATCACGTCGAGGTGGATGGCGTCAGCTCCGGCCCGCACCACGGCGTCGAGTTCCTCCCTGAGGCGCAGGAAGTCGCAGTCAAGAATGGAGACAGCTACCTTCATTTCTTCTTCGGCGTTCCGGCGGCCACGATGAGATGCACCGTGTCGCCGTCGCGCACGGTCATCCCTTCCTCGGGATACTGAATCAGGACCGACCCGGCCGGCTCGTCGCTGGGCGCGCGTTTCAGTTCCCCCAGAACAAGACTCTGGGAGGCGATGATTCCCCGCGCGGTCTCGATGCCCACGCCCACGAGGTTGGGCATGGGGAAGCTGCCCAGGCGCGAGGATACCTGAATCACGACGTGGTCGCCCTGAGTGACGTCGGTGCCGGCCAGGGGCCGGGTGGCGACAACCTGCCCGGCGGGCAGATTCGGCATGCGCAGCGATTCGACCGCGTCCACGACAAGCCCGGCATCGGAAAGCAGCGCGGTTGCGCGGGGAATCGACAGGCCTTCGGCGTGCGGGACTTTGATTCTGCCCGCGCCCCGGCTTACCTCCAGCAGTACCGAGCGGCCGAGCTTCACGCGATTACCCGCGGCCGGGTGCTGGCTGACGACCCGGTCGGCGGGCACGACCGGGTCGGAAACGCTTCTGACCTCGCCCAGGCGCAGTCCGGACCGGACCAGCGCGCCTTCGGCTTCGAACCGGTCCATACCGACAACATCAGGCACGGAGGTTTCGCGTCCGCGCCTCACGACGAGCGGCATCACGAGCCAGTTCAGGACAATCACCAGCAGGGCGGCGACGACGAGGATGAGCAGAAATGCGACGAGCGCCAGGTTCCTGCGGCCCTTGCGGCTGCGTTTCATGGCGACGTCAGTCTCTCGCCGGTCGCCGGGTGATGGCCGTTGCGGAAGGCCTGGCCGGTCTGCGTCTTGCCGCCTTCGGGTTTGACCTCGAGAATCTGGAGTACGCCGCTTCCAGTGCCGACAGCAAGGCCGGAGAGGTCGGAGAACAGCAGGCCCGGCTCGTTCGGACCATCCGCGGCCAGCACGTGGGACTTCAGGATAACCACGCGCCTGCCTCGGAAAGCGGCCACCGCGCCGGGTTCAGGGGAGAGGGCGCGAATGCGGTTGTGAATCACCCGGGCCGGAAGGTTCCAGTCGATATTCCGGTCCGCCTTCGACAGCTTGGGGGCCGGGGTTGCCGCGGCATTGTCCTGGGGTACGCGTTCGACGCCGCCCGTCTCGACCGCGCGGAGGACCTCGACCATCAGCCGCGCCCCGGCGTCGGCCAGCCGGGCGGAAAGCTCGCCCGTGGTCTCGTCCGGGCCGACTTCGACGCTCATCTGGGACACGATGTCGCCGGAGTCTACTGCCCGGGACATGGCGATGACCGATACTCCGGTCAGCGTCTGGTCGTCCATCAGCGCGCGCTGGATGGGCGCTGCGCCCCGGTATCGCGGCAGCAGCGAGGGATGCAGATTGTAGAACCCCAGCCTGGGCAGGTCGAGCAGGGGCTGACGCAGGATGAAGCCGTAGGCAGCGAGCACGGCCACGTCCGGTCTTATGTCGCGTATTGCCGCGACAAACTCCGGTGCGCCGGGGTTCTCGGGCCGCAGCACGCGCAGTCCCAGCCCGCCGGCCGCGGTTTCGACCGGGCTCGGCACGAGCTTCCGGCCCCGGCCGCTGGGCCTGGGCGGCGACGTGACGACCGGGTCGACGTCGTGTCCGGCCCGGCGGACGCTCTGGAGCGTCGGCACCGCAAAGTCGGCGGTCCCGAAGAATGCTACGTGCAGCTCTGCGCCTCCCGGATTTGGAGTTCCTTTAGTTTGCCGGAGAGCATCTGACGCCGGTTCTCGCTCAGATGGTCGATGAACAGGACTCCCTTGAGGTGCTCGCGCTCGTGGATGAGCGCGCGGGCCAGCAGGCCCCGGCCCTCCACCTGAAACGGCCGGCCGTTTTCGTCGATGCCCGAGATTCTGACGAGCTCGGGTCGGGGCAGAAAGTCGTAGACCCCGGGCAGCGAGAGACAACCTTCTTCGGCCTCGACCGTTCCTTCAGTCGCGACGATTTCCGGGTTCAGCACGCAGTACGGCTCCAGGTCGACGTCGGCGCCGCGCGGGTCGATGGCGAAGACCGCGACCGGCTCGGCCAGTTGATTGGCGGCCAGGCCCAGGCCGTCCTGAACCAGCATCGTCTGTTTCAGGTCGGCGAGCAGCCGCCTCAGGTCGGCGGTTATGTCGGATACGAGGCCGGCGGTTACGCGCAGCGCCGGGTTGCCGTAGAGGACCACCCGGCGATTGCGGCCGGCCGGCTCGGGCATGAGTCTACTGCTGGGTGCCGAATTTGTAGGACACGGCCGTCTTGTCTATTTCGAGTTCGGCGTTCTCAGCCACCTTCACCAGGAACGTCTGTTCCCGCACCGTCGTGATGATGCCGTGGATGCCGGACGCCAGGACGATGCGGTCGCCACGCTTGAGCTGTTCGATCATCTGAGTGTGCTTCTTCTGCCGGCGCTGCTGGGGCATGATCATCAGGAAGTAGAGAACGGCGAATATGAGGATTATCGGCAGGAAACTAAGGATTGAGCTCATGCCGCCGCCCCCTGCGGGCGCTGAAGGGGCTGTTCCGGTCTGGCCGAAAGCGATTCCAATCATTTCTTCTCCTTAATGGGCCTGGGCCCTCGTGGTTGCTCCGCGGTTCAGGGGCCGGCCTCCGGGGTTCGCGCTTCCGGGGCCTGCCGGGGAGTATACTCGATGTTTCGTTGCATAATCCAGTACTCTCGTAGGTAACATATAGCGAACGGACGCGCCGTTGGCAAGTCTTTTGCGTATCGCCCGGGCCGAGACCGATACCTGGATGACGTCGAGGAACAGCACGCGGCGGACGCTGTGGCCCGGGTAGAGCCGCGGCCGGGGTACGCCGGGCCGGCTCATCACCACGAGCCGGGCGAGGCGGACCAGTTCGAGCGGATGGTACCAGAGCCGTATGTCCGAGTACTGGTCTGAGCCGAGCATGAAGTACAGCGAGGCATCACGGTACTGGGACCGGACCGCGCGCAGCGTGTCCGCGGTGTAGGACGGCACCGGCAATCGTTCTTCAACCGGACAGAGTTCAAGGCCGGCCTGTCCGCCGAGCGCGAGCCGGGTCATGGCGACCCGGTGTTCGTACGGCGCCAGGGGCCCGGGTTTGTGGGGCGGTCGGAAGGCGGGCACGAACAGCACACGGTCGAGCCCGAGCTTGCGGCGCACGTCGTCGGCGACCAGCAGGTGACCGAGGTGTATCGGGTTGAACGAGCCGCCGAGCACGCCGAGCCGCATCCGGCGGTCAGTGCATCCGGGCAAGACGGCCGCGGGCCAGTTGCTTGACGGCCGGTTCGTAGTCGCCCGCGGCGATTTCGTTGAAAACGTCGCGGGCCTTGTCCGGGCTGCCGGTCTCGAGATACGCGACGCCGAGCTGGTAGCGGTCTCTCGCGGTCCAGCGGGCGCTCGGGTGACTCGTCTGAACGTACTGATAATAGACGAGAGCGGACCTGTACTCGCCGGACTTGAAATAGAGCCGGGCGGCCTGGAACTCCTTGAACGCCAGGCGCTGTTCGACCTCGGCCTTGACCGATTCGGCCTCAGGGCGCAGCGCGGACTCGGGATGTCTGTCCAGGAACTCGTCAATCAGCTCTTCGGCCTTGAGCGCGCGGGTCTGGTCCTTGGCAGGGCCGGGAGCTGAGCGAAGGTAGGACAGGGCAAGCTTGTAGGCGGCGTCTTCCTGGAACCGGCCGTTGGGGAAGCTCTTCAGGTAGAAGTCGAACTCGGTCTGGGATTGGACGTAGTCGCGGTCCCGGAAGTAGCTTTCGGCCAGATAGTACTGGGCATCCGCGGCCTGACGGCTCCCAGGGTAGTTGAAGATGATGAACGTGAAGAGTTCCTCGGCTTTGGCAAAGTGGTCGGCATTCAACATGGTCATCGCCTGCTCCAGCCCCTGTTCGGCGCTCGCCATCGCAGGCGTCTGCGCGCGCTTGGGACATCCTGCCGACGCCAGAAGGAGGACAACCGCGACGAGCCGGTATCGCCTGGTCAAATCAGTCTTGCCATTTCGCACAACAGCGCGGTAAGGCCGGGTTCCGCTGCCGCCGCCGCCTTCAGTACTTCGGGCAGGTCCACGTGTTTCATCGCGTCGGGCAGGCCCATGTCGGTGACGACCGAGAAACCGAGCACCCTGAGGCCTGAGTGGCGGGCGACAATCACCTCGGGCACGGTCGACATTCCGACGACGTCGGCGCCGAGGGTCCGGATGCAGCGGTACTCGGCCGCGGTCTCGAGGTTCGGGCCGGTGACCCAGGCATAGACTGCCCGGCGCAGGGGCATGCGCAGTTCGAGCGCGGTCCGTTCCGCCAGCGCGACCAGGGCCGGGTCGTAGCACTCGTACATGTCCGGGAACCGGGGGCCGAGGCTTTCGTCGTTCGCGCCGCGCAGCGGGTTCTGGCCGGTCAGGTTGATGTGGTCGGTGATTACCACGACGTCGCCGGCGCGAAGCTGCGGGTTGACTCCGCCCGATGCATTGGAGACCACGAGCGTGTGCACGCCGAGTTCCTTCATGACGCGCACCGGGTGGGTGATCTGCTCTGTGTCGTAGCCTTCGTAGTAGTGGAAACGGCCCTGCATGACCACGACCGGCCGGCCCCTCAGCATGCCCAGTATCAGCCGGCCCTGGTGGCTTTCGACAGTCGGCACCGGGAAGTGCGGAATCTCCTGATAGGGGATGACCGCGTCGGCCGAGACCTCCCGCGCCAGCCGGCCCAGCCCGGTGCCCAGGATGATGCCCAGCTCAGGACTGAACCGGGTCTTAGCCCGTACGGCCTGAGTGCTTTCCCGGATCTGTTTCCGCATCGGCGTGTCTGGGATTCTCGTGACGTTCGACCATCGACAGGTAGGAATGCGCGATACCGCGAATCTCGTCAATCATGTTGGTGCGCCTGGAGCTCAACTGACGCAGTTCCTCGTTCATGTCCCTGACCTTCTCCTGGGCCTTGAGCAGAATCTCCTGGGCTCTGGACCGGGCTTCGGCAATCAGGGCTTCGGACTCCTGCTTGGCGGCGTCGCGCAGTTCGTCGGTGGCACGCTGGGCCGTCAGCAGAGTCTCCTGAAGCAGCTTCTCGGTCTTCTCGTAGCCTTCGAGCCGGGCTGACACCTCGTCGGCCTTCTCGGCCAGGAGCGCGCGTTCCCTGCGCAGCTCCTCCAGTTCATTGGCCACGAGGGCCAGAAAAGCCTTGACCTCAGTCGTGGAGAAGCCGCGCAACTGAGTTGAAAAGGTCTTCTTCCTGATGTCCAGGGGGGTAATCGCCATCCGGGGATTGTAGTCGGCGAGCCGCAAGAGTCAAGGTTACCGAGGCAGGGCGGCTTGACTTCACCGGGCTCGCCTTTATGATTCCAGCGTGATTGGTGTCTTGCTCGCGCTCGCGGCCGGGTTCAGCACCGGCGAGCGGCTGGACTACGACGTCCGCTACGGCCCGGTGACCATCGGCGCGCTCACCCTGTCGGTGCTCGCGCCCGACACCGTGCGCGGGCAGGAATGCTACCACTTCCGGTCCGAGCTGGAATTGAGCCGGTCGCTCTCCTGGCTCTTCTGGGCTCGATACCGCATGGACAGTTGGTGCCGGGAATCGGACATGGTCACTCTCCGCTATCACAAGCGGACGCGCGAGCCCAGGTATCGGGCGGACTGGACCGCGGACTTCGACCCGGGGACCGGGACCGTCACGTACTCGGACAGCGGGGTCCGGCCGTTGCCCGACTCCTCCCGGGACATGGTCGCGCTGTGGTATTACTTCAGGACCATCGCTCTGGACTCCGGGGATACGGTCCGGGCCCGGGCCCACGTGGACCGCAAGGATTATGAGTTGCGCGCGGCCGTGACCGGCTCAAAGCCCGTGCGCACCGCGGCCGGCCTGTTCGACTGCCGGGTGCTCGTTCCCAGCGCCGGGACGCCCCTGGGCACTGTCTGGCTGTCGGACGACGCCGAGCGCCTGCCGGTGGTCATTCGCACGCGCTTCGGCGGAATCACGATAAGCGCGTCCCTGCGCAAGGCGTCGAACGAGGAGGAGAGATGAGCCTCTATGCAGTGATTCTCTGCGGGGGGCGGGGCGAGCGCTTCTGGCCCAAGAGCCGGCGCGCCCTGCCCAAGCAGTTCATCAAGATGATTGGGGACCGGTCGATGACCCAAGAGACGAGCGAGCGCATCACCCGGCTCTGCCCGCAGGACCGGCAGGTCTTCGTGGCGCCGGTCAGGTTCGGCCCGACCCTGCGACGTCAACTGCGACTCAAGGCCCGCAACCTTGTGTTCGAGCCGATGGGCCGCAACACCGCGCCGGCCATCGGGCTGGCGGCAACTTACCTCGCGCGCCGCGACCCTGATGCAACCATGGTCGTCCTGCCCGCGGACCACCTGATAGATAACCGGGCGGCATTCCTCCGTGCAGTCAGGCTGGCGGCGCGGCTGGCGCAGGACGGTCTGCTCGTTACGTTCGGCATTCCCCCGGCCCGGCCGGACACGGGCTATGGATACATTCAGCTCGGGGACGCCATCGTGGGCAACGAAGGACTCAGCGCGCACCGGGTCCTCGGGTTCAGAGAGAAGCCGGATGCGGCGACCGCGGCGCGGTATCTGGCGGAAGGCGGCTATGCCTGGAACAGCGGCATGTTCGTTTGGCGGGCCGACGTGATTCTCGCGGCATTCCGTGAGTTCCTGCCCGAGTTCCACCGGGCGCTCGGGCAGTTCGGCGCGACCATCGACACGGGCAAAGAGAAGGCCGCGCTGGACCGGCTGTACCGCAAGGCTCCGTCCGTCTCCATTGACTACGCCATAATGGAGAAAGCCCGAAACATCGCCGCGGTGCGCGGCAGCTTCGACTGGGACGACGTCGGCTCGTGGCTCGCGCTCGAACGCCACGTGAAAGGCGACCAGGATGGCAACGTAGCGCAGGGCAAGTGCGTCACGCGCGATGCGCTGCGGTGCATCGTTGACACCGACTGCGGCGCGGTCGCGCTCCTGGGCGTGAAAGACCTCGTAGTAGTCCGTTCCGGCGACGCCGTGCTCGTGGCGCACCGCGAGGCTCTGGCGGGACTCAAAGACCTGCTCGCCCTGATTGCCGGGCGCAAGGAGACGAAAGGCCTCCTGTGACCATCGTTATCGCCACGCGCAACCGTTCCAAGGTCGCGGAGATAAGGCGGCAACTGGAGCGGGCCGGCTGGCGGGTCCAGACCCTCGACGAAATCGAAGGGGCGCCCCAGGTCGTGGAGGACGGCGCAACGCTCGAAGAAAATGCGCGCAAGAAGGCCCGCAGCGCGGCCGCGGTCGCGAAGACGTGGACTCTGGCGGAAGACTCAGGGCTTGAGATAGACGCTCTGGGCGGCGAGCCGGGCATCATGTCCGCGCGCTTTGGCGGGCCCGGGGCGAGCGACGCGGACCGGGTGCGCAAGGTCCTGGAGAGCATCGTCGCGGTCCCGGACGAGTGCCGGACCGCTCGATTCAGGTGCGTCATGTGCGTCATCGACACGCTGGGCAACGAGACCGTGTTCGAGGGCGTCTGCCCGGGCAGAATCAGCCACCACCCGCGCGGCTCGGCCGGATTCGGCTACGACCCGATATTCACGCCTGACGGGTACTCCCGCACCTTCGGCGAGCTCGGGCTCGGCGTGAAGGCCAAAGTGAGCCACCGGTCCCGGGCCCTGCAGCAGGTAATCAAGTACCTCCGGGACCGCGTTCCCGGCCCCCTGTTCGACTTGCCGGCAGCCCGGGGTGTCAAACCACAGCGAAAATGTCATACCTAATCCACAGCGAAAACGTCATAGGGGGTTCTCTTCGGACGACGCTGTGGCTTGGGGTTGTCAAGCACTGGTCTGACGCCCACGGTGCCGGCTCTTT
>Ga0315282_10006395_pt1 | contig 19737 bp, 14 predicted proteins | sample YL17G07_20_MG_FD_203693 | JGI IMG/M metagenome (GOLD analysis project Ga0315282, IMG submission 203693) | Sediment microbial communities from Yellowstone Lake, YNP, Wyoming, USA - YL17G07_20 | ecosystem: Environmental > Aquatic > Freshwater > Lake > Sediment | place: USA: Wyoming | collected... | reverse complement strand
CGAGTGCAGGAAGTCAAGGTGGGCGGGGGGCAGGCGGCGGGCCAGCTCCAGGGCGTCGGCGGCCCCGTAGCTCGCCAGGGTGGCCGTGCCGCCGTTGTAGAGGTAGGCCACCGGACCGTAGCGGCGGGCGTTGTTCTCCAGGTAGTCGAGGAGCATGTCCTCGTGGTTGCCCTTGAGGAAGACGCACTCGAACCTCTCGCGGAGCTTGAGGCAGTAGTCGATGACGGCGCGGGAGTCCTCGCCCCGGTCGATGTAGTCGCCCAGGAAGACCAGGCGGTCGCCCTCCCCCGGGGCCAGCGTCTCGATGAGCTTGCGCAGCAGGGTGATCTCGCCGTGGATGTCGCCGGTGGCAAAGGTGCGCGGGCCTGCCGCGCCCTCCTCGCCCTCGCGGCGCACCGGGCCCTTGCCGCCTCTGGCGTAGCGGCCAAGCACGCGGGGCAGCCAGGCCAGGCGGGTGCGGGTCCAAGCGTGGGTCCAAGCGCGAGTCATGTTGTGGAGGCTAGCAGCAAGCGGCGGGCCAAGTCAAAGGGAGGCGCCTCAGCCCCAGGCCGCCTCACCCTCTGGACAGCAGCGCCACGCCCACCAGGGCCAGCACCGCCCCGGCGATCTGCACGCCGCTCAGGCTCTCGCCAAGCAGGGCCACCCCGAGGGCGACGGTGATGACCGGGTAGACGGCCGACAGCGGCGCGACGACGCTCACCTGCCCCGTACGCAAGGCAAACAGGAAGAAGACGACGCCGAGGTAGCCGAAGACGCCGGTGAAGACGGCCGGCAGCACCCCGCGCCAGTCGGTGCCCAGGCGCTCGCGCAGGGTGGCGGCCACGCACGCCCCCACCACCAGCCCGCCGACCACCTCCCACAGAAAGGCGCTGCGCGGCGAGATGTGGCGCACGGCCAGCTTGGGCAGGAAGGCCCAGATCCCCCAGCACGCCAGGGCCAGGAGGGAGTTGGCGAGCCAGCCGCTCACCGCGACGCGGGCGGCGGGGCAGCCAGGTCCGCCGACAGCCACTCGGCGGGCTCGGGCTCACCCTTGAGCGGGCGCTGGCCCGGCGCAAATACCGCCCACTGGTAGCGCCCCAGGTGCGGCAGGAAGCGGGCGGCGGCGGCCAGCCCCTCGGCCGAGCGGCTGTAGGCCAGGGCAACGAGGCGCCCTCCGGCGTCGCGGCCCACCACGAGGCACGAAGCCTGCGCCGGATACGCCTGGCCGCGGAAGCTGAAGCCTTGGCCGTCGGGCTTGGGGGCCTCGGGCAGCAGGCGGTTGAAGGCGGCCGGCAGCTCGCCCAGGAACATGACCGCCTCGGGGGGGGCGGCGGCCGACAGCTTCTCAGCCTCGGTGATCTCCCCCGGCTCGGAGGCCGAGAGGGCCTGGGCGCACTCGCGGGCGGCGGCCTGCAGCGGCCCGGCGGGCAGGGCGTAGGTCCTCGCGGCCGCGGCGAAGAAGAGGTTCAGGCGCGGCGGTATCTCGGCCTCCCCCAGGCGGCGCAGCACCTCGGCCTCGGGGTCCACCACCAGGCGCCGCGGGAGCGCGCCGGCCGTGAAGGTCACCTGGGCGCTGCCGCCCTCGAGGTGGATGACGGTCTTGAGGCGCACCCCGTTCTGGCACTCGACGACCACCGGCACGCGCTGCCGCCACAGGCGGCCCTCGGCCCCCCGCTGCGAAAGTGTGGCCGTCACGCGGTAGTGCCCCCCGCCCGTCCTCTCCACCCTGGCCCCGTAGAGCGCCAGGCGCGGCTCGCCCGGCCGGTCCACCCACTGCTGGAAGAACCAGCCCAGCTTGCAGCCCGAGGTCTTCTGGAAGCAGCGCGCGAGATCGCCCCAAGAGGCCTCGGCGAAGCGGTAGCGGCGGGCTGCCAGGCGCAGGCCCTCCCAGAAGGCGCGCTCGCCCACCTGGCGGCGCAGCTGATGGAAGACGAGCTCGCCCTTGGTGTAGCCGAGCACGTCACCCAGGCGGTCGCCGGGCTCCCCGAAGCCGGCCAACGCCCCGGTCAGGCGCGGGGCATAGACCGAGTACTGCTCGAGCAGGCGGCGGCGCTCGGAGGCGGCCGCGGCAGCCCCCGTGCGCTCGATGAGGTAGTAGTCGCTCAAGTACGCCGTCAGGCCCTCGGCCCAGTTGCCCCCGCGAGGGGTCACACTCTCGCCCCACCAGGAGTGGACGAACTCGTGGGCGAGCGAGCCGCCGAGCACGAAGGGCAGCCGCACTACCTGGCTCCCCAGCAGCGTCACCGAGGGCAAGCCCAGGCCGGTGGGAAAGAAGTTCTCGACCACGGCGAACTTGGGGTACGGGTAGGGCCCCAGGAGCTTGACGTAGAGGGGGACGAGCTCGCGCAGCTTCGCGGCATAGGCCGGGGCGAGGTCGGCGTCGTCGGCATAGAAGTAGAGGTAGACGGGGACCCCCGCCGCCGAATCCTCGTGCAGCTTGAGGGGCCCGCCGAGCAGGAAGTCGTCCTCGCCGGCCTCGGCACTCTCCCAGACGACGCGGGTGTGCGCCGCGCCTGTCTCCCGCGAACTCATACGCCCCACCGAGACGGCCTCGTAGCCGGCCGGGGCCTCGACCCTCAGCGCCAGGCGCGAGCGCTCCCCCGGCTGCCAGGGGCGGAAGGCCCAGGCGCTCGGCAGATACGTCCCCTGCGCGGAGATCAGCCCCGAGGTCTGGGTGGGCAGGCCGTGGCGGGAGCCCTCGCCGGCCTTGGGCGCGTCGTTGAGCTGGCCGCCGTAGTCCACCACCACCTGCGCCGCCCCCTTGGGCAGGGTGAGCTCCCAGGCGGCAACACCGCCGTGCGCAAAGACATGTGGTACGTCCTGGCGCTGGACGTCCACCGCGCGGCCGCCGCTGCTTGCGGCCGAAATCGTGAGATTCTCGTGGAGCACGAGCACCAGGCGGCCCCCGCCCTTCCCGGCCAGGGTGAGAGTGTCGCGCCCGGTGAGCCGGTGGGCGGCAGGGTCTAAGCTGAGCTGAACGTCGTGGCCGGCGACGCGTGGCTCAGTGGGGGCTTGGGCCACGGCACCCGCCGGCGGGGATGCGGCGAGCACGAGGCCGGCGGCAAGGACAAGAGTGAGAAGCCTGCTATATGCGTGGCGAGGCAAGCGGTCCTCCTGGCAGTGGCTGCTGGCGTGGCTGCTGGTCCCGGCTCTGGCTGTGGCTGCTGGGGGCGGCCGCTCGAATTTAGCTGCGGCGCCGGGCGTTAAGTCTCGCTATACTAAGCCCAAACCACGGGGTGGTCAACGCCTCCCCGCCCCGCGAGAGGAGCCTCCATGCCGCATCTGCCTCAGCTCGCAGACTGCGCCGCGCAGCTCGCCGCGGCCTGCCTCCGCCGCAGCGCCCTGATGTATCATCTTGCCTATCATCTTGTTGCCTATCATCTTGCCTGCGTGGCCCTGGCCGCCTGCGCCCTGATCGCGCTGCCCGCCGTGGCCGCGGCCCAAGCCCCCCATGCGCCGCCGCCCCCCGGTGGGGCCGCCCCCGGCCAACATGAAGGTAAGCTCGAAGGTAAGCTCGCTGAAGGCAAGCCCCCGCTGGTGGCCGGCATGATCATCAAGCTGCCCGAGGGCAAGCCGGTCACCTTCGAGGAGATGATCCGCGACCTGAGGCACGTGCGCGTCGTCTACCTCGGCGAGACCCACGACAACATGGCCGACCACGAGGGCCAGCTCGCGGTCATCAAGGCGCTCCAGGCCGAAGGTCGGTCGGTCGCCATCGGCATGGAGATGTTCCAGCGGCCCTACCAGGGCGTGCTCGACGACTGGGTGGCGGGCAAGCTCGACGAGAAGCAGCTCCTCAACCAGACCGAGTGGTACGACCGCTGGAGCATGGACTTCAGCTACTACCAGCCCATCCTCGTGCACGCGCGCGAGGCCGGCAAGAAGCTGCTCGCCCTCAACGCCCCCGAGGAGCTCGTCCACGAGGTGGGCCGGAATGGGCTCTCGGGCCTCAGCCCCGAGCAGCGCGCCAAGCTGCCCAATATCTATCTGGGCCGCGCCGAGCACCGCCACTACATCGAGCACATCTACCAGGCCCAAGCCGGGGTGGGCCACCACCAGAACAACTTCGAGCACTTCTACGAGGCGCAGCGCGTCTGGGACGAGACGATGGCCCAGAGCGTGGCCATGTACGTCGTGCAGCCGGGGGCAGCGCAGATAGTGGCCGTCATCGCCGGCAACGGCCACGTCGAGTACGGCCTGGGGATGCCGGGCGACGTCGTGGGCCGCGTGGGTGCGCCCTACCGCATCATCAGCTTCCAGGAGGAGGGCCACGTCACCTGGGAGCCGGGGCCCGGGCCGCCCACCCCGTTGTTCGACTACGGCCACCCGCTGGCCAACTACGTCTGGATCACCACGGAGAGCAAGGAGCAGGACAAGCCGAAGCTGGGCATCGGCGTCGGCAAGCCCCCCGAGGGCCAGACCGGGGTGGCGGTCGAGGACGTGATGGAGGGCTCCCCGGCGGCCAAGGCGAACCTCAAGGCGGGCGACGTCATCGTGGCCTTCGACTCCGAGGCCGTCGGCTCGCTGGCCGACCTGCGCTACGCCCTGTCCCACAAGCAGTTCGGCGACAAGGTGCGGATCGAGGTGGTGCGCGGCGGGAAGAAGGAGAGCGCCACGGTCACCCTCTCGCCCCTGCCCAAGGAGCGGCCGGCCATGAAGATGAAGAAGGGCCACCCCCCCGTGGGAGCGGCCCCGTCAGGTCGTTAGCCGGCTGGTTGGTTACTTGGCGGGCTCGGCAGGCGCGGCGTTGGTCACACCACCGGTCATTGGCTTAGTTTCGGGCTTAGTTCCGGGCTTCATCTCGGGCTCGCCTGCGGCCTCGTCAGGCTGGGCCGGGGCGGCCGCGGGCTTGTCCTCGGGCAGGAAGATCTGGACCTTTATCTTGCCCACGTACTCCTTGCGCAGCCGGTCGACCTCCTGGCGCTTCAGCGACTCCTTGAGCGGGTTCTTGACCTCGTCGAAGGAGAGCTGCCGCTTCGCCTTGAGGTCGCCCATCTTGATAATGTGGTAGCCGAAGCGGGTCTGCACCGGGGCGCTCAGCTCGCCCTTCTTGAGGGCCAGGGCCGCCTTGACGAAGTTCGGGTCGAGCGAGGTGACGCTCTGCCAGCCGATGTCGCCGCCCTTGCTCGCACTCATCTGGTCCTTCGACTCGGTCTTGGCCAGCTCATCGAAGGACTCGCCCTTCTTTAGCCGCGCCAGCACCTTCTCGGCCGTGTCCTTGTCCTTGACCAGGATGTGCTGGACCTTGAGCTGCTCGGGGGCGACGTAGCCCTCCTTGCGCTTGTCGTACTCCTTGCGGGCCATCTCGTCGCTGACCGTGGCCTTCTCGACGATCTCCTTGCTGTAGAAGGACTTGGCCAGGATCAGCGTCGTGGAGTCCTTGATCGCCTTCTGCACCTCGGGGTCGTTGGCGACACCGGTGCGGCGCGCCTCCTGGGCAAAGGCGTAGATCTCGACGAGGTCCTGGAGGATGCGGCGCTTGGCGTCGGGCGGGCGATTCTTGGCCGGGAGGCGGCTCAAGACCTCCTCCAGCTGGGCTTCGGTGATGACCTCACTACCCACCCGGGCGGCGATGCCCGCGGGCTTGTCCTTGGCAGCCGCCTGCTTCTTGGCGGAACCGGCCGCCTTGGCGTCCTTGGCCAGCGCGGGGCTGGCGGCCAGCAGGGCGCACAGCAGCAGCAGGCAGACGAAACGGAGCTTGTTCACGGAAGACCTCCTTATTTGTTGGGGCCGAAGTGCCACGTTGCTTTAGCAAAGCCCGCGCCGTGCCGTCAAGAACCATTAATTTTTTTCATCCTGCCACCATAGCCCGCACGGCCCGGTTGACAAACGCCTTGCCCGCGCCGGTTTGACGCCGCCTCCCCCCTGCCCTACCATGCTTATGATGCCGGTGACAGCCCGAGGGCGAGCCTTGCACCGGGCAAGCTTGGGGAGAGGGGGCTAGCGGTGAAGAACCGTGAGGTGGCCGGCCTACTGTCGCGGATCGCGGACCTCTGGGAGTTCAAGGGCGTGAACCGCTTCAAGATCGTCGCCTTCCGGCGCGCGGCGATGGTCATCGAGAACATGGCCGAGGATGTCGAGGACGTCTGGCGCACAGGTAGGCTCAAGGAGATCGGGGGCATCGGCGAGGGGATCGCCCACCGCATCAATGAGTACCTGGAGACGGGCAAGATGGCCACCCTCGAGGAGGCCTCGGCGGAGGTGCCCACGAGCCTCATCCAGCTCATGGAGCTGCCCGGCGTGGGGCCGTCGACCATCCGGCTGGTGCATGCCTCTCTCGGGATCGACGACGTCGCGGGGCTGGAGCGGGCCGCCCGGGAGGGCAAGCTCCGGGGGCTGCCCGGCATGGGGGCCAAGAAGGAGCAGAACATCCTGCGCGCGCTCGAAATTTGGGGGCGCAGCCACGAGCGCATACCTTTGGGGTTGGCCCTGCCCGAGGCCGAGCGCGTCGTCAGCGCCCTGCGGGAGCGCGGCTTCACCGGCCCACTGACCCCGGCGGGGAGCCTGCGCCGGATGGCCGAGACCATCGGCGACATCGACATCCTGGCCGCCGCCGACGACCCCGAGGCCCTCATCTCCGCCTTCGCCTCGCTCCCCTTCGTGCGCCACGTCCTGGCCGCGGGCGGCTCCAAGGGCAGCATCGTCACCGAGGCCAACCTCCAGGTGGACCTGCGCGTGGTGGCCCCCGAGTCCTACGGGGCGGCCCTGCAGTACTTCACCGGCTCCAAGCAGCACAACGTACGCCTGCGCGGCATGGCCCGGGCCCACGGCCTGAAGGTCAACGAGTACGGCGTCTTCCGGGGCGCCGAGCGGCTCGCCTCCCGCACGGAAGAAGAGGTCTACCGGGCCGTCGGCCTGCCCTGGATCCCGCCAGAGCTGCGCGAGGACGCGGGCGAGATCGAGGCGGCCCTGGAGGGCAGGCTGCCCCGTCTGATAGATGAGGGCGACATCCGGGGCGACCTCCACGTCCACTCGCGCTGGAGCGACGGCATCAACCGCTGCGAGGAGCTGGCCCAGGCGGCCGAGGTGCGCGGCTACGCCTACCTCGCCGTGACCGACCACTCGCCCTCGCTGCGCATCGCCCACGGGCTCGACGCCGAGCGGCTGGACAAGCAGCTTGCGGAACTCGCCGAGCTCAACGCCAGGTTGCGCAGTGTCACGCTGCTCGCCGGCTCCGAGGTGGACATCAGGCGCGACGGCTCCCTCGACTGGGGCGACGCCGAGCTGGCCAAGCTCGATTGTGTCGTGGCGAGCGTCCATTCAGGCTTCAAGGACGACGAGGAGACGATGACCGCGCGCCTCATCCGCGCCGTCCGCCACCCGGCCGTGAACGTCATCGGCCACCCCACGGGCCGGCTGCTCGGCTCCCGCGAGCCCTACCGCGTCGACCTGCCCCGCGTCTTTGCCGCCGCGGCCGAGGCGGGCTGCGCCCTGGAGCTCAACGCCTTCTGGAACCGGCTCGACCTCTCGGCGCCCCAGGCCAGGCTGGCCAAGGAGGCCGGGGTAAAGTTCGCCGTCAACACCGACGCCCACCAGACGGGGCAGCTAGGCATGATCCGCTTCGGGGTGGGGCAGGCGCGGCGGGGGTGGCTCGAGCCCGAAGACATCATCAACACCTGGGAGCTGGCGAGGCTCCGGCGCTTCCTGGCCAAGGGCCGCTAGGCCGAGGGCCTAGAACTAGGCCACGGGCCTAGAACCATTGCCGGCCCCATCAAGCTCAGCAGCTATTGAAAGCTCAGTGCGGGGCCGGACTCCCACTGCCGCTGGCAGCGGGTCGGCGGTGGCTATTCGGCATCTTCCTTTCAGCGTTCAGAGGTCGAGGGGCTTCTTGCGCGTGCGCAGCCGCTCGTAGAAGGCCAGCGGGGCCAGCTCGGGGAAGGCCGCCCCGGACTTGAGCGCGAGGTGCCGGCGCACCGCCACGCACAGGTGGCACTTGGCCGCGTAGCCCTTCTGGTCCGGCCGGAAGCCGTAGCGCTGCCCGGCCAGCCGCACCAGCCCGTAGGGGCCCTCCTCGGCCAGGGTGGAGACGACCACCGAGGCGGCCGGGTCGAAGCCGCCCACGAAGGAGGGCAGGTCATCGGCCTTGCCCAGCGAGATCCCCCCGCAAAACGACGGGATGTAGTTGCCGTAGGGGTCGAAGTGGGCGTGGCCGCTCTCGAACAGCTCCATCCGGCAGCCCTGCCCCTCGAAGTGCGTCGCCCGCCAGCAGCGCGCCAGCCCGGCGAGCTCCAGCCCGCAGCGCCCCCCGGCGATGAGCCGGTAGCCGTGCCAGAGGAGCTTGCCCGCGCCGTTGACGCCGTGGCGCTCCACCCAGCGCCGCAGGGGGATGGGGCGCTTGCCCTCGGGGTCGAGGCGCACCCCGGCCAGAAGCTTGAGCCACTGGTGCTGGTAGATCAGGACGCGGCCCCGGCCGAAGACCCCACAGGCCGCCTCGATGAACGACACGCTGCGGGCCAGGGGGAGCACCTCGGCGTGGAAGGGGCTCACACTTATGAGCAGGCGCCGCAGACCGGCTTCGTAGAGCGCGCGCAGCTTGGCCCGGGAGGCGTCGTCGTCGTGGAACCAGGAGCCCGACGTCTCGACGTACTCGATGGGCATCGACAGGCGCACCGCCTCGCGCACGGCGTGCCGGAGCAGATCGAAGCGCAGGAAGGGCTCGCCGCCCGAGAAATGAACGCCCCTGGGGTGCCGCCAGACCTCACGCACACCCTCCAGCAGCCGCGTCACCTGCTCCGCGCTCATCCAGTCGCGCCAGCCGGGGCCGCAGGCGTAGAGGCAGTGGCGGCAGGCCAGCTGGCAGCGGTAGGAGAGCATGAGGCCACAGGAGTGCAGCGGCACGAGGCCGCGGGGTTCGTCTTTCTTGCGGAAGCGGTCGAGTAGGCCCAAGTCACTTATCCCTTTCAGGTTGCACGGTCTCTTCTGCTATGGCCCCCTGGAGGCCCGCCTGTCAAGCCGCACCCTTGACCCGTGCCCGCCCGCTCGCGTAGTGTCCGGGGAATGAAGGGTAAGGTCTGCCTCATCAACGCCAACCTGATGCGCCCCCCGATCGGCCCCATCGGCCTCGATTACCTCGCCGACGCCCTGGCCGCGGCGGGATATGCCCCCGAGGTCCTCGACCTCGCCCTGGCCGCAGACCCCGAGGCCGCCCTGCGCGGCTACTTCGCCGCCGGCGAGCCCCTGGCCGTGGGGCTCACCATCCGCAACACCGACGACTGCTACTTCCCGAGCGGCGATTTCCTGCTGCCGGAGGTGCGGCGCCTCATTGGCCTGCTGCGCGAGGTAACTTCCGCCCCCATCGTGGCGGGCGGGGTGGGCTTCTCGACCAACCCCGAGGCCGCACTCGAGTACCTCGGCCTGGAGCTTGGCATCCGCGGCGACGGCGAGCACGCCCTCCCGCGGCTCTTGTCCGAGCTGGCCGGGGACAGGGAACTCGAGCGGGTGCCCAACCTCGTCTGGAGCCGGGGCGAGCGGGTGATCCGCAACCGGGCCGCCTACCCCTCACTCAAGAATACCGCGCACTCCCGCGCCTTCGTCGATAACATAACTTACTTTCGCCTGGGCGGCATGGGGGGCATCGAGACCAAGCGCGGCTGCCCCGGCCGGTGCGCCTACTGCGCCGACCCCGTGGCCCAAGGGCGGCGCTCCCGCCCCCGCCACCCCGGGCTCGTCGCCGACGAGGTCGAGCGCCTCCAGCAGGCCATCGGGCGCGACGAGCGCTTCTTCCTGGGGCTGCGCGAGGAGAGCGAGGCCAACTACAATTACAACGACAACGAGGTGCTGGAAAGGGCGATCGCGGGCGGGATGCGCGGGGCCTACTGGGACATCCTCAGAAGGCTGGCTGAGGGATAGAGGGCTGGCGATAAGCGTCGTCCTGCCGGTCGGGAGCCCCGACGGGCAATGCCGGGGCCTTCCAGCCCAGTGGCCGCTGGATACTCTGGCGTGGCCCCGGAATCCCGCTGCCGTTGGCAGCGGGGCGTGGGTGCCGCTACTTCGGCTTCCTCCCGTCAGTCGTTCATCTGGCACAGGAGCGCCTTTTTCCGCTGAGCACCCAAGTGAGCCTCTTCTCTTCAACCATCCGTGCTCTGCCTTGCAGGCGCCATTTGGGATAGCCCTTGCGGGTACCCGCCCGTCACAGGGCTTCCCGACCTTTGGCAGGCAGGCCTGCACCACTCCAGGCACCACTGGGGCAATTTCTAGCTCAGTGACTCCAGGTGTCGCGGTGGCCAATGGGGCCTGCAATGCAAAGGGCGCGCACTTCCTCTCGGGGCGCAGCCCTCAAGTGCGCGAGGGAAACCTGTGGCGACTGCGGGTGCAAGGGCATCCCTGGCGCCAGAGGCAGAGCACGAGCCCGCCCGGCGACCGAGGGCCTCTTGCTGTTTCTTGCTGTGTCTTGCTGTGGGGGGCGAGCCACCTGCCTGTAGGCGGCCCGTGTGGCGGGGGTTACTCCAGCGCTTTCAAGAAGCCTTCGATGCGGTCGCGGCGGGCGGCCAGCTCCTGGGACAGCTCTTTCATCTGGGTGGCCGAGAAGCCGAGCTTGAGGCCGAGCAGGTACTCGAGACCCGCCTTGGGGGCCCCGCCGGCCCCGATGCCGGCCTCCTGGCAGACGTTGTCGGCCAGGGCGACCACGAGGGCCGCCTCGGGCACGGAGCCGCTGCCCTCCCAGGCGTGGTGGTGGCGCAGGCCGCTGATGATATTGGCGGGGAGCTTCCAGCGCTCGAGGATGAGCTGGCCCGCCTCGGCGTGGTCGAGGCCGAAGCGCTCGCGCTCGAGCTCGATCAGGGGGCGGCGCTCGGAGGCGGCCCGGCCGATGACGTGGGCATAGTCGCGGGGCAGGTGCTCATCGAACACGAGCTTGCCGATGTCGTGGAGCAGGCCGCACATGAAGTAGAACTCGTCCGCGTGGCCCCGGCGCTCCGAGATCAGGCGGGCGGCCGTGGCGACCCCGATGCAGTGGAGCCAGAACTGGCGGCGGTCGAAGTGGTGCGAGCCGCCCCGGCCGAGGCGGTCGAAGACACTCGTGCTCAGGGCGATGGAGCGCACCTGGTCGAAGCCCAGCACGACGACGGCCCGGCCGATGGAGTCCACCTTGCGGTAGTTGCCGTAGTAGGCCGAGTTGGCCACCCGCAGCACGGCCGAGCAGATGGCCTGGTCGCCCTCGATGTAGCCGGCGAGCTGCAGGCTGTTGCTGTGCTCGTCGCGCACGATGGCCATGATGTTGCTGACCACCTCGGGCAGGGTGGGCAGGCTGCCCAGCCGGTGCTTGATGACCTGGCGGAACTGCTGCCCGCAGACCTGAACGGCCTCGGGCACGCCCCCGGCCTCGCCGCCTTCCTTGACCTCGTTAGGTTCCATTGCCTGCTCCGACCCTCTCGACACACTTATCGGTCCCTGGGGCGGCCCCTTGAGCGCTTGCTCCGTTGCCGGGGACCCGCGCCTCTGCTATGGCTGGCCCAAAGAGGGAGTTTTGGGGAGGGCAACAATGGACTGCGCCAGGCTGATAGAGGTCGCGGCGGGCAGGCGGCCGGCCGACCTGCTCATCAGAGGTGCCCGGGTGGTGGACGTCTTCGGGCAGCGGGTCACGTCCGGCGACGTGGCGCTGTTTGAGGGATATATCGTTGGGATATCGAGTTGTTATGAGGCCAAGACGGTCTATGACGCGGCCGGTCGCTACCTGGCCCCCGGCTTCATCGACGCCCACATCCACCTGGAGAGCTCGGCCCTGCTGCCGGCCGAGTTCGCCCGGGCAGCGGCCCCCCACGGCACCGCCCTGTGCGTCTGCGACCCGCACGAGATAGCCAACGTCCTGGGATTGCAAGGCATTCTCCTGATGGCCGAGCTTTCCCGCAGCCTCCCGGTAGATTTCCGCTTCAGCCTGCCCTCCTGCGTCCCGGCCTCCCCCCTGGAGACCTCGGGGGCGGAGCTGGCCGCCGCCGACCTGGCCGAGCTGGCAGGTGAGCCCTGGGTGGCGGGCCTGGGCGAGGTGATGAACTTCCCCGGCGTGGTGGCGGCCGACCCCGGCCTGCTGGCCAAGCTCGAGGTTGTCCCCGGCATGCCCCGCGACGGCCACGCCCCCGGCCTCACGGGCAAGGCGCTCGCCGCCTACCTTGCCTGCGGCATAAGTTCCGACCACGAGTGCACCACCGCAGACGAGGCCGAGGAGAAGCTCTCGGCGGGCTGCCACATCATGATCCGCGAGGGCTCGACGGCCCGGAACCTCGCCGCCCTGGCCCCGCTCATCCGCCCTGCCCTCCTGCCGCGCCTGATGCTCGTCTCGGACGACCTGGGCCCCGACGAGCTGCTGGCGGATGGCCACCTCGACCGGATACTGCGGCGGGCCCGCGCCCTGGGGGCCGACTCCCTGGCCCTCCTCAGGCTCGTGACCCTCAACCCGGCCCTCTACTTCGGCCTGGCGCGCCGGGGTGCGGTGGCGCCCGGCTACTGCGCCGACCTGTGCCTGCTAGACGACCTGGAGGGCTTTCGGGTGAGTGCGACCTGGAAGGCGGGCCGCCTGACCTCGGAGGGGGGTGAGCTGCTGCCCGACGCCCTGGCGGGAGCCGCGGCCGGGGACCTCAAGCCCGAGAACACGATGCGCCTGGCCCCGGTCACGCCCGAGGACTTCCGGGTGCCCCACCGGGCAGGGAAGGCGCGCGTCATCGAGATCGTTCCCGGCCAGATCGTCACCGGCCAGGGGGCGGAGGCGCTGCCCGAGCGCGCGGGCGCCGCCTCAGCAGACCCGGCGCGGGACATCCTGAAGCTCGCCGTGATCGAGCGGCACGGGAGGAGTGGCGGGGGGGGCAGGCCCGACATCGATCCCAATATCGGCCCCAATATCGGCCTGGGGTTCGTGCGGGGGCTGGGGCTGGCGCGCGGTGCCGTCGCCTCGACCGTGGCCCACGACTCCCACAACCTGATCGTGGCCGGTTCGAATGATGCCGACATGGCCCTCGCGGCCAATGCCCTGAGGGAGTGCGGCGGGGGGCAGGTGGTCGTGGCGGAGGGCAAGGTCCTCGCCCGGCTGGCCCTCCCCGTGGCCGGGCTGTTGAGCCTGGAGAGTGCCGCCGCGGTGGCCTCCGGCGAGCGCGCCCTGCGCCAGGCCGCCCGCGAGCTGGGCTGCCCGCTGGCCTCGCCCTTCATGGCCCTGAGCTTTCTCGCCCTGCCGGTCATCCCGGCCCTCAAGCTGACCGACCGCGGCCTGGTCGACGTGGGGCGCTTCGAGCTGGTCCCGCTGTGGCTCTAGCTAGGCCAAAGGCCTAGAACCGACTGCCGGCCCCTCGAAGCTCAGTGGCGGCCTGCGGCTCACTGCGGGGGCCGGGGTCCCGCTGCCGTTGGCAGCGGGGGGCAGTGGCACTGAAGCGGCTCTAGCCCTTTTTGAACAGCGCCTCGAGCCTGCGCCTGGCCTCGGCGGCCGGGTCGGCAGCCTTGGCCCCCGGGCCGCCCTCCCCCGGGGCAAAGTAGTCGCAGAAGTTGGCGCGGTCGCGCTCTGCGACCTGCTCGGCCTGCGGCTCGCGGCATTCATTATGGGCGCTCTGGTCGTGGAAGCGGCAGTTCAGGCAGCAGTGGACGTCGCGGCCGCACCTGGGGCACTCATCCCTCCGGCCAAACGGCCCTGCCCCCAGTGCCTGCCCGCAGAAGGCGCATCCGGCCATACCCTCACCCCCCCAAAGACTCGCTCCCGGCCCGAAGAATTATGTTATAGCCTCCAGGTGCCGGCCGGGGCAAGCTCGGGCAGCCAATTCTAAATTCGGCCACGGCAGGGTTTGACGCGGGGCCCGCGGGCGTGTATTTGTTTAGCCAAGCAGGCACTTGGGGGCGAGGAGCCAATGGCCGACAGCCAGCAGAAGGATGCCTCGCCGGAGGCGTCGCGGGTGCGCGACGTCAGCCGGTTCGAGGTCAGCGCCAGGCGGCACGTCGAGGCGGCCCTGGTGCAGGAAAACGGGACGTCTTTCATTCGGCTACGGGAGGTCAACGGGGAGGCAGGCAGTGAGCTGCGTATCCCGGCCGCCATGCTCCCGGAGCTGAAGCGCACGATGGCACGGATCGAGGAGGTCCTGTCCGAGGAGGGCCAGCTCGAGGACTTCGAGGACGCGGCCGCCTACCGGGAGAAGCCCGCCACTTTCGCCAACGACTCGGAGCGGGAGTTCGCCGCCATCCTCGACTTCTACCGCATCCGCTGGGACTACGAGCCCTCCACCTTCCCCATCAATTGGGACTCGCGCGGCAACGTCTCGGAGAGCTTCACGCCGGACTTCTTCCTCGCCGACTTCAACCTCTACATCGAGCTGACGACGATGAAGCAGAGCCTGGTGACGCGCAAGAATCGGAAGGTGCGGCTCTTCAAGAGGCACTACCCGGACAAGCCGATCAGGATCTTCTACGGGAAGGACTACCGGGCACTCATCACCAAGTACGGCCTGGCCGCGAGCGCCCAGGTAGCGGTGCCATAAACAGGTGGCGGCGCCATAAAAAAATTGGCCCCGAGAAGCTTTGCTCGGCCTACCGCTACCCAAGGCGACCTTCTTCGGCTAACCGTACTCCCTCTCATCCTTTCGGGTGAGGGCTTTCCGGGTCGCCTCCAGCCGCCCCGAGTGGTTTCGGCCTACCGTCCACCTCTCGGGACCACTTTTATAGTAACTCCGGCTCAAGTTGGAGGTCAAGGGGTGTGATGGCGGCCGGCCTGAAAAAATTTGACCCCGGAAGACTCGTTCCGGCCTACTCTCTCCGAAGAGACCTTCATCGGTTACCCTTACTGGCCTGTCCCTTTCGGGAGGGGTCTTCAGGTTGGCCTCCAGCCCCTCCGGACGATTTCAGCCTACTCAGAAACCTTCCGGGGTCAGATGACCCCGGGAGCCTTTCGGCCTACTATCTCCGAAGAGACCTTCAACGGTTACCCCTACTCGGCTTCCCCTTTCGGGAAAGATTTTCGGGTTGGCCTCCGGCCCCTCCGGATGAGTTCGACCTACTCAATCTCCCGGAGTCAACTTCAGGATAAGGTCGGCATCGGGCGGGCGTCAACACCCGATTTCGCCTTGCGGAGAGATTTTTGAGCCGATGGTAAAAGACAAGCACATCCGAGAACTTGTAATCCCGGCCGCCAAGATACGGTCACGCGTGCGCGAGCTGGGCAAAGAGATCGGGCGCGACTACCGCGGGCGCGACCTGATGCTGCTGGGCATCCTGCGCGGCTCGCTCCTGTTCATGGCCGACCTGCTGCGGGCCATCTCGATCCCGGTCTCGGTCGACTTCATGGCCATCACCGGCTACGGCGGCACGGGGGGCACCAGCAAGGTGGTGCGCGTGGTGAAGGACCTCGAGGAGGACATCGCGGGCAAGGACGTCCTCATCATCGAGGACATCGTCGATACGGGGCTCACCCTGGGCTACCTGATGCCGCTGCTCCAGGCGAGAGGGCCGGCGAGCCTGCACATCTGCACCCTGCTCGACCGCAGCTTCATGCGCATCGTGCCGCTGCCCATCCGCTACCGCGGCTTCGAGCTGCCCGACGTCTTCGTGGTCGGCTACGGCCTGGACTGGAAGCAGCGCTACCGCAATTTGCCGAGCATCTACCGGCTGGCGATGGATACGTAGGCGGCCGACAGCCTCGGTATAGGTTCAGCAAAAAGCAAGAAACAGCAAGAGGCCCTCTATCGCCGGGCGGGCTCGTGCTCTGCCTCTGGCGCCAGGGATGCCCTTGCACCCTTCTCGCCAGCTCCTCGCTTGCGCACTTAGGTCGGCTGTGCCGACTTTGGAAGTGCGCACCCCTTGCAAAAAGGAGCAAGGGTCGCTGTGGGGCTGGCGAGTGGGTGCCCGCAAGGGCTATCCCAATGGCGCCTGCCAGGCAGAGCACGGATGGTTGAAGAGAAGAGTCCCCCATCAGCGCTGCCGACCCGCTGGCAACGACAGCGGGATTCCGGGGCCACGCCGAGGCCGAGACCACCCCTGAGTTATGAGGCCCCGGTTATTGCCCGTCGCGGCTCGCGACCGCAGGCGTAGCAGCGCTACGTTGAGGACTGCCTCGCGCCCGAGAACGCGGTATGGCGGAGCTTATCGGCGGCCGCCCTCACTACCGCGTCCAGGGGCTGGCCAGAAGCGAGTAATGGCGAGGTCTGGAGGGCGTCGCCACGCGGAGGCGTATCGAGATACGTTGAGCAGTGGCGGCGCGTGAAGACCCGCCAGGACGACGCTTATCGCCAGCCCGCCCCGCTCATCGCTGCCGACCCCGCCCGCCCCGCTTACGGCTGCATGACCTTGAGCGCCAGGTCCACCCTCCCGAAGCTGGCACTCACCTGCACCCCCGCCACCATGCCCCGGATGCGCTGCACGGCCTCGCGGGCGATGGCCAGACCCTCATCCAGCGCGGCCTCGGCACCCCGGTCCTGGGCCAGACCCATGCGCCGCAGGACCTCCTCGGGCACATTGACGCCCGGGACCTCGCGGGCCATGAACTGCGCGTTCTTGAGGGAGACGAGCGGCCAGATGCCGGCGATGACGGGGATCTTGAGGTGATTGATGCGTTTGAGGAAACTCTCCAGGGCGTTCACATTGAACACTGGCTGCGTGATGGCGAAGGCGGCCCCGGCCTCGACCTTGGCCTCGAAGTGGCGCAGCTCGCGCTCGAGGTCCACCGCCGTCGGGTTGGCGCCCACGCCGCACAGGAACGAGGTCGGCTCACCTATGGGCTTGCCGGTCAGGTCCACGCCGCGGTTGAGGCACTGGGCCAGGCGCACCAGGCCCACCGCGTCGAGGTCGAAGACGGCGGTGGCGTCGGGGTAGTCGCCGAGCTTGGGCGGGTCGCCGGTGATGATGAGGAGGTTCCTCAGCCCGAAGGCCGCGGCCCCCAGCAGGTCCGACTGCAGGCCGATCAGGTTGCGGTCGCGGCAGCAGACGTGCAGCACGGCCTCGATTCCCGCCTCGCGCTCGATGAGCATGCCCAGCACCATGGCGTTCATGCGCGCCGTGGCCCGCGGGCCGTCGGGGACGTTGATCGCGCCAATACCGGCGTCCTTGAGCGCCCGGGCCTTCTCGAGCACGGCCTGGGCACTCCAGCCCCGGGGTGGGGTCACCTCGACCGAGGCGACGAACCTGCCCGCGGCCAGGTCCTGCGCAAGGCGGGAGCGGCGCTCGGGGGGCAGCGGCTGCGGGGCCTGCTCGCCCTGGGTGGCCTCGGCGCGCAGGCGCGGCTGGAGCGAGAGGAGCGAGGCGCTCACGGCGCGGATGTGCTGCGGGGTGGTGCCGCAGCAGCCCCCGACCACGCGCACCCCCTTCTGGTACATGAACTTGGCGAAGGTGCCCAAATACTCGGGCGTGCACAGGAGTATCTGGCGGCCCTCGTGCGGCCTGGCCGGGCCGGCGTTGGGCTGGGCGAAGACGGGCAGCTTGGTCATGGCGAGCAGGTCCTCGGCCACCCCGAGGACGAACTCGGGGCCGAGGCTGCAACTGACGCCGATGCCGGCAAGCGGCCGCCTCTCCAGCTCGGCCACGGCGTCTTTAAGCGGCTCGCCGCTGCGGAAGCGCTCGCGCTCGCGCAGCGAGAAGGTGGCCACCACGGGCTTGCCGCCCTTGAGCGCGGCGTCGACGGCGAGGAGCAGCTCGGGCAGCGCGCGGAAGCTTTCGAGCAGGATGAAGTCGACCCCTGCCCCGGCCAGTGCGGCGGCCTGCTCGGCGTAGGCCGCGGAGAGCTCGGCGCCCTCCAGCGTGCCCCCCGAGGTGAGGCTGTCGCTGATCGGCCCGATGCCGCCCGCCACCAGCGCCTCGTCGCCGGCGACCTCCATGGCCAGTGCCGCCGCCGCGCGGTTGATGGCCACGACGCGCGCATCCAGCCCGTACTCTTTCAGGTGGTAGCGGTTGGCCCCGAAGCTGTTGGTTGTCAATATGTCGGCGCCGGCGGCGAGGTAGGCGGCGTGGATCTCGCGCACCAGGCCGGGGGCGGAGAGGTTCAGGCCGTCGAAGCAGGTGTTGATGTAGACGCCCTTGTTGTAGAGCATCGTGCCCATGGCGCCGTCGCAGACGAGCATCCGCTCACTCAAGGCCCTGGCCAGCTTGTCCATAGAGTCATCCTCTTCTACGCCTAGTTGGGTGCAGGAACTTCCAGCCTTCTGTGTCTACCCGGATTGACGCCCCCGCCGGCAACGTCCGGCGGGGCCCCGGCCGCCTCGTCAGCCGCCCAATGGCCAGCGAGGCTGGCAGCGGCCGGAACTGGGTGCAGGAACTTCCTGCCTTCTATGCCTACCCAGATTGACGCCCCCGCCGGCAACGTCCGGCGGGGCCCCGGCCGCCTCGTCAGCCGCTCAATGGCCAGCGAGGCTGGCAGCGGCCGGAATTGGGTGCAGGAACTTCCTGCTTAGTCGCGGGGCACTTGCAGCATGCGTTCGATGGCGCGTCTGGCCCGGGTGGCGACGGGCTCGGGCACCTTGACCTCGCCGCGGCCCGTATCGAGGGCCTCCATGACGTGGGCAAGCGTGGTCAGCTTCATGTCCGGGCAGATGAGCTTGTCGGACGGGCTCACGAACGCCTTGCCCGGGTTGTCGCGCCGCAGGGGATAGAGCAGGCCCTGCTCGGTGCCGATGATGAAGGCCGCAGCGCTGGACTGCCGGCAGAAGGCCATCATGCCCGTGGTGGAGCGGATGGCGTCGGCCAGGTCCAGCACCTCGGGGCGGCACTCGGGGTGGGCCACGAAGAGGGCGCCGGGGTGAGCCGCCTTGGCCGCGAGCACGTCGTCTGCGCTGAGCCGGTCGTGGACCGGGCAGCAGCCGGCCCACAGGAGCAGCTCCTTATCGGTGTGGCGCTGGGCGTAGAGGGCGAGGTTGCGGTCGGGTGTCATCAGCACGCGGGGCCCTTCCAGCGAGCGGACGACGGAGTTCACGTTGGCCGAGGTGCAGCAGACGTCGCTCTCGGCCTTCACCTCGGCGGTGGAGTTGACGTAGGTGACGACGGGCACCCCGGGCAGCTCGGCCCGCCGGGCACGCAGGGAGGCCGCGGTGACGGCGTCGGCCATGGGGCAGCCGGCCGAGGGGTGGGCGAGCAGGACGCGCTTGTCCGGGCAGAGGACCGAGGCCGACTCGGCCATGAAGTTGACGCCGCAGAAGACGACCACGCGCGCACTCGTCGCCGCGGCCTTGATGCTCAGCTCGAGCGAGTCGCCGCACAGGTCGGCCACGTCCTGGACGTCGCCCACCTGGTAGTTGTGGGCCAGGATGATGGCGTCCTTTTCCTTGGCCAGGCGGCGGATGTCTCGTTTCAGCTTATCTACTGACATTTGGTTGCTCTTCCCGTTTAGCCGCTCCGCTCTTAGGGCTGGCCAGAAGCGAGTAATGGCGCGGCCTGGAGGGCGTCGCTCCGTTCACCGTGCCCCCCTCGGCAACGCCGGCCGGTCCCGCCCCCGCGCCGAGCACCCAGCAACCGCTTCGCCGCCAGGGGGCGGTTATCGCCCGTCGGCGCTGCCGACCCGCTGCCAACGGCAGCGGGACCCCGGGCCCACACTGAGCACCCAGAAGCCGCTGAGCCTCAAGGGCCCGGTTATTGCCTGTCGGCGCTGCCGACCCCGGCGCCTGCGGGCTGGATCACCTGCGTCCCCGGCGGCGGGGTGAAGTTGAACAGGCTGTCCTTGAGCCCTGTATTTTCCTTCATGTCCACGAAGCGCACCGTCGTGTCGTTGCCCGCCATGTCGGCACTCGTGGCCTGGACGACGCGGAGTGTATCGCGGGCCACCAGCAGGGTCAGGTGGCGCAGGTCCACGCCGCGGCCCGGCTTGGGGGCGAGATC
>Ga0315282_10006394_pt1 | contig 19737 bp, 18 predicted proteins | sample YL17G07_20_MG_FD_203693 | JGI IMG/M metagenome (GOLD analysis project Ga0315282, IMG submission 203693) | Sediment microbial communities from Yellowstone Lake, YNP, Wyoming, USA - YL17G07_20 | ecosystem: Environmental > Aquatic > Freshwater > Lake > Sediment | place: USA: Wyoming | collected... | reverse complement strand
TCCTAACTGCTGTTCTTTAAGAAATATTTAATTTCATCAAAGCTCCAAACTTGGTTTCTCCTTACCGGAGCGGCGTTTCCGGCGGGACGATCACCCGCCATGGTGATGATTTACTCGCATTGCATCACGCTGGTGGCCGATATTGTGGTTGGCAAACCTGGAATAATGCTTCCAAGTAGAAACCAGTTTTTGGTCGCCGATACCGTGACTTGCACGGGCTGACCCTTGGCGCCGGTACCATAGCCCGCACCACCTACGGTCACAGTAGGATGGAGGCTGGCGACCAAGGTTTGAGAGATATATTTAGTGGTCACGTAGTTTGCAATAGATGGTGACAGACTGCCGGGCGGAATGCGCGTGGCGGTGGAATCGACCTGAAAAGTCACCCCATAACGGGCCCCTTCCCGGCTGGCGTTGGTAACTACCTGACTGATATAGAAGCTATGGCCAAAATCTATGATCCCCCCGAGAATGAAGATTAATACGGTGCCCAGAATGGCAAACTCCACCGCCGCCATTCCTTGCGTCCGGCGCCGAAAACCCCGCCAACAAAGAAGGGATCGCTTAAATATGTGCGTCTGCATACCCATTCTCTCGCCTATATCCGTGGTCATCCCACGATATATTCGTTGTTGTACCTGTAAATTTACACCAGCGGGCTAACTCTTCTTGTCACTCACCAGATTATGCGGCAGCCCATTTGCCTCCGTCCAAAATAAATACATGCCTTCTTTCCCACGACCGGAGAAAGATGATAATAATCTGTAAACTAAAGATAGTTTGGCCGGCTCAGGAAACATATAGGGAAATCCACTGAATTTGGGGTACGAAATCTCGGATTTTAGGAGTAGGGAAATACTTAAGGTGGTGGTTATTGAACAGGATTGATTACGGGGAAATAAGCCGGGGACCAGGATTACAAACTAAAGCGCTCTTTATTTAAAGAGTGAGGGATATGGTCCCTTCTTGGCCATCTTCTGCAAATACTCCGCCGCCCTCCCCGTGGCCATGCGGCCCCGGGGGGTGCGCTGCAGGAAGCCGGACTGAATCAGGTAGGGCTCGTAGACGTCTTCCAGGGTGTCTTCTTCTTCACAGAGGGCGGCGGCCAGGGTGCCCAGGCCCACCGGCCCGCCGTCGTATTTCTCCAGGATGGTGAGCAGTATCTGGCGGTCCATGCGGTCCAGCCCCAGCTGGTCGATTTCCAGCAGGGTCAGGGCGGCGTCGGCTGAGGCCTTATTGATGCGGCCGTCGCCCCGCACCTGGGCATAGTCCCGCACCCTTTTGAGCAGGCGGTTGGCGATGCGGGGGGTGCCCCGGGAGCGTTTGGCGATTTCGGCGGCGCCGCCGGCTTCGATCTCGACTTCCAGCACCTGGGCGGCCCGGCGGACGATCCTGGCCAGGTCTTCCACCCGGTAGAAATCCACCCGGAGCATCAGGCCGAAACGGTCCCGCAGGGCCGGAGTAAGCAGCCCGGCTCGGGTGGTGGCCCCCACCAGGGTGAAGCGGGGCAACTCCAGCTTTACGGAGCGGGCCCCGGGCCCCTGGCCGATGATCAGGTCCAGGGTGAAGTCCTCCATGGCCGGGTAAAGGATCTCCTCCACCACCGTGGGCAGGCGGTGCACTTCGTCGATGAACAGAACGTCTTTGGGCTGAAGGTTGGTGAGGATCGCCGCCAGATCCCCGGCTCGCTCCACCACGGGCCCGGCGGTGGTCTTGATGCCGGCGCCCATTTCCTGGGCGATGATGTGGGCCAGGGTGGTCTTGCCCAGGCCGGGGGGGCCGTGCACTAGGATGTGGTCCACCGCCTCGCCCCGGGCCCGGGCCGCCATGAGGGCGATTTCCAGGTTGCGGCGCAGCTCCTCCTGGCCGACGAATTCCGCCAGACTGCGGGGCCGGAGTCCCACCTCCAGGCCCAGGTCGTCCACCTGGAGCCGGGGGTTGACGATGCGCTCATCCTGGTCCATTGACCCTAATTTATCGCACCCCGGGCAGATTTGCAAGCCGGGACCCTTGGCCATGAGGGCAGAGTTTGATAGACTTAGCCTGTACTATTACGCCAAGCATTAAATAAATAATAGAGAAAGGTCTGGAGCATGGCGGAAACAACTGAAAATAAAAAACCTGCCAAACTTGCGAATCGCCGGGTGCACATGGCGAATGAGAGGACATTTCTGGCCTGGGTCAGGACCAGTATCGGCATAATGGCATTTGGCTTTGTCGTCGAGAAGTTTGCCTTGTTCATAAAAAAATTATCATATTTTTTGGGCAAACCGGATGCTCATGAAGCAGTTCCTTCCTCCTTAGGATATTCGTCAATTTTTGGCATAGTTTTGGTGGCGATGGGCGCCATGATGGGTGTGCTGGCATTTATTAGGTATAAAAAGGTTGAAAGAGAAATAGATGAAGATACGTATCAAGCTTCGGTAATACTTGACATACTTGTAGCAATGGGAATCCTGGCCATCGGGATCTTCCTGGTATTTTACATGGTTCATAATATTTAAGAGATTGAGATAGATAATAATGCAACCAGCCATTTTTGCAGAGGGTATCGGCAAGTCCTATCGGGAGCGGATGCTCGGGCCCCGGAAGGCGGTATTGCGGGAGGTGGACCTGGAGGTAATCCCCGGGGCCATCTTCGGCGTCCTGGGACCCAACGGCGCCGGCAAGACCACCCTCATCTCCATCCTGGCCACCCTGCTGCACCCGGACACAGGTGCGGCCCGGGTACTGGGGCTGGATGTGGTCAAGGAGGCGGGGAAGCTGCGCCAGCGCATCAACCTGGCGGCCGCCGGAGCCCATTTCCTCTGGTGCCTGAGCGTCGAAGAGAACCTGCGCTTTTACGGCCGGCTCTACGGCCTGGGCGGCCGGGCCCTGACCGCCAAGGTCGAAGGACTCCTGGACCTGTTTCAGTTGAGGGAGCAGCGCCGGGTCCTCTTTGAACATCTGTCCACCGGCCTCAAGCAGCGTCTGATGCTGGCCAAGGCCCTGATCAACGACCCGGAGCTACTTTTTCTGGACGAACCCACCTCGGGATTGGACCAGGATATGGCCCAGCATATCCGGGAAGAGATCTTGCGTCTCAACCGGAAAACCGGCCTCACCATTCTCCTTACCACTCACAACCTGCGGGAGGCGGAGATGTTGTGCAGTGAGGTGGGCTTCCTGAAAGAGGGCCGGCTGGCGGCCCGGGGCAGCATCCCCGATTTGCAGCGGCGCCTGGGGTTGGGAGACCACCTGAGCCTGATCTTCCGAGACAGCCCGGCGCCCCTGGAGTATGCGCGGCTGCCCGGCGTCCTGGCCCATCGGATTCAGGAGGCCCGGGTGGACCTGGTGCTGGACCGGGCCGAAATCAGGCTGGCCGCCATCCTGGAGGCCGTCGCGCACGCCGGCCATGAACTGGCCCAGGTAAAGGTCAAACCCATGGACTTGGAAGAGATCTACCGTGAAGTTACCCATTAGCTGCCACCAAATCTGGGCCTTTACGGTCAGGAGCAGCCTGGTGAACCGGCGCAACGTCTTTGCCGTCTTCGAGATGCTCTTCTGGCCCGCCATCGGCATCTTCTCCGTAGGGCTGCTGACCCGCTTCCTCAACCTCACCGAAGAAACGGTGACCTTCATCCTCATCGGCGCCATCTGCATGAACACCATCCAAATCGCCCAACTGGACCTGTCCTACGCCCTGCTCTATTCCGTCTGGTCCAAGAGCCTGAAGCACGAATTCATCGCCCCCATCCGCCTCGGCCACATCCTGCTGGGCGCCGGCCTCATGGGGCTGATCCGCGGCTTTCTGGTCTTTCTGGTCATGGCCGTCATGAGCGTGGCTTTCTTTGATATGGAGCTGAGCCGGCCGGGAGCCGGGGGCCTGGCCCTGCTCCTGGCCGGGATGTTCATCAATGCCGCCATCATCGGCGCCGTGGTCCTGGCCCTGGTGCTGCGTTTCGGCCAGCGGGCCGAAGTGGCGGCCTGGGCCTTCTCTTACCTGATGCTTCTGTTGTGCGGCCTCTATTATCCCATCAGCGTGCTGCCCGCCGCGGTCCAGGTACTGGCCCAATTTATCCCGCTGACCTATTTCCTGGAGTATTTCCGGCACTTCTACGGCTTTCCGCTGCACTTCGGCCGGCCCCTGCTTTACGGCTTCTCCCTGAGTGTGTTATACATTTTAATTAGTTATGCCGTGCTCCTTTTCACCCTGAGGTCCGCCTTCCGGCGGGGCATCCTGTTGCGGCTTTCTGAGTAGGGATAAGGGCGACCCAGCGGGTCGCCTCTACGAATAAAATTGAAATTATCTAAAACTGGCAACTGACTACTGGCAACTGGCAACTACCCATGATCGGCGTGTTTGATTCCGGATTCGGCGGGTTGGTGGTGCTGCGGGAGTTTCTGCAGGTCCTGCCGGACTACGACTACCTGTACCTGGGGGACAACGCCCGGATTCCCTACGGCACCCGCTCGGACCGGGTGGTGCAGCGCTTCACCGAGCAGGCGGTGGACTATCTCTTCCGCCAGGGCTGCCAGCTCGTCGTCCTGGCCTGCCACACCGCCTCGGCCCGGGCCCTGCGGCGCCTCCAGCAGGTCTATCTGCCGGAGCGCTACCCCACCCGCCGGGTCCTCGGGGTGTTGATCCCCACGGTGGAGGAGGCCCTGGCCCGGAGCCGGGCCAGGCGCATCGGGGTCATCGCCACCGAAGGCACGGTGACCTCTCTGTCCTTCGAATTGGAATTGAAAAAACTGGACCCCGAGGTGGAGGTGGTGCAGCAGGCCTGCCCCTTGCTGGTGCCTTTGATCGAGTCCGGCGAGCAGGATTGGGAAGGCACCACCATGATTCTGCGCCGCTATCTGGCTCCTTTCCAGGAGGGGCGGGTGGACACCCTGATCCTGGGCTGCACCCATTACTCCATCTTGAAGGAGCAGATCCGGTCCATTATTGGAAATGGGCAGGAGTTGATCTGCTCCGGGCAGGTGACCGCGGCCAAACTGGTAGAGTATCTCCAGCGCCACCGGGGGCTGGAGAGCCGCCTGACCCGGGGCGGCACCCGCCGCTATCTCAGTACCGACCTGACGCCCCGCTTCCAGCAACTGGCCAGCCTCTTCATGGGCCAGGCGATCGATTCGGAGGTGGTGGAGCTGTAAATACAGTTTTTAGTTTCGAGTTTTGAGTTTCGAGAAAAATGAGTCGTAGTAGGGGCGGCCCGCTGGGTCGCCCTTTAGCTTCTCGTCAGAGTGATATAGGGCTGCCTGTGGCCGTCACAAATAGGCGAACAGCACCGCTCAATAGTCGCTTATAACTTGGTCATAGACCTTGAAAGTCGTAGGGGCACGGCGTGCCGTGCCCCTTATTATTTTTGCCCGAAAAGTTTCTGAAATTGGTGGCACAGGCTTTCCAGCCTGTGCTTAGCGCAGGCTAAAGCCTGCGGCTACCAAAAGAAAAAACGGGCCCGGAGGCCCGCTTTATCGAATCTATGTCAGCAGACGGCCCATGGCAGCCGTTTTATTGGTTAGAATTAAAAACTCGAAACTAAAAACTCGAAACTCGAAACCACTCCTCATCCCCCAGCACCACCGAGGTCTCCACCTGCCGGTCCGAGATGGTCCAGTAGCGCCGCAGCAGCCGGTCCTTCTCCGCCGGGGTCACCAGCTTGAAGCCGTGCTTCTCATAAAAACGGATGGCCCACCAGGCCGCGGCCCAGGTGCCCACCAGGACCGGGGCGCCGCCCCCTTGGAGTAAATGGCGCAGCAGTTGGGCCCCGAGGCCCTGTTGCTGCGCCGCCGGGGACACATAGGCGTGCCGGATCAGGGTCACTTCCGTCAAGGGCTGGCGCCCCATGACCCCCAGGATGACGCCGTCGGCCTCATAGGCCCAGAAATCGACCCCCGCGGCGATTTCCGCCCGCAGTTCGTCTCCGGGCATGTAAGGCTCTTGCCAGCAATCGTCGGGAATGACTCCCTGATAGGCCCTGGCCGCCCCATTGATGATCGCTAAGGCCGCCTCCACTTCATGGTTTCGCAAGGGTCGGATCAAGACTCGGCCTCCAATCACAGGGATTCGAGAAGTCATGGGACTGATTAGATAAGTGGCACCGGCTTCCAGCCGGTGATCACAGGCCGGAGGCCTGTGCCACTTGATAATCCCCCTTTAAAATGGGGGACTTAAAATCACAGCCTCAGGCTGGGCTCAATCAGGAGGCCAGGGGTTGGTGGGGCGTCGGCGTTGCCGCCGTCTCATCTTTTAAGCGGTGGCCGCATTTCGGACAGAAAGTGAAGTCGCTACCCACCAGTTGGGCGCATAAGGGGCAGGTATGCTCGTATACCCCGGCCTGGGCTGCCAGCGCCGGTGGGGGAGTGGGCTCGCCGACGCCAGGGTGGGCCGGCGGCGGCTGCAAGGGATTGTTGAAAGAGCATTGGGCCTGCTGGCTCAGCTCCGTGGTGGCCTGCCGCAGTTTGGCGAGATAGTACCCCGCCTTGGCGGCATACTCCGGCAGTTTCTCAGGCCCGAAGAGGATAAAGGCCAGGATGGCCAGGAGGACCAGCGCCTCAAAATCCATGCCGAACATCGTCGCAGCCTCGATTTAGGCCTTGGTGACGCGTTGGCCGCAATGGGGGCAGAAGGCGAACTCCCCGGAAAAATCTTTGTGGCATTGGGGGCAGGTACTGGTCTGCGCCGTCGGGCTGGGCGGAATTTCACCCTTGGAGGCCATGGATTCGGGATCTTCGTGGGCCTTTTTAAAGCTCCTGATGGCCTTGCCGATGCTTTCTCCCAACTCCGGCAGGCGCCGGGGGCCAAAGAGCAGCAGGGCAATAACCAGAATAATGATCAGGGTGGTGAAATTATAGCCGAACATTAGAGGCCTCTCATTGCCAAAAGATTTAACGAAATTATCTTAATTATAAGGGATAGATAACCCGTCTGCAAGGGGGCCGAAGAAAACTCCATGAAAGACTGGAATGTGGTGGTTACCAGCTTTATGAACCAGGAGCGCCGTCTCCTGTCAGAGTTGGCCGGGCTAGGGGAATTTCATCCCAGCGGTTTTCGGGAGGCGATCATCGGCAAGGTCCCGGATGTCGGGAAATTCTTGGAGGCCCTGAAGCACCGGTGGGATGAGCAACCCTTCTTGCCGGACCTGCTGAGTGCTGTGGTGCCCCTGCAGGAGGTCTTCCCTTTCACCCTTGAGAATCTGATGCCGAAGTTGCAGGAGAGGGTCCTGGCCTTGGGGCCGGAAATCGACGATAAAGCCTTTTATGTGCGGATGAAGCGCCGGGGCCACAAAGGGGAACTGGACAGCCAGGAGGTGGAGCAGGCCTTGGATGAGTTCTTAAAAGAAGAACTTGCCTCCCGGGGGCAGAAATGCCACATTGACTTCAAGGCCCCGGAGGTCATCGTGGTGGTGGAGACCATCCACAACCAGTGCGGCCTAGGCCTAGTCACCCGGGAGATGAAGGAGAGGTATCCGTTTATTAAGGTGAAGTGAGGGGTTAGCAGTTATCTGATAGTAGATTCCCGGCATAATCAGTCAGCCATTAAAAACTCGAACCCTACTGCTCACTGCTGAAAGCTCACCCATGGACAAAACCGCCTCATTATTCGCGCCGCCGCAGCCCCTGGCGGCCCGGTTGCGCCCCCGGAGCCTGCAGGAGTTCGTGGGCCAACAGCACCTGGTGGGCCCCGGCCGCCTCTTATGGCGGGCCCTGAAGGCGAAGCGCCTCTTCTCCTCCATGATCTTCTGGGGGCCGCCGGGGAGCGGCAAGACCACTCTGGCGAAGGTTTTGGCCCGGACCATGGACGCCCAGTTCGCCGGCCTCAGCGCCGTCATGTCCGGGGTGGCGGACCTGCGGAAGGTGGTGGAGGAGGCCCGGCGCTGGCAGGAGCAGGGCCGCCGCACCATCCTCCTCATCGACGAAATCCACCGCTTCAACAAGGCCCAGCAGGACGCCCTGCTGCCCCACGTCGAGGAGGGGCTTATCACCCTCATTGGGGCCACCACCGAAAACCCCTATTTCGAAATCATCGGGCCGCTGCTGTCCCGGGCCCGGGTCTTCATCTTCGAGCCCTTGAAGGAGGAAGAGATTCTCGTCCTCCTGCGCCGGGCCCTGACGGATAAGGACCAGGGGCTGGGGTCCATGAAAATTGAGGTCGCAGAGGAAGCCCTGGCCCATTTGGCCCGCATGGCCGGCGGCGACGCCCGGCGGGCCTTGACCGCCCTGGAACTGGCGGTCCTCTCCACCGAGCCGGATGAGAAAGGGATAATTAGGGTGAGCCTGGCCGCAGCCCGGGAATGTATGCCCCGGCGGGACCTGATCTACGACAAGCAGGGAGACGCCCACTACGATACCATCTCGGCCTTCATCAAGAGCGTCCGGGGCTCAGATGTGGACGCGGCCCTCTACTGGCTGGCCCGGATGCTGGAGGCCGGGGAAGACCCCCGCTTCATCATGCGCCGCCTGCTGATTTTGGCCTCGGAGGACATCGGCCTGGCCGACCCCAACGCCCTGGTGCAGGTGGCCGCGGCTTCCCAGGCCCTCACCTGGGTGGGGCTGCCGGAAGGGGAGTACCACCTGGCCCAGGCCACCATTTATCTGGCCCTGGCCCCCAAGAGCAACTCCACCGCCGCCTATTTCCGAGCCAAGGCGGCTTTAGAGGAAAAAGGCGCCACCAAGGTCCCTACCCCCTTACAAGATGCCAGCCGGGACAAAGCGGCTTTGGGGCACGGCCGGGACTATCTTTATCCCCACGATTTTCCCGGCCATTTTGTGGACCAGCAGTATTTACCCGGGGAGCTGGCCGGGGCGCGCTTCTATGAGCCGGGCCCGGAGGGGCAGGAGCCGGAGCTGGTGGCCCGCTGGCGGGCCTTCCGAAAAAAAGTGACAGAAGCGGGCGGCGGCAGTGAACCGGCCGCAGAATAACCCCACGAAAATTACCTTTATAACGTTTCTTGAGACCTCCGCGAAAGTTCCTTTACTGTCATTCTGAGGGAGCTAAGCGACCGAAGAATCTCAAAAAATGCGAGTAAATACGAGATCCTTCGCTGCGCTCAGGATGACAAAACGGCTTTTCGCAGAGGTCCCTTCCTGGTATTAACCCCTCCCCTTTGGAATGCCAACCCCGGCCCCGGCCAGCCGACCCGAAGCTGTAGTCAGGATTGCCGGGACCGGGGAACTTCAAGGGCGGCCTCAACTACCGTCGTCTGCCGCCACCGCCACCGCCGCCGCCCCCACCGCCGGAGGGCCGGCTAACAGCGCCGCCCCCACCGCTGGGCCGGGAGGCGGCGTTGGCCCGCTGGAAGTTCTGGGTGCGCATCTCGCCCCGCTGCCGGGCGGCAAAGTCACGGTTGAGTTGGCCGCTATCGAAACTGGGCCGGGGTGCTGCGGCCGGGCGAGCCGCGGGAGTTGGACGAGTTGTGGCCGCGGGGCGCTCGGGTCGGGGAGAGGGCTGGGGGCTGGTGGCGGGCCGGGTCTCCGGTCTGGCCGCGCCGGCGCCGGACCACTGGTTGCCCTGCCGCTGTTGCCAGTTGCCCTGGTTGTCTCGCTTATAGACATTGCCGTTGCGGTCGGCCAGGACGTTATTCTGACCTCCCGCCGGCCGGACCTTGGGCTGGGCCGGCCTGGCCGCGGTCCCAGGCTTCTCGGGCCGGGCGCCGGCTTTCACTGCCTGCCCCTGGCGCTGGGGTGGTGCAGCCGGCCTTACCTGAGATGCGGGTCTCGTTTCCGGTCTCTGGGGACGTGAGACCAGGTTGGCCTGGTTTCCGGGGCGATTATAAAGATTGGGCCGGTTCTGCGGGCTCACCACCGGATGGACGATGGGCCGGCCGTCCGGCCGCCAGCCGGGAGGATGCGGCCCCGGCCGCGGGTTGATGACGTTGTTATGAATATTGTTGATGTTGATATTGTTATAGCCGCGGGGGCCCCACCAACCGCCGCCTCCCCAGTAATTGGGACCATGGCCCCAGGCGGCGGCGCCCACCGCCACGCCCGCGGCAAAGCCCACCAGCCCCGGGACGAGCCAGCTGGCCGGGTTATAATAGGCGGGCTGGTAACCCCAGTTGCCGGCGTAAGGATCATAGGCCGCGGCGTAGCCGTAAGTGGCCGGAGGCGGGATGTAAGCGTCAGGGGCGGCATAGCCCTGGTAGTTATAGCCGGTGCCATAAACCACCGTGCCGTTATCCACGTAGGAGCCGGTATAGCCGGGAGTGTAGCCCACGGTGACCGTGTCGTCGGTGGCTTCGTATACCTTGACGTACTTGGCGTTGTAGCGGGGGTTGCTGGACGGAATCTTCTCCACCTGCTTGGGAGGATTCACCGACACCTGCCAGGGGCCGTTGGGGGAGCCGGCCTCGTACCAGACCCCCTGATCCACGGCATAATACTTGGTCCCTTCCTTGAACACGGCCGTCCCGGTGTTCACGCCGTATTCCAGGTCGGTCTCGGCGATCTTCTCAAACTTGGGCGCTCCGGCGTACTCCACTTTGGTCGTGGCTTTGTTCCGGTCGATGGCGGCGGTCTGGGGAATGGCGTTTTCCAGCACCGCTTCCTTGGCCGCGGGGGTCCCGGCCACATTCACCAGGACGAAGCCTTTCACCGAGTTTTCCGGGATCTTGGCGAAGTCGGCGGGGAGCTGATTCGGCGCCACGTAGGTCCAGGGCCCTCCGGCCAGGGACTTGGTCTTGAACCAACGCCCCGAGATGAGGGCCAGGTGCTCCTGGGTGGCGGTGTCCAGAAAGATATTGCTTTCGGTATTGCTCACGTAAAGGAGGTTGGTGTCTTTAATGGGGGTGTACTGGGGCTCCCCGTCGGTGGCTAAAAGCTCCGCCGGTTCGGTGCTGACGATCACCTCCGGCATTTTACCGGCCTGGGCTTCCACCTTTTTGGCCGCGCTCTGGCCTTTGGCGCCCTTCCTGGCTTCGGCCTCCAAGGCCTTGATCGCCTCAGGGAGTTTTGCCACGTCCTTCCAGGGGCCCTTGAGATCGGTGGCGGCCAGCCAGTCTGCCCCACCTTTCAGGTAATAGGTCTTGCTGGAGGACTCATAGAGCATGAGGAAAGGCGTGTTCGCCACCCGCATCAGGGACGACTTGGGCAGCGGCAGGAGCTTGGGCTCGCCGTCCAGAGGCACCAGCACCGCGGGATGGGGGACGAAGATAATCTTGGGCGGCTCGTTTTTGATGCCCCTATCCTCGCCCTGGGCCTTCTCCACCACCTCCAGGGCGGCCAGCAGCCGGTCCAGGGAGATGGGGATGCTCCACTCTTGCATCTCGGTATTCAGGAAGGTTTTGAGTTTCTCCAGTTGTTCCGGTTTGGCCTCGGGAAACTTGGCGTCCGTGACCTTGACCTGATCAATGGTGGCCATGCGGGTGTCCCGGTCGGTCGAGACGTGGCCGGAGAGCCAGACGGCCCCAAATACCGGGTTTTGCCATTCCTTTTTCTTCACGGAGACCGCCGCCCGGGCCGTGAGGATATCGTCTTTAAAGTCCTCCAACTGCGGTTGGTACATGACCACGGTGCCCTTGGGATGCTCGAAGCGTTTGGGCCATGGGTCCTGGGCTGCCAGGGCCGGCCGGCCGAGAACCAGGAGCAAGGACAGCACCACCCCCCAGGGCAACCACCTTAACCAGAGCTTTTCCCAGTCCTTTTCCATCTTTAGGCCTCCTCTGCTTGGCACGAGGCAAGGAGAAATCTCCCGGGTCGGTCTCACGAACCGTGGCGTTCTCTTCCTTCCCTTATTTGGTGACCATCTTTAGGCTTGCCAATATATTAGCACGTCCGGCGGCCCTGTCACCCTTTCATCAGCGGTCCGGCTCATTTTCCGGTGAGTTGCCGGGTTGCTCAAACGCCGCCTATGATATATCCTGGTGCCCGGGAGGTATCTTGGCGCCGCCAATGATCCCTGACAAAAAATAAAAAAATTACCTCTGTCTCGGAGCGCTATGAGCCAAAACTATCTAAAAATTCGCAATGATTATCTCAAAAAAGCCTGGGGCAGATCACCGGAGGGGCTGTCCGTGTGCCTGCCGGCTGAACTTACCGCCGCCGGCCTGGGTTTCCGGGCGTTTGGCGAGGAATGCCTTCTGACTGAGGCGGAAATCACCCTGAATGGCGACGCCGCCAACGGCCCGGAAGGCCTGCTGATCGCCCTGTATGCCAGCGCGGTGCCCGATCTGCCGGTGCAGCTTGATTCTTTAAAGTCGTTCAAAGAACTGCCCAACAGCATGCCCTACCAGGGCGCTTTTGCGGCCAACGCCGAGCACCTTCTGGTTCCCCAGGTGATCGGCATCCACCGCCAGCAGGAGAGACTGGCCGCGATCTTTTCAGGCCGGATCAATGTCGCGCCCTTAAGCGGCGACTTTTCCTTCACCCTGTATCCGTTGCCGCGGATTCCTTTATACTACATTTACCATCTGCCGGATGAGGAGTTTCCGGCTTCAGTGACCTGCCTGTTTGCGGCCAATGCTCCCGATTTCATGCCCCTGGACGGTTTGGCGGATGTGGCGGAGTATACCGGCAAAAAGATGATTGCGCTCGTGGCTGGCAAGTATAGCGATTGCCACAAATAATTCCTCTTGTAGGGGCATAGCTTGCTATGCCCCATGATGGGTTTGAGGGCACAGCAAGCTGTGCCCCTACGCTAGCTAGCGCCCAAAAAAAGGGCGGACACACAGGTCCGCCCCTACACAAGATCAACTATTGTAATGAGCGCAGATTGGTATTACTTTTCCGTTTCCAGGGCCTGGGCCAGCAGTTCGGCGATATCATAGACCTTGACCGTTTCTTCCCGGTCCCGGGCCTTGAGGCCGTCCTCAAACATGATGGTGCAGAAGGGGCAGGAGACCGCGATGACTTCCGGATCGAGCGCCAGGGCCTGGTCGGCGCGGGCCTCGTTGATCTTCTTATCCCCCAGGGTCTCCTCCATCCACATCCGGCCGCCGCCGGCGCCGCAGCAGAAGGATTTGTTGCGGTGGCGCTCCATTTCCTGCAGGCGCAGGCCCGGGATGGATGTCAAGATAACGCGGGGGTCCTCATAGATGTCATTATAACGGCCCAGGTAGCAGGAGTCGTGGAAGGTGAGCCTTTTGTCCAGCCGGCGCCGCGGCGTTAGCCGGCCTTCCCGCAGCAGCCGGGCCAGAAACTCGGTGTGATGGTAAACTTCCCAGTTGCCGCCGAACTGGGGATACTCGTTCTTCAGGCAGTTGTAGCCGTGAGGACAGGTGGTGATGATCTTCTTGATGCCATAGCCGTTGATCGTTTCCGCCAGTTCCGTCGCCATGGTCTGAAACAGGTATTCGTTGCCGATGCGCCTGGCCGTCTCACCGCAGCACTTCTCCTCCGCGCCCAGGATGCCGAAACTCACCCCAGCCTGGTTGAGGAGCTTGATCATGGCGTTGGTGACCTTTTTGCCCCGCTCGTCGAAACTGCCGGTGCAGCCCACGTAAAACAGGTACTCCACCTCCGGGTTCTCGGCCAGGGTCTTCACTTCCAGGCCTTTGGCCCAATCTCCCCGGGTGGCAAAGGAGATGCCCCAGGGGTTGGAGTTGGTCTCCCAGTTGCGCAAGACCGTCTGGACCTCCGGCGGGAAATTGCTCTCCATGAGCACCAGGTAGCGGCGCATATCCACGTACTTCTGAATATGTTCAATGAAGACCGGACAATGTTCCATACAGTTGCCGCAGGTGGTGCAGGACCAGATTTCGTCGGGCAGGCAGACCTCGCCCACCAGGGCCTTGCTCAACTCGGCCGCGGGGCCTACCGCCGACTGACCCTCCTTTGCTTCGCCTTGATCGAGGAGCAATTTGCCCTTGCCCAGGAGGTGTTTTTTCAGGTGATGAATGGTCTCTTTGGGACTCAAGGGCTTGCCGGTGAGGTTGGCCGGGCAGTTGTCGGAGCACCGCCCGCATTCGGTGCAGGCATAGAGATCGAGGTTCTGCTTCCAGGTGAATTCCTCAATCTTGGAGACGCCGTAGGTCTCCACCGATTCATCCTCCAGGTCCAGCTTGGTGAGCTCACCCAGGGGCTTAAAACGGCGGAAAAAGACATTGGGGATGGCGCCCAGGATATGCAGGTGCTTGGAAAAGGGGATATAGACCAGAAAGCCCAAAATCACCAGAGTATGGGTCCACCAGAAAAAGCTGTACCAGCCCCTAAGGGCCGGCTCGGATAAACCGGCAAAGAGCCCGGAGAGGGCCATCGAGATGAAGGCGGCCTGGGGAAAGTAGCGGCCCGGCTCAAGTTGGGCCAGCCGGTATTCCGCGGCCCGGGCCCCGAACAGGAGCACGATTAACACCAGAATCATGCTGATAATGATACTGGCATCCAGGTTGGCCGCCTGCTGGTCACTAAAGCGCAACCGTTCCGGTTTGACCACAAAACGCCGGTAGAGGGAGACGCACAGGGCGACGACGACGCCGGCGCACAGGAGGTCTTGCAGCAGGTAGAGAGCCCCGGTCAGCGGCTTCCCCAGGAACTTCCAGTAGGCAAAGCCGTGATAAAGCCCGACTCCAAAGGTCTCCAGGCTACCGATGGTGATAATCACAAAACCCCAGAAGATGAGAAAATGGCCCCAGCCGGACGGCTCCCGGACTACCCGCCGCTGGCCCAGGACAAAGGTGACCACCCCCTGGAGCCGCTCGCTGATCCGGTCGAAACGGTCTTCCGGCTGCCCCAACCTTAAGATGCGGTAAAGCTTGTAGGCGGTGAGCAGAAAAAAGGCGAGGGCCGCGATAAAGATGAGCCCAAAAAGAAGATTGGCGGGAAAGTATCCCGGTTGCATGAATAACGCCTCCGATTCTTTTCAGCAGTCAGTAGCCAGTAGTCAGTTGCCAGTTATTAATAAGTGCAGAAATGGAGTTCATTCTTTATCCCCTCTCCCCCAATGGGGGAGAGGGTTAGGGTGAGGGGGAAGTAATCTCTTTTCCGCTCCCATTAATAAAAAATCGACTGACCGCTGAAAACTGACCAGTGGTCCATAAGATATCTAGATGAATTTTTAATTCCCTCCCCCTTGAGGGGGGAGGGTTAGGGTGGGGGTGGCAAAGCTTTTTCAGGATCGGAAACCGTTCATCTTGCCCCCTCCCCTAATGGGTAGTGAGTGGCCAGTAAAGCAATCGACTGACCACCGACCACTGGCCCCTGGCAAATGACTACTGGCAACTGGCTACTGATTAGCACGCATCCTTGAGTTTTTTCACTTCCGCGCTGAAGGCCGGCACAAACTGGAAAAGGTCTTCCACTACGCCGTAGTCAGCCTTGCTGAAGATTGGGGCCTCGGGGTCCTTGTTGATCGCCACAATAAACTTACTGGAGCCCATGCCGGCCAGATGCTGGATGGCTCCCGAGATGCCGCAGGCAATGTAGAGGGTCGGGGTCACTACCTTGCCGGTCTGCCCCACCTGCTCTGCATGAGGACGCCAGCCGGCGTCCACCGCGGCGCGCGAGGCCCCCACTGCCGCGCCCAAAAGCTGCGCCAACTCTTCCAGGACGGCAAAATGCTCGGGCCCTTTCATACCGCGGCCACCTGAGACAATAATCTGCGCCTCGGCGAGGTCCACCTTGCCCGCGGCGGCCTCGACACCGACCACCCGGGTCCGAGGCTCAGCCGGCAGAGAAACCGCCGGAGTTTCCACCGCGGCGCTTCTGGAAGCGTCCGGCAGGAGGCAATCCATTACGTTGGGGCGGCAGGAGGCCATCTGGGGCCAAAACCCCTCGGCCCATTCATACCAGGCCAACGCCTTGCCGGCATAGACCGGCCTTTTGGCCTTGAGGGCGCCGCCTTCGATCTTTAGCTCCGTACAGTCCTGGGCCAGACCGGCACCCAGGCGCGCCGCCACCCGGGCGCTCAGATCCTTGCCGTCCACCGAGGCTGCCGCGAGCACCACCTTGGGCTGCAAAGTTTGCAGGACTTCGGCCACCGCCGGGACATAGGTCTCGGCCAGATAGTCTTTTAACCGCGGCTGGTCCACCGCGTAAACCTTCTCTACCCCATACTGGCCCAATTCAGCCGCGAGAGCCGCCACCCCGTCGCCCAGGGCTATGGCCGTGAGGGGCTCGCCGAGAGCGTCGGCCAATCTGCGGCCCTCGCTGGCCACCTCAAAAGAGACCCGGCGCCAGGCGCCGCCTCGGAACTCGGTGATTACACATACTCCCTGTGCCATGTGTTGCCTCCTATGTCTATAAACCCTGAGAGCAGTTCTAATGGTGCGCAGGGCGCACCCTACACGCTGGTGAATGGGTCAATCAGTCTTTTACAGAAAACAGAAAACAGAAAACAGAAAACTGCCTTAAATGACTTTGGCCTCTTCATGGAGCAAGCGCACCAACTCCCTGGCCTTGCCGGCGGTGTCGCCCTCCACCTTGACCCCTGCCTGCCGCGGGGTCGGCATCTCCAGGGCGGAGACCTTCACTTTGGCGGCCGCGGCGCCCACCTGATCCGGGGACAGACCCAGATCGGCGAGCTTTTTGACCTCCAGCGGCTTCTTTTTCGCCTTCATGATCCCGGGCAGCGACGCATACCTGGGATTCCAGACCGCATGGGCGCCGCCAAAGGTGACCATGGCTGGCAACGGGGCCTCCAGGGTCAACTTCGCCCCTTCGATGGGCCGGTCGATCCTTACCCGGCCATTCTCCACGGCCAGGGCCACTGCCAGGGCCAGATGGGGAATGTCCAAAAGCTCGGCCACCATGATGCCCACCTGGTTCTCATCGTCATCCACCGCCCGATGGCCGCAAACAATGAGATCAAAAGGGATCCCCTGCAGGGCCGCGGCCAGAACCCTGGCCTTCCCCAGGGCGTCGCTGCCCTCGGTGGCCGGGTCATCCACCAAGACCCCTTGATCGGCGCCCATGGCCAGGGCCGAGCGGATAGATTCCACGGCGCGCTGGGACCCCAGGCTGAGAATAGTGACGTTGGCGGCCTGGCTGTCCTTGAGGCGCAGGGCCGCCTCCACCGCATACTCATCGTAGGGATTGATGACCCACTTGATGTCACTGGTGACGATGGATTTGCCATCCGGACCGATCTTGATGACCGTTTCCGTATCCGGTACCTGTTTGAGCAAGACTACGACATCCACCTTGTTCTCCTTTCTGCAGCTGATTCAAAAGAGACCGGCTAGGCCGGAACAGGAATCATAAAAACTTGGGCTGGCGCTTCTCCAGGAAGGCCGTGGTGCCCTCTCTGGCGTCCGGATGGGCAAAGCAGAGGCCGAAGGCGTCTGTTTCCAGGACCAGACCGCTGCGCAAATCCAGGCCGAAACCGCGATCGATTACCTGCTTTATGACCTGCATCACGAACCGCCCCTTTTGGGCCATGGCCCTGGCCGCCTTCAGGGATTCTTCCATGAGGCTGGCCGCCGGGAAAACTCGCGCCGCCAGGCCAATGGCCAGGGCTTCGGCCGCATCGATGGTGCGCCCGGTGAAGCACAGGTCCTTGGCCCTCCCCAGGCCCACCAGGCGGGCCAGGCGCTGGGTGCCGCCAAATCCCGGCATAACTCCCAGGTTGATCTCCGGCTGGCCGAATTTGGCCTCCTCCGAGGCATAGATGATGTCAGCGGCCATGGCCATTTCGCAACCGCCACCCAGGGCGAAGCCGTTAACCGCGGCCAGCACCGGAATGGGGAGTTGTTCAATTTTCGACGCCACCTCCTGGCCGATCTGGGAAATCTGCCTGGCCCTCAAGGCATCGGATTCCGATAATTCTTTGATGTCCGCCCCGGCGATGAAGGCCCGGCCCTGGCCGGTCATGATCAGGGCCCGGATCTCCGGATTTTCCCTCACCCGGTCAAAGACCTGGGAAATTTCGCTAAACATCTCGGCATTCAGAGCATTCAACCTGTCCGGGCGGTTGAAGGTCAGGGTGGCGACCCCGTTGTCGACGGCGAACAGCACGGTATTGTAGGACATAATGACCTCCTGATCCGGGATAATGGGGATTGCAGCCGCAGACAGTTTCTATAACCTATTCAAGAACCTGTCTCAGATCGCAAATAGGTTCTCAACCAACAAAATGGGAAAGGTAATTTTAAGTCCCCCTTTCCTAAAGGGGGATTTAGGGGGATTATTAAGCGCTTATTTAATCCCCCCTGCCCCCCTTTAGAAAAGGGGGGTGATTCTTCTCCAAATTGTGGGGCTCCGAAAGAAAATCCTGGTTGGGGCATCGCCGCGGCAGGCCGCAAAGGCGCACTCAGCCCCCTCAGGTGTGGCTAAACTCGCGCTCGGCTGGCGCCAGCGACTTGATCATCAAGACGATATCCGATTCATGGCCGGTCTTATCCATGACAAAGCCTTGCAAAACTGCGGCTTTTTCAAACCCCAGTTTCTCGAACAGGTAGAAGGCCTTGTCCAATTCCGGCGGAATCTCCGCGGTAAGCTGCTCCAAACCAAGTTGGGCGGCGATCTCCTCCAGGGTTTGGATCAGCAGGGTCCCCAGGCCCTTGGCCCGGTATTGGGGATCGGTGGACAGGTTTACCTCACCTTTGTGCCTGGTCCAGGCGCTGAGGTTGAATTGCAGCGAGGTGGCGCCGATAATCCGTTCCCCATGGAGGGCAATCAGGGGCAGCATGACGTCATAGTCCAGATTTTCCATCCAATATTCGATGACTTTGGGGTCCGTCACATCTTCTTTCAGTCGCGCCCGCTCCTCCGGCTCCAGGCTCTGGAAATAGGCCAGGAAGGCCTGCTCATCATCTTTCAATAAAGGACGCAAGGTGATGACGGTGCCGTCCTCCAAATTGACCTGCTTGGGATAATTCTTCACGAGTATTCCTGCAAGGTTATTCATCGCGGTCTCCGGCGTTTTGCTTGGGTGAATCAGAAATACCAAGAGCGTTCAACGATCATGGTAAAGCCCATGCCGCCCCCGACGCAGAGAGCGGCCAACCCCACCTGGGCATCCCGCTTCTGCATCTCGTAGAGCAGGGTGACCATAACCCGGGTGCCGCTGCAACCGATGGGGTGCCCCAGGGCGATGGCCCCGCCATTGACGTTGACGATCTTGGGGTCCAGGTTTAATTCCTTCAGGCAGGCGATGCTCTGGGCCGCAAAGGCCTCGTTGAGTTCGATCAGATCGATCGGCTTACCCAATGACTCTTTCGCCTTGGCGACGGCGTTACGGACCGCGTAAATGGGACCCATACCCATCAATTCCGGCTCGCAGCCCTGGCAGTCATAGGAGACGATCCTGGCCAGGGGCCGGATGCCCATCTTGATGGCCTTTTCCTCGGACATGACCAGCACCGCCGCGGCGCCATCATTGACCCCGGAGGAATTGCCCGCGGTGACGGTGCCGTCCTTGCGAAAGGCCGGACGCAGTTTGGCCAGCTTCTCCATGGTGGTGCCGAACTTGGGGTACTCGTCGGTATCGAAGATGAGGGCGTCCCCTTTCTTTTGGGGCACCTCCACCGGAATAATCTCATCCTTGAAGCGTCCGGATTTGATGGCCTGCTCCGCCTTGCGCTGGGACTCCAGGGCAAAGGCGTCCTGTTCTTCCCGGCTGAGGTGGAATTTTTCCGCCACGTTTTCGGCGGTGATCCCCATGTGGGTGTCACCGAAGGAGCAGGTGAGGCCATCGTGGACCATGGTGTCCAGGAGCTGTCCGTGTCCCATGCGCTGGCCCCAACGGGCCTGGGTCAGCACAAAGGGCGCCTTGCTCATGGACTCCATGCCCCCGGCCACGATGATCTCCGCATCCCCGGCCCGGATGGCCTGGGTGGCCATGATGATTGACTCCAGACCGGAGCCGCAGACCACGTTCACCGTCAT
>Ga0315282_10006393_pt1 | contig 19740 bp, 18 predicted proteins | sample YL17G07_20_MG_FD_203693 | JGI IMG/M metagenome (GOLD analysis project Ga0315282, IMG submission 203693) | Sediment microbial communities from Yellowstone Lake, YNP, Wyoming, USA - YL17G07_20 | ecosystem: Environmental > Aquatic > Freshwater > Lake > Sediment | place: USA: Wyoming | collected... | reverse complement strand
GATTTGTATGGTAGGATGCGGTTTGCACTAGATGTAATAAAAGGAATAAAGTCTGTAGTTGGAGAAAAGCTTCTCATCTTTTATCGCCATACTCCAGTAGAATGGAGAGAGGGGGGATATCATTTGGATGATAGTATGGCTTTTGGAAGGGAATTAAAGAAGATGGGTCTTAATGTTTTTGATATTTCTCCAAGTACTACTCCTGGCTCTTATCAATATGCATTACTTGCCAAAAAAATAAAAGAAGATGTAGATATACCAGTTGTAGCTGTTGGGAAAATGCATAGTCCTGAGTTTGCAAATACGGTAATTAAAAATAAATATGCTGATTTTGTAGCTATAGGTAGAGCACTTCTTGCTGACCCATTTTTACCTAAGAAGCTCGAGGATGGAAAATTTTCTTCTATAAATACCTGCAAGCAGTGTAATATCAAATGCCATGGATATTTAAAAAGAGGTTTACCAATATCTTGTGTGAATAATCCTTCTGTAGGTAGAGAATATCTGGAGAATGGACTCTGGAATAGATGGGGTTAATTATGTTTATTGAACATTATGAGTTTGGTAAGATTATTATAGATGGTATATCTTATACTTCAGATATCATTATCTATCCTGACCATATAGAGGATGACTGGTGGAGAGAAGAAGGACACCAGTTAAATATATCTGATATAATGGAAGTAGTAGAGTTAAAGCCTAAGGTACTTATTGTAGGTACAGGCGCTTATGGAATGATGAGAATATCATCTGAGACAGAGAAGTACCTTAAGGGAAATAATATCCAACTTATCGCCGAGAATACCAGTAGAGCTGTAGAGATTTATAACCAGACCACAGATAAATCAAAGGTGGTTTTAGCCTTACATCTTACCTGTTAATGGAGGGGTGGCAGAGTGGTTGATTGCGGCGGTCTTGAAAATCGTTGGCTGATGAAGCCCGGGGGTTCGAATCCCTCCCCCTCCGCCAAAATGGTTCAAAAGTAAGGGATTGAATAGGCAGAGATATTTTCTTATTGCTACTTTTCTCTTTTGGGCGTCTCTCTATATTTATGTCCCTATCTTTTCTCCATACGCTGAAAGTATGGGAAGTTCTTTAAAGATGATAGGACTTATTACTGGTTCTTATGGGTTTACTCAATTTTTATTAAGGGTCCCTCTAGGAATATGGTCAGATAAGGTAGGAAAGAGGAAAGTATTTATAATCATTGGTTTTGTATTCTCTATTATAAGTGCCATAGGTTTAGGCCTTTCAAAGAGTCCATTAGGTCTATTGATATTTAGAGGTGCAAGTGGTATAGCAGCTTCTGTCTGGGTTGCCTTTACTACTCTTTTTTCAAGTTATTTTTCCCCATCTTTGGTTGTCTCTTCTCTAAGTCTCTTAAATTTTTATAATCAGACAGGACAACTTATTGCTACCCTCATAGGAGGATTTATTACCCAAAGTTTTGGATGGAGGTCTTCCTTTTATGCTGCAGGGTTAATAGCCTTCTTTGGCTTAATTTTTAGCTTCTTGATAGAAGAAAAAAATCCTTCTACCTCTAGAGATACTTCAATTAAAGGCCTGTTAATAACTGGAAAAGAGCCACTTCTTCTTATAGCTTCCTTTCTTGCTATTCTAGTTCAGTATTTTTCCTTTGTTGTAACTTATGGGTTTTTACCTGTCTATGCAACAAAGATTGGAATTTCAAAAAGCGCATTAGGAATCCTTACTTTTATTTCTTCTGTACCTGCTGCTATTGCTTCTTTAGTTAATAGTAGGTCTTTTATGGCGAGATTTAATCAAAAACATCTACTTATCTCTGGTTTTATTCTAGCTTCTATCTCTTCAATCTTCATCCCGTTCACTAAAAACTTCTTCATCCTCTCTCTCCTCCAATGTCTAGGTGGTATAGGTAGGGGAATAAATTATCCTATACTTATGGGATTGAGTGTCTTAAATACCCCAGAAGAAAAGAGAGCCACTGCTATGGGTTTCTTCCAAGCTCTATATGGTATAGGTATGTTTGGAGGTCCATTTATTGGGGGGTATATAGGCTCTATATGGGGCTTGAATGGGATATTTATATCTACAGGTATTATTACAGCTATATCAGCTGTCTTGGCTAATCTACTGATAGACTCTAGATGAAATTCCGTGTCTATCTTTTGATTGTATATCTGCCTAATTTATGTTAAAATAGAAAATAAATGTAGATTAATAAATTTCACTTGGAGGTGAATAGTAAATTTGAGCCTTAGTAAAGAAGAAAAGTTAGAAGTTATGGGTAAATGTCAACTTCATAGTAGAGATACTGGTTCTATAGAAGTACAGATAGCTCTACTCTCTGAAAGAATAAGTAAACTTACAGAGCATTTGAAGGTATACAAGAAAGATTTTCACTCTAGACGTGGTTTGCTTATGATAGTAGGGCACAGGAGAAGATTGTTAGAGTATCTTCGTAAGAGTAACTTAGAGAAGTATCAGGAAATGGTTAAAGATTTAGGTCTCAGAGCATAATAATATGGTAAGATTAGAAAAAGAATTTTTAGGACGTCAGCTCATTTTTGAAACAGGAAGGTTGGCTAAACAGGCCACTTCTTCTGTTTTGGTGAGATATGGAGATAGTGTAGTGCTTGTTACTGTTGTAATTTCAGACGAACCTGCAGAAGAAATAGATTTTCTCCCTTTAACAGTAGATTTTGAAGAGAGGTTTTATGCTGCTGGGAAGATTCCAGGTGGTTTTATAAAGAGGGAAGGTAGACCAAGCGAAAGGGCAATCTTAAATGCTAGGATTATTGATCGTCCTATTCGTCCTCTTTTCCCAGAAGGTTTCTTCTATGATACACAGATAATAGTTACTATACTCTCTACCGATCAGGAAAATCCACCAGAGCTTTTAGGACTATGGGGGGCTTCTGCAGCGTTATGCCTTACTAGTGCTCCTTTTAATGGACCTATAGGGGCAGTAAAAGTGGCCCTTATCGATGGAGAATTTATTTTTAATCCCTCACTATCTCAGATAGAGAAGAGTGATATGGACTTACTATTAGTTGGGACAAAAGAAAATGTAGTAATGATTGAAACTGAGGCTAAAGAGGTCTCTGAAGACATCTTCATAGAAGCAATGAATAAGGCTATGGAGTACATAAGAGAAAATATCTCTTTGCAGGAGAGTTTTATAGAAGAGGCTAAGAAGGAATTCACCATAACAAAAGAGTATAAGATAATAGAACCTGACCCTGAGTTAGTTAGTTTTATAAGAAGTACCACTTATGAGAAGCTAAATGAGATAGTAAGAATTAAAAGTAAAAAGGAAAGAGAAGCCAGGCTAAAAGAACCTCTCGAACTTATTGAGTCAGCTTTGACAGAGATGGGAGAAGCAGGTATAACTCTTAAAGAAAAGCTTGATACCAATCTTGTAATGGTTAAGATGATTTTTAAGAGTATGGAGAGAGAAATCCTTGAACATATAGTATTGGATGAACATCAGAGGGCTGATGGTAGGGCTTTCAATGAGCTTAGACCTATTTCTTGTGAGATAGGGGTACTTCCTAGGACACACGGAAGTGCAGTATTCACAAGAGGAGAGACTCAGGTCCTTTCTGTAGTAACTCTTGGCTCTAAGGGAGAAGAACAGATAATAGATGGCCTAGGTATAGAGGAAAGTAAGAGATATATGCATCATTATAACTTTCCGCCATACTCTATAGGAGAGATAAGACCACTTAGAGGACCAGGAAGGAGGGAAATAGGGCATGGAGCGTTAGCTGAGAAGGCTTTAGTTCCTGTAATACCAGATGAGGAAACCTTCCCTTATACTATTAGGGTAGTTTCTGATGTGCTTGAATCTAATGGTTCTACATCTATGGCTAGTACCTGTGGAAGTACACTTGCCCTTATGGGTGCTGGAGTACCTATAAAGGCTCCTGTAGCTGGGATAGCTATAGGTCTTATATCTAGAGATGATAATGATGGGGTTACTCTTACAGATATACAAGGGTTAGAAGATGCATATGGAGAGATGGACTTTAAGGTCACAGGGACTGGAAAAGGAATCACTGCTATACAACTTGATACAAAGAGATTTAATGGTGTTCCTGTATATATGCTTGTAAAGGGATTAGAACAGGCAAAAGAAGCTCGAATATTTATAATAGATAAAATCTTAGAAATCATCCCTGAACCTAGGCTTGCTTTATCTCCCTATGCCCCTAGGATTATTTCCCTCACTATTCCTCAAGATAAGATAGGAGAGTTGATAGGTCCTGGCGGAAAGGTAATAAAGAAGATTATAGAGGAAACTAATGCTAAGATAGATATAGAACAGGATGGCAGGGTCTATATCTATTCACAAGATGAGACATCTGGCAAGTTAGCTCAAAGTCGCATAGAAGAGATAGCAAAAGAGGTAGAAGTAGGACAACTCTATCAGGGAAAAGTGACCAGAGTAACAGATTATGGAATCTTTGTAGAGATACTCCCTGGTAAAGAAGGATTGCTCCATATCTCTCAGATGGAAAGTTTGAAAGGACCTATTAATAAGATATTTAAACCTGGTGATTCGGTCTTAGTCAAGGTGCACGAAATAGATAACCTTGGGAGGATAAATCTTACTAGGAAAGGTATAAAACCTATCGAAGACGAGAATAGGAGGAGCACTAGCCAACGTCGGAATTGATTTTACTAGATAGAATACCTGACGCTAAATCTGTAAGTATAGGATTTTGGTATTTTACAGGTTCTCGCATAGAAAGAGAGGGAGAAAGAGGTTACTCTCATCTTATAGAACACTTGATATTTCAGGGTACAGAAGATAAAGATGCAAAGGCTTTAGCGTTGGCTTTTGACAAATTAGGAACAGAGGCTAATGCTTTTACAGAAAGAGATAGCAGCTGTTTTTATGTAAAAGTCTTAAAAAAGTACGCATTAGATGCAATAGACCTGTTGGCTCAGATGTTAAGTTTCCCTACATTTAGAGAAAAGGATGTAGAAAAGGAAGAAAAAGTGGTGATAGAAGAGTTTAAATCCTATACAGATAGTCCTGAACAGGTAGTACATGATATGGGACTCAAAGCTCTTTGGGGAGAGCATCCTCTCAGTAGTTCACCTCTTGGGGAAATAGATGATCTCCTTGCAGCTGACCCTGATAAATTAAGAAATTTCTGGACTGACACTTATACTTCAGATAAACTTCTTGTTGCTATAGCAGGGGATTTGAATGAAGATGACGTAAAAACAGTGATTTCTGCTTATCCATTATTTACTAAAGAGGGAAATTTAAGAAAGACCCAGGATACTCCTCTTCTAAATCCACAACTTATATGTAAAGATGATGATACTGAGATTACTCATATTGTCCTAATAGGACCTGGACCTTCTTATGGAGACCGAGATTTCTATAATACCAACGCTTTGACTGTGATCCTGTCTAATAGTATGGGAGCAAGATTATTTCAGAAAATAAGAGAAGAGAGGGGTTTAGCATATTCTGTATACTCATATCTCCTTCCATTTAAAGATACTGGGGTGTTTGCTTCATATGTAGGAACAGGGAGTAATTCTAATGAAGAAGTTCTCAGAATTATTCTCAATGAATATAGGGCTCTCTGTGAAAATTTGATAACTAAAGAAGAGTTGGAGAGAGCTAAGGCACATCTATCATCAGGGATGATACTAGGGACAGAGGGGACTTTTGGTAGGATGGAGTATATTGCAAGGTCTCATTATTCCTATGGAAGAATTGTCAGTATAGAAGAGATGCTTTCATATATTCAAGAGATAACGCCAGAGTCTATACAAGAAACCTGTTGCAGACTCTTTAATAGTAAATTTGGTATAGCAGTCTTAGGGAGAGAAGGGAAAAGAGTAGGTGAGTCCTTATGGAAGATATTAGAATCTTACTTAAAAGATTAAATAGTGATGGTATTATCCCTAACTATATGAGTAAAGGAGCTTCAGGTTTAGACCTATATTCTGCAGAAGATAAGGTGATTTATCCAGGAAAGTGGGAAGTTATTGGCACAGGGATTGCTGTAGAAATTCCATATGGATACGAAGGAGAAGTAAGGTCGAGAAGTGGATTGGCTAAAGATTTTGGTGTGTTTGTTCTAAATAGCCCTGGGACTATAGATAGTGATTACAGGGGAGAGGTAAAAGTAATCTTGATGAATCTTGGAAGTGAGCCGTTTAAAATAAAAAAAGGAGACAGGATAGCCCAACTAGTTATAAATCCTGTGGTGAGGGTAGAAATTTCCGAGGTTGAAGAGTTTTCTCCCACTGAGAGAAATAACATGGGATTTGGACATACTGGTAGGAGGTAAGAATGGTTAATGTTGTAGTCTGTGGAGCTTATGGAAAGATGGGGCAAGAGGTAATAAATGCTATATCTAAAGAATCTGATATGAAAGTAGTAGGAGGAGTAGATGTAAGGGGTGTAGACGAAAAAGTAATGGGAATATCTGTAAGAAAAGACTTGGAGACAGTAATAAAAGAGACTCAACCTGATGCAATCGTTGATTTTACAAGGAGAGAGGCTGCATTAAAGAATATAAAAGTAGGGGTAGAGAATAATGTAACTGTAATTGTAGGTACAACTGGATTTACTCAGGAAGATATAAGTGAACTTGAAGAATTTATAAGGTCTCATAAAGGTAAAGTTCTTATAGCTCCGAATTTTGCTATAGGAGCAGTTCTTCTTATAAAATGTGCAGAGTTAGTAGCTCCATTTATGGATAATGTAGAAATTGTTGAACTTCATCATGATAGTAAGTTAGACTCTCCCTCTGGAACTTCTATTGCAACAGCGAAAGTTATTTCACAGCATAAGAGATTCTATCCTGCTCCTCACTCTTCAGACGCTAGAGGACTGAATGTTGAAGGGATAGCTATCCATAGTGTAAGATTGCCTGGACTAGTGGCACATCAAGAGGTTATATTTGGAGCTATAGGACAGACTCTTATTCTAAGGCATGACTCTATCTCCAGGGAATCGTTTATGCCTGGAGTGATATATGCATTGAGAAATATCCAGAATATTAATGGATTAGTTTATGGTTTAGATAAATTACTATTTCCGAAAAGGTTGGTGGTATAAAGTATGTTTGGAAGGCTTATTACAGCGATGGCAACTCCTTTTAAGGAAGACTACAGTCTAGATATAAAAAGAGCGTGTGAGCTAGCTGTAAAACTTATTGGGGACGATTCTGAGGGAATACTTATTGCAGGAACTACTGGTGAATCCCCCACTCTGTCTCATGAAGAAAAACTTACACTCTTTAGGGGGATAAAGGGTGTAGTAAGAGATAAGACAGCTGTAATTGCAGGGACAGGTAACTATAATACTAAGGAAAGTATAGAACTTACTAAAGAAGCGGAAGAGATTGGTGTTGATGGAATACTTTTAGTGGCTCCTTATTATAATAAACCTTCTCAAGACGGGTTATATGCACACTTCAAGGCTATTGCTCAGTCTACTAAATTACCTGTTATTCTTTATAATATTCCTTCAAGAACAGGAGTTAATATATTACCTAATACCGTCATACGTCTAGCAGAAGATGTAAAGAATATTATTGGGATAAAAGAGGCAAGTCAGAGTACTGACCAGGCTGTAGAAATTCTTAGAGGGATAAAAAGAGATGACTTTGTTGTATACAGTGGGGACGACTCATTTACTATGCCTCTTATGAGTGTTGGCGGATATGGTGTTATAAGTGTGGCATCGCATATAGTTGGAAAGAAGATAAAGAAGATGTTAGAGGATTTTGTCTTGAGTGATGTAAAGAGTGCTATAGAGATAAACAAAGAGCTATTTCCTATATTTAAGGCTTTATTTGTAACTACAAATCCTGTTCCTCTAAAAGAGGCAATGAAGCTTATAGGTTTTGACATTGGTCCTCCAAGATTACCTCTAGTAAGGGCAGGGGAGAAAGAGATTAATATAATAAAGGAGGCTTTAAAGTCTCTTGATCTTATATAGTATTTAGAGGCATATGGGAAAAGTTTTGAGAATTATTCCTCTAGGGGGACTAGGGGAGATAGGGAAGAATATGATGTTAGTAGAATCAGATGATACTATTGTCGTCATTGATAGCGGGTTAATGTTTCCTACTGATGAAATGCCTGGGGTGGATTATGTTATTCCAGACATTACTTACTTGCTCGAAAAAAAAGACAAGGTAAAAGCGATTATTCTGACCCATTGCCACGAGGACCATGTGGGTGCTCTTCCATATGTCTTAAGAAATATAAAGACTTCTATTATAGGAACCAAGCTCACTCTGGGTATGGTAAGATCTAGACTCAAAGAATTTGGTATTAGTAATGGTGTGAAGTTTATAGAGATTCAAGGGAGAAGTAGAATAGGTATATCAGCTCTTTCTTTTGAGTTCTTTTCTGTAAATCATAGCGTTCCTGGAAATCTCGGGGTTGCCATACATTCTCCAGTAGGGACAGTAGTCCATAGTGGAGATTTTAAATTCGACTTTACCCCAGTAGATGGAAAGCTTACAGACTTTTCTAAACTGGCATTATTAGGAGAAAAAGGAGTAAAATTACTTCTCTCCGACTCTACTAATGCAGAGAGAACTGGATATACTCCTTCAGAGAGGGTAGTAGGTGATACGTTAGATAGTATTATAAAAGAATCTGCTAGTAGAGTTTTTGTCACTACATTTGCAAGTAATATCCATCGTATCCAGCAGGTATTTAATATAGCCTATAAGTATAATCGATATGTTGCAGTTATAGGGAAAAGTATGAATAATACAGTTAGTGTGGCTAGTAGTCTAGGATATTTAGATATACCGCCAAATACCCTTATTAAAGACCAGCCTATTTCTGCATTTAAGAAGACTAGTCTTATAATTTTAACAAGTGGTTCTCAGGGAGAACCGATGTCAGCTTTGACAAGGCTTGCTTTCCACGAATATAAGTCTATTGCTATAGAATCTGGAGATACTGTAATAATTGCTGCTACCCCTGTCCCAGGAAATGAGAAGATGGTGGCAAGGACAATAAATGCTTTATTTTCTAAAGGGGCAGATGTTATATATACTACTACACCTGGAGTTCATGTCTCTGGACATGCCAGTATAGAAGAGCTTAAGCTTATGTACTCACTCTTAAAGCCAGAATACTTTGTGCCTATCCATGGAGAAGTAAAACATCAGGTGGCGCATACTAAGTTGATTGCTTCCTTAGGTCTACCCGAAGACCATATATTTAGATTAAAGAATGGTGATGTGCTTGAAATAGAAGAAGATAGAGTGAGAATTACAGAGCATATACAGTCAGGGATGACTATGGTAGATGGACTTGAGCTTGGAGAGGGAGGAATGGTCTTAAGAGACAGACAGAGATTAGCTCAGGATGGTATAGTAGTTATGGTAGTTACAATTGATAAGGAAAAGGAAGAGGTAATAGGAATTCCTGAGATTGTTGTAAGAGGTGTCGTCTATAAAGAAGAAGAGGCGTTTGCAGAAGAACTTAAAGGAGAGACGCTTCGAGCCTTAGTTACATCTAACACGCCTGTTCTTTCTAGTGATATAATAAGAGAAATAGTTGGTAGATTTATTTATGAAAAGACTAGGAGAAGACCAGTAATAATTCCTGTATTGGTAGAGGTATGAGAAAGAAGAAAAAAAAGATTGGAGTATCTTTCCATATAATCTTTTCATTACTTTTGCTATCTATATTATCGGTAGGACTTATATGGCATCCTCAAGTTTTATCTTACCCGTTTGAATACTTGGGATATTTGGGGTTTGTCATTGGACTATATATTATCTCTTTGCGATTTTTTGGGGTCTTTTTATGGAGTTTTCCTCTTTTTATCTTGTTTAATTGGGCAGGAAAGTTAGGAGATATGGTAAAGAAGGCTATTGGCTCTGAGATTCCATTGATTCTTCTAGTATCTATACCAGTAGTTTTTTTAGTAGTTAAGAAGACTATTAACATATCCAAAGGGATATCTAAAGGTAAAGTTAAAGGGAAGGGAATTCGTAAAGAAAAGAGAATTTTGACACCTCAGACTTCCTTTAAAGAGAAATCAGTTACACCCGGGAAGAAAGATGTAAAAGAGATAAAGATAAGTTCTATAGATACTCAGAATTCTACTTACAAGATGCCACCATTTTCTCTCCTTAATGAGCCTCTTAAAAGACAAAAAAATGAAGATGTTTGGCATAATGGAGAACTACTTGAAGTTACACTTGAAAGTTTTGGGGTAGAGGCTAAGGTTGTAAATACGGTAATAGGTCCTACAGTGACCAGATATGAATTAGCTTTAGCAACAGGAGTAAAGGTGAATTCTATAATGAAGCTTTCTAATGATATTGCTCTTGCCCTTGCTGCCCCTCAAATAAGAATAGAAGCTCCTATCCCAGGTAAGTCCCTTTTAGGTATTGAGGTTCCAAATAAGAAGATAACAATGGTCACTATAAGAGAGATAATAGAGAGCGAGGAATTTGTAGAAAAGAAATCCCGTCTTACCCTTGGAATTGGGAAAGATATAGCAGGTAAGGTGATAGCGGATAGTCTAGAAGATATGCCGCATTTTTTGATAGGAGGGACTACAGGTTCTGGTAAAAGTGTATGTCTGAATGCATTAGTTGTAAGTCTCCTCTACAAATCTGACCCTTCTATACTGAGAATTGCTATGATAGACCCAAAGAGGGTAGAGCTTACCCAATATGAGGGTTTACCACATCTTTGGGCTCCTATTGTTACAGACCCAGGACTTTCTGTAAAATTATTGCGTTTTCTTACTAGAGAGATGGATAATAGGTATGAACTCTTTAGGAGAGAAGGGGTAAGAAATATACAGGGATACAACCAGAAGAATAGAGAGCATTCTCTGCCTTATGTTGTAGTTATCGTTGATGAGTTGGCTGACCTTATGATGATGTCTCCAAAAGAGATTGAAAAATTGATATGTAGATTGGCTCAGATGGCAAGAGCTACAGGAATTCATATAATACTAGCTACTCAGAGACCATCAGTAGATGTTATTACTGGACTTATAAAGGCAAATTTTCCATCACGTATAGCTTTTGCGGTATCTTCACAGGCTGATTCCCGTGTTATACTAGATATGGGGGGAGCAGAGAAACTCTTAGGGAAAGGAGATATGCTTTACTCTCCAGTATGGGCTATGAAGCCCATAAGAGTTCAAGGGGCTTATGTTTCTGATGAGGAAATAGAGAAGGTCTTGGACTTCTGGAAGTCTCAGGGTGGTCCAAGTTATGTTGTTACTCAAGAAGAATTAGAGGTCGAGGAAGTAGGATTTACATCAGAAGGGGGAGATAGTGATGAGTATCTGGAGGAGGCAAAAAGAATACTCAGACAAAAAGGCACTATATCTACTAGTCTACTTCAGAGAATGCTTAGAATTGGCTATGGGAGAGCAGCTAGGATTATAGACCTTCTTGAGGCTGAAGGATATGTCGAAAGGGGTGATGATGGAAGGGTAAGGGTGGTAAAAATGGGGTGATTGTTTTAATTTTCTAATTTATTAAAATCTTAGTATAGGAGGGATAAAGAATGAAGAAATTTTTAGTAGTAATGTTAGTTCTAGGTTTGATGCTAACGAGTGCACCACTGAATTATGCAGGTAAAGTAAAAGTTGGAGTAGTTTACGATGTTGGTGGAAGAGGAGATAAGAGTTTTAATGACGCTGCTTACAGAGGACTCCAAGATGCTATAAAGAAACTTGGAGTAGAAGGAAAAGATGTAGAACCTGGGGAAGGTGGGGCAAATAGAGAGGAGTTATTAAGGCTTTTGGCTGAGCAAGGCTATGACCTTGTAATAGGTGTAGGTTTCCTATTTACTGATGCTCTCACAAAGGTTGCAAAAGAGTTCCCTAATACTAAATTTGCCATTGTAGATGGTGTTGTAGAAGGACTCCAAAACGTTCGTTCTTTAGTTTTTACTGAACATGAAGGTTCATTCCTTGTAGGTGCTATAGCTGGGTTTTTGACAAAGACAAATAAGGTAGGTTTTGTTGGTGGTATGGATATGGATTTAATCCATAAATTTGAGGCAGGATATAAAGCTGGGGTTAAGTATGTAAATTCTAAGGCTCAAGTTCTTGTAAACTATATAGGTGTAACAGGAGATGCCTTTAAAGACCCAGTTAAAGGTAAAGAATTGGCTCTTTCTCAGTTTAAGCAGGGAGCAGATATAGTCTATCATGCATCAGGAGCTTCTGGAGAAGGAGTTATAGAGGCAGCGAAAGAGATGAAGAAGTTTGCTATAGGTGTAGATTCCAACCAGAACTGGATTGCCCCTGGTTATGTACTTACAAGTATGCTCAAGAGAGTAGATGTAGCGGTATATAAAACTGTTGAGGATTTACTAAAGGGTAAATTTACTGGTGGAATAAAGGTATATGACCTTAAAGAGAATGGAGTAGGTGTAGCATACGACCAGTATAATGTAGCCCTTATACCTGCATCTGTAAAGAATAAGGTTAGTGAACTAAAGATAGATATAATAAAGGGTAAGATAAAGGTACCCTCTACTAGATAGGGAATGCAAGATAATTATATACTTGAAACCCAGAATATAGCCAAACACTTTCCAGGTGTCTTAGCTAATGATAATGTAAGTATCCGTATAAGAGAGGGAGATATCCATTCTGTCATAGGAGAAAATGGGGCTGGAAAGACAACTTTGATGAATATTATCTATGGTCTTATTCGCCCAGAAAGAGGAAAAATTTTACTTAGAGGGAAGGAAGTAAATGTCTCCAATCCTGCAGTTGCTATCAAATTGGGTATAGGAATGGTGCACCAGCATTTTATGCTGGTGCCACCATTTACTGTGTGGGAAAATATTGCATTAGGAAAAGAGATAACAAAAAGAGGAAGGCTCGATAAAGACAGGACATACTCAGAGCTAGATAAACTTATGAAAGACTATAGATTTAGTGTCTCTTTGGATGAGAAGGTTGAGGGCCTCCCAGTTGGTATTGCTCAGAAGGTAGAGCTTATTAAACTTCTCTATAGAGGGGTAGAGATCCTCATATTAGATGAGCCTACTGCTTTATTAGTCCCACAAGAAGTGGAAGAACTCTTTGAAACCCTATATGCTTTGAAATCTCAGGGGAAGACAATAATATTTATCTCTCATAAATTGAAAGAAGTTTTAAGGATATCTGATAGGGTTACAGTAATGAGAAAGGGCAAGGTGGTAGGAGAATTAGATAGAAATGAAGCAGACGAAGAAACTTTAGCTCAACTTATGATAGGAAAGACTCTTGAGCCTCTTCATTCTGTAGCTTCTGAGAGAGGAGAAGAGGTATTAAGACTTGAAAATATAAAGTTATCTCCAAAGTTGAAACAGATAAATCTTTCTATTTATAAAGGAGAAATCCTTGGATTAGCAGGAGTAGAAGGAAATGGACAGAGAGAGCTACTTGAGATAATTACAGGGCTTGCCTTTCCTGAAGATGGTAGAATATTTTTCTTAAATAAGGAGATACAGCATATAGACCCTAGGGCTATAAGAGAACTAGGAATAGGTTTTATCCCAGAGGATAGACAGAGTATGGGGCTTATCCTAGATTTCTCAGTGGCAGAAAATATTATTTTAGGAAAACATTACAAGGCTCCATATACTATAGGGAATAAGTTAAATCTTCCTATAATTTATCAGGCAACTGAAGAGATAGTGAAAAAATATGATGTGAGGACTTCTTCAATATATAAGCCAGTAAGATTTCTCTCTGGAGGAAACCAACAGAAGGTGATACTTGGGAGAGAATTGTCTTCAAATCCAGTAGTTCTTATTGCTTCCCAACCAACTAGAGGTTTAGATATAGGAGCTACTGAAATGATTCATAGTTTACTCTTAGATACAAAAAAAGAAGGAAGAGCTGTGCTCTTACACTCTTCAGACCTAGACGAAATTATGTCTCTAAGTGATAGGATAGTAGTTATGTATGAGGGTGAAATAGTGAGTATCCTTTCTCCAAAAAAGGTAGACGAAACTACTCTAGGACTCTATATGACAGGTATGAGGAAGGACCCAATATGATAAGACGAGTTATTATATCTATTCTAGCTCCTTTTTTTGCTGTAATTTTGGCGTTCCTCTTAGGTGCAGTTGTAATAGTCTTATTGGGAGAAAATCCTTTTTATGTTTATAAGGTGTTATTTTCTAATTCTATTACCAATGTAGATGGATGGGGTTATGTTTTGTTTAATGCTACCCCGTTTATATTTAGTGGTCTGGCTGTAGCACTGGCTTTTAAAGGTGGACTTTTTAATATAGGTGTTGAGGGACAGATATATATGGGCGCTTTTGCTGCAGCATGGATAGGTATAACGGTAAATCTTCCGCCTGTTTTAGAAATGCCTCTAGCCTTTTTATTTGCTATGTTAATAGGTGGATTGTGGGGGCTAATACCTGGCTTTCTTAAGGCTCGATTTGGAGCACATGAAGTCATAAATACTATAATGTTAAATTTTATCGCTATGGCTCTTACCAATTATCTAGTAAATAATCCTTTTAAAGAGCAGGGGCAGATAAACCCTATTCCTCAGACAAAGGAATTATACAGTGGAGCGATTATACCTAGAGTTTATCCTCTATTGAATAAAATTGGGATAAGTATATCATCCAGTGTACCTTTAAACTATACACTTTTTCTTGCCTTACTCTTTTGTTTCTTTACCTGGTATCTTTTAGAAAGGACTCGTTGGGGTTATGAGATTAAGGCGGTGGGATTAAATCCTAAGGCAAGTCGTTATGGTGGAATAAATCCAGCATATATAACTATGATTACTATGTTTCTAAGTGGAGCATTAGGAGGATTAGGTGGAATAAATGATGTAATGGGATATAGATATAGATTCCTTGATGGATTTTCTCATGGCATAGGATTTACTGGTATAGCAGTTGCTCTTTTGGGTAAGAATAATCCAATAGGAATTATCTTTGCTAGTATTCTTTTCGGTATCCTTGATAGAGGGGCTTTAGCAATGGACGTTTTTACAAATACCCCTAGAGAATTGATTAAAGTTATTCAGGCTGTTATTATTATCTTCGTGGCTGTGGGAAATGAGTTAATCTTTAGACTATTGACAAGGCTAGAGAGGGAAAGAGAATGATTGAAAGTATTTTCTCTTTAGAAATTTTGGTCTCAGCATTGCGTATGGCTGTTCCTCTTACTTTTGCAGCCCTTGGAGGGGTATATAGCGAAAGAGGGGGAGTAGTAAATATAGCTTTAGAGGGGATAATGCTTGTTGGTGCCTTTGGGGCAGTCTTAGGTACATACTTTACAGGTAACTCTTGGATAGGCTTACTTGTAGCAATGAGTTTTGGCTTTCTAATTGCTCTTATCCATGCAATCGTTTCTATAACTTTTAAAATCAATCAAGTGGTTAGTGGTACTGCTTTGAATATTATGGCTACAGGGCTCACTACATTTCTATCTAGATTAATTTTTAAAGCTGCTGGCTCTTCTCCTCATATAGATGGTATGGTTCAGTGGCATATCCCTGGTATAGGAGGAGAAATATCGCCTCTCATAGTAATAATGTTTGTATGTATTATTTTAAGCCAAATCATAATATTTCGTACAAAATATGGATTAAGACTTAGGGCATGTGGGGAAAATCCATACGCAGCTGACAGTTTAGGGGTAAGTGTTTTAAAGGTGAGATATAGTGGTGTTTTAATAAGCGGTGCCCTTGGAGGATTAGGTGGGGCGTTCTTAAGCCTCGAACATGCACGTGTATTTGTAGAGGGAATGACTACAGGAAGGGGTTTTATTGCTCTAGCAGCTATGATTTTTGGAAGATGGACTCCTATAGGTTCATTTGGGGCATGTTTCCTGTTTGGGCTTGCTGAAGCCTTGAGAATGAGACTGGAGGGATTAGGTATCCCCACTCAGTTTATTCAGATGATTCCATATATTATCACTATGCTTGTACTAGTAGGAGTAGTTGGGAGGGCAGTTGCACCTGCTTATGATGGGGTACCTTTTGAAAAGTGAATGAGAGAAAACTTGGTGATATTCTTAGAGAGAGAAGAGAATCTCTTAATCTAAGTATAAAAGAAGTTGCTGATATTACTAAGTTGAAGAAGAGCACAATCCTTGCATTAGAAGAAGGAAATTATAAAGAACTGCCAGAACCTGTATATATACGTGGTTTTTTAAAACTCTATACATCGGTATTAAATTTAGATTATAGGGATTTGTCTTCTTTACTTGAGAAAGAATTAAAACTAGCTGGAAAAATAGAAGGAGATAATATAGAAGAAAAGCATAATCTATTTTGGACTATACTTAAGGTTATTATTGTTGTAGGGGTAGTCATATCTTTGATCTACTTCTTATCTTTAAGAAGGCAGAGTCAGAGCCCTAAGACATTAGAGCAACCTCCTATTTCTAGACCCACTATTGAGCCAATACAGAAGATACCTCATTTGTTGTCTAAAGATACAGATAAGGAGGGCTCTACTGAAGTTGCAAAAAAAGAAATAATATTAGAGTTAAATGGTGTAGATTATTCTTGGATAAGAGTAATAGTTGATGAAAGGAAGGTTTTTGAAGGATTTATCAATAAAGATGATCACTTTGTATGGAAAGGGAAAGAAAAAATAAAAGTAAGGGTAGGAAATGCTGGGGGTATAAGTATCGTCTTAAATGGTAAAGATTTAGGAATTTTAGGGAAAAGAGGACAGGTTTTAGAAAGAGACTTTTTGCTAGAATGAATGTATATATATTTACCCTTGGTTGTTTTAAGAATGAAGTAGATTCTTTGGGAATATTTACTGCACTGAAGGAATCAGGCTTTAATATTGTTGATAAAAAAGATGATGCTAATGTTATTATAGTGAATACCTGTGGGTTTATAAATTCTGCTAAAGAAGAGGCGATAGATACAGTCTTAAGGTTTATAGACTATAAGAGTGTCAAAGATGTAAAACTTATAGTTACAGGGTGTCTTGTTCAGAGGTATCTAGATGAGCTTAATATAGAATTTCCTGAGGTAGATGGTTTTGTTGGATTAGGAAGGATTAGAGAGTTTCCTCAATTTGTTTTAAAAGTAGTAAATGGAGATAGAGTTGTTGAAGGCGGAGTTTTAGGTGAACTGCTCAATTTTAATGTGAAGAGTTTCTCAGCTTCTTATTACCTCAAGATATCTGATGGATGTAATAATAGATGCTACTATTGTGCTATTCCATTAATAAGGGGTCCTCTTCAAGTAAGGATGCCTGATGATATACTTCAAGAAGCAACGACGGTTATCAGTGTAGGAAGTAAAGAAATTGTACTTATTGCCCAAGATTTAACTTCTTATAATTACAAAGGATACAAACTTGAAAACCTTTTAAAAGATCTCAATAGTTTACCTGGAGAATTCTGGTTAAGATTACTATATCTTCATCCAAATAGAATAGATTCATCGTTAATTGATGCTATATCTAGTTTAAATAAGGTAGTAAAGTATATAGACCTTCCCTTTCAACATTCTGACGATAATGTCCTTGTAAGTATGGGTAGACCTGGAAGAAAGATAACGGAAAATGCGTTAAAACTGATAAGAGAAATCCCTGATGTTATAATAAGGACTACTTTTATTATAGGGTACCCTACAGAGACCATAGAGGCTTTTGAAAATCTTATGAATTTTCTTCTTTATGAACGTTTTCATAGGGTAGGCTTCTTTGTATATTCTCAAGAAGAAGATACTCCTGCGTTTGAATTAGGAGACCCTATCCCAGAAAGGGTAAAAAGGTATAGATTAAAGAGGGCTCAAGATATACAAGAAAAGATAACACGTGAGTTCCATTCGAACCTTATTGGTAAGGTATTTAAGGTGTTAGTAGAAAAAGAATGCAAGAGTATTGATAATAATTCCAGATTGTTTGTGGGAAGGACATATATGGATGCACCTGAGATAGACTCTCGTGTGTTTATTAAGAATAAAGAAGATATAATGGGAAGATTTATAGATGTGAAATTTACCAGATTGAACGACTACGATTTTTACGGAGAAATCTGGAGGGATGAATGAAAGCATATATCTTAGGGGTAGGGAACGAACTTACAAATGGGACTATCACTAATACCAATGCTTCATATATTGCTCAAGAACTAGTGAATTTTGGTATAAAGGTCATTGGAATAATGGATATTGGAGATGATATCAGTTCTATTGTATCTAGCATTAGGTACATTTCTTCTCTTTCTGATATTATAGTAGTTACAGGAGGGTTAGGTCCTACTCATGATGACCTTACTAGAGAGGCTATTGCAACTTTTACAGAATTACCACTGGTCTTCTCTGAAGAAGCATTTAAGAATGCAGAGTCGTATTTTGCTCTTAGAAAGAGACGTATGGGACCTGGTACACCTAAAGAAGCATTTATCCCTAAAGGGGCAATAGTCCTTACAAATAGCGTTGGAGTAGCTCCTGGTTTTTGGCTAGAGTGGAGGAATAAATACATAATCGCCCTCCCAGGGGTTCCTAGAGAGGCAAAAACTATTTGGAAGGACGAAGTAGGAAGAAGATTAGAGAATTTAATAGGAAAGGAACCTCCTATAGTTTTTTCTTTTAAAGTGTTTAGTTATGGAGAATCTATGGTTGAATCTAAAATCTTAGATATAATCAGAGAAGATATTTCTAATGTAGAGATTCTCATTGGAGAGCCATTAGAGATAAAGTTAAATATAAAGGGAGAGAGAGCAGAAGAAATTGCTTCAAAGATTAGGCAGTGTTTAGGGGATGTCATATTTACTACTAGTGGAGAGACATTGGAAGAAGTAGTAGTAAAAAAACTCATAAAGAAGGATATAACTCTAGCTATAGCTGAATCCTGTACAGGGGGATTACTTGCCCAAAGGATAACAAATGTACCAGGTAGCTCTAAAGTTTTTAGAGGTGGTTTTGTGCCATACTCTGGGTGGGCCAAAAAGGCTTTGGGAGTGCCTCCATATATATTCAATATAGGTGAAGTAAGTTTAGAAATGGCAGAAAATCTCGCTAGTTTAGCAAGGAAAAAGTTGTCTTCTTCTATTGGTATAGGAGTCACAGGAAATGCAGGACCTACTGCTGGAGACCTAGATAAGTCTATTGGTTATGTATGTATAGCTTTGGCTAAAGAGGATAGATGCATCTCTAGAGAATTTCAACTAGAAGGGGACCGTTATAGAGTTAGGTTTACAGCTACCCAATGGGCATTGGATATGTTAAGGAGGTCAATTTGAGGCTTTTTATTGCTATAGAACTCCCTGAAGATATTAAAGAAGAGCTAATTAAGATTGAAGGCGTTCTTAAACCTTATATTTCTAATGTAAAGTGGGTAGAGAAGGAGAACCTTCATATTACTCTGAGATTTTTGGGGGAGATAACTGAAGAAAGATTAAAAGATATAGAAGAGGCTGTAGGAGAAATAGCTAATAGCTATTCTCCATTTTATATTTCCCTAAGTGGTATAGGGACATTTCCATATGTAATATGGATGGGGATAGATGAGGGTAAAGAGACTTTAACTGAGATTGCATATAAATCAGAAGGTGCTCTCATCAAGAAGGGTTTTCCACCAGCTGATAAAGCATTTTCTCCTCATATAACATTGGGAAGATTGAAAAAATCAGCAGGAAAGACTCCTAAAGAGGACTTTAAACCTTTAAGGTTTCTAGCAGATTCAATTACCATAATGCAAAGTACCTTATTCTCTAATGGCCCTGTTTATAACCCTGTTCGTATTTTCCCATTTAATAAATGAGCTCTATTGTAAATC
>Ga0315282_10006391_pt1 | contig 19742 bp, 16 predicted proteins | sample YL17G07_20_MG_FD_203693 | JGI IMG/M metagenome (GOLD analysis project Ga0315282, IMG submission 203693) | Sediment microbial communities from Yellowstone Lake, YNP, Wyoming, USA - YL17G07_20 | ecosystem: Environmental > Aquatic > Freshwater > Lake > Sediment | place: USA: Wyoming | collected... | reverse complement strand
GGTAGATGTGCGGGCGGGCGTAAGCCGGCGCGGACACGCCAGAAACGACGAGACCCCGAGGGGATCACCCCACGGGGTCTTGCGTTAAACAAGAACCGCTGAAGTTCAGCGGATTAAACTTGGCTCCTCAGGTAGGACTCGAACCTACAACCCTTCGGTTAACAGCCGAATGCTCTACCATTGAGCTACTGAGGAGCAATGGCGCAAAAACTCTGCTAGGCTTAAGACCTGAAATCGCCCTCCACGCTAACAGATATCTGCCCGAGAGTCAATGCAGCAGGCGCATGGCGAGTCCTCAAAAATCGGTTTCCGCTTGCATCGTTTCCGCAAAACTGCGCAGGCCGCTGTCGTGAAACCGGTGAAGTCGTCTCGGCAGCCGACGCCCCTACTTCTGGCGCTTCGGGCTGAATTTTGTCAGCTCATTCGTAAAGAGCGTGGCGTCCTTGGGCACATTCGTCATGCGATGGAACAGAATATCCTTGGACGTCAGGTGCTTCTTGTACAAGACAAAGTTCGCATCCTTGTCCGTCCGAACCACCTCGCCGTTCAGGCTCAGGCCTGCAAAAACGCCCTTGGACCGCGAGTAAGCCAGGATCTTGGCCGTCATCCAGGCATCGGTCTTCGCTGATGCACTCCTGCCTACAGGGCCGGCGGCTACGGAGGCGTCGCCCCCCAGAGTGAACTTGCTGTCCAGAAGGCTTTCGATGCCGCTCAGATTCATGACCACCAGGACCAAGTCGGTCGCCTGAACCCCGATCTGGAGCCCGAAGCTTCCGCCGCTCATCATCAGCATTGATGGCGCGCTCCAGGGGCCGTTCCCGTTGTCGGTCCGGCACGAAATGACTCCTTTGCCATAGCTGCCGCCGAAAATGAAGCCTGCCTTTTTCATCGAGGGAATCACGGCAACGCACTGGCATTTGTCGAGCAGGTCCTGCGGGATGGACTTGTCCGGCGTATCCATGATTTCTTTCAAGACGGCGGCGGCGTCAACCACTCGGTCTGTGACTTCGCTATTGCCGCTTTGGGGAGGCGTGGGATTCTGGGCATTCTCGGTATCCTGGGGGCCCGGGAGTGCGTAAGACCATGCAATCATCAGAACCAGGGCGAGAATCGAAGCTTGCTTCATCAGGCTCCTCCTAGCAAGATGTTTAAATGCGCTTGCGGCCATTCCTAGAAAAGGTACCATAGTTGCCGTGATTTCAGCAGGGGGCAGAGAGTATTTCGTCCTGATCGTTTGCTGCCGCAGAAAGTCCGAAGCGGAGGTGTTTGCCCAGCAGCTGTTGTATTCGAGTGCCGGGAGGAGGCAGGAAGCATGACGCGAGATCCGACGGAGACAATCAAGGAATCCGAGCCACCGCAGTTTTCGATTACGATGGACCAGATCCAGGACTACCAGTTCCGTGTCAAGTTCGATAAGGAGCAGCTTGCGGATCTCTTGACGGACGAAGTGCCGCCGGTGGGCCGCGATACCGCTCCCAACCCTTCACGGCTGCTCGCAGCCGCCGTGGGCAACTGCCTGTGTGCAAGCTTCCTCTTCAGCACCCGCAAAGCGCGGGCGAACATCCAGGGGCTTCATGCGACGGTTAGGGTATGGCATGCGCGCAACGAGAAGGGGAGATTGCGCATCGGCAAGATCAAGGTCGAGATCGAACCGAAGTTTGACGCCGCCGACGCTCCCAAGATAGAGCGCTGCCTTGGCCTGTTCGAGGACTATTGCATCGTGACCCAGAGCGTCCGTGGCGGCATCGACGTATCGGTTGCGGTAAAATCATAGTAAACTTGGCCTGCACTAAGGCAGCCAAACCTCGCATGCCTTGCGGGCCGGCACCGGGTCGCCTTGGGCGCGGGAGGGGAGACGCAGATGACGAAGGCAGGCACAGATCACGGCGATTCAGCGCAAGCAGAAGGCCGGCGGCGCAGCGCGGTTCATGGAGAACCGCGCGCCTGGCGAGAACGCTTGCACGAACTGATCGCCGGTGTGCCCGGTCTTGGCTCGCGCGCCGCGATGAGCATGACAGCGGATGGAGTTCCGGACACCAAGTTCCAATTGCCGCCGAGAGTATACCCTCGTCCAGGCGACCTTTCCCTGGTGTCCGGGACCATTCCGTCCCTGTCCCTCGATCAAGTCGAGTCGGCGGTCGCGAGAGGCTGCAAGTGGCTCAAGGATCGCCAACATCCCGAGGGATATTGGGTGGCCGAGCTGGAAGCCGATACGACGCTGGAGAGCTACTTCATTCTTTTCCGGACTTTCTTTGGCAAACGCGACGATCCGCGCGTGCCGAAGTATGCCAAAGTGATCCGACAGGCGATGCTCCCTGAGGGCGGATGGTCCATTTACGCCCACGGGCCGATGGAGATCTCGGTCTCGGTCCTGAGTTATTTCGCGCTGAAGGTGGCCGGAGTGTCGGCCGGCGAGCCGGACATGAAGCGGTCGCGCGACGCGATCCTGGCGCGCGGCGGCGCGACCAGGGTGAACACGTACACCAAGTTTCATCTGGCCTGGTTCGATCAGTACGATTGGGAGCACGTGCCGGCGATCCCGCCTGAGATGATGTTCATTCCCGCCATCGCGCCGATCAATATCTACGAAATGTCCTCCTGGTCGCGGGCGATTTTCGTACCGCTATCTGTGATCTACGCCCTCAAGCCCGTCTGCCCTTTGCCGCCCGAATGCCACGTAGACGAGCTCTTCGTGGGTGGCCGGGCGCACGCCGACCTCAGCATGCCGCGCACCAAGGAGACGATTTCCTGGACCAATTTCTTTCTTCTGACCAACAGGGCGCTCAAGATCGCCGAGAAGTTCCCAATCCAGGCGCCGCGCCGCGCTGCTTTGAAGAAAGCGGAGAAGTGGATGATCGAGCGCTTCCAGGCCTCGGGCGGCCTGGGGGCAATCCTGCCGGCGATGATGAACAGTGTCATGGCTCTCAAGGTGCTTGGCTACCCGGATGATCATCCGCTGATGGCCGAGGGGTTGCGCGAGCTCGATGCGCTCGAGATCTACGACGCCGGCGATGATTCCATCCGCATCCAACCCTGCCACTCGCCCGTCTGGGACACGGGCCTTTCGACCTACGCGTTGCTTCAATGCAATGAGGATCCGCAGAGCGAGCCGATCCAGAAGGCCGTCCGCTGGTTGCTTTCGAAAGAGGTCAAGCGTCCTGGCGATTGGCAGATCAAAAACCCGGCACCTCCCGGCGGCTGGTTTTTCGAGTTTGCCAACGAGTTTTATCCGGATGTAGATGATACGATCATAGTGATGATGGCGCTTCGCCTGGCTGCGCCGCCGGGCAAACGCGCGGAAGTCGATGAAGCTATCGCGCGCGGGCTGATCTGGGTCCGAGGGATGCAGAATGATGACGGCGGCTGGGCCAGCTTTGACCGGGACAACGACAAGGCGTTCCTTACGAAGGTGCCATTCGCGGATCACAACGCGATGATCGATCCCACCACGGCCGACATCACTTCGCGCACCCTCGAGATGCTCGCCACCATCGCCCCGGAGACTTACAATCCGAAACACCCGGTCGTCAAGCGCGCCATCAACTTCCTGAAAAAGGACCAGTGCAGGGACGGGAGCTGGTTCGGGCGCTGGGGAGTCAACTACCTGTACGGCACGCCCCAGGTACTGAGGGGGCTCGGCCTCATTGGAGAGGATATGTCGCAGCCCTACGTAAGAAAGGCCGTCGAGTGGCTCATGTCGGCGCAACTGCCCGACGGTGGCTGGGGGGAGCGGTGCGACACCTACGACGATCCGTCGCGAAAAGGCCTGGGGCCTTCGACCGCATCGCAGACAGCCTGGGCGCTGATCGGCTTGCTGGCGGCAGGGGAGGGAAATAGTCTCTGTGTGCGCCGCGGCATCGAATATCTCATCGAGCGCCAGACGCCGGAAGGGACTTGGGAAGAGGACGAGTGGACGGGGACAGGCTTTCCACGCGTCTTCTATCTCAAGTACCACTACTACCGGCACTATTGGCCCCTCATGGCGCTAGGACAATACCGCCGCTTCCTGCTCGGCCGCCGTCCTTAGGAGGAGCCGACGCAGCAGATGCGGGGATCGCCTCCGGCGCCGCCAAAGCCCTTCTGTGTTTTGATTTTTCGAGTCTTGGCGTGTGACAGCATCGTTCCAAGGCGCGCGCACGAATGTCTGAATTGCCGCCTGTGAACTACGCCCCCTTCAGTCCACTGGCGAGACGGCGGCGGGCAGAGCGTTGCTTGGCTTCGCAATGCTCTTTCAGATCGCGCAGGATGCCGATCCACCCCTGATCCAGCAGCTCGAACGTTTCTTCGTCGGCGAGTGGCGGACCTTCATCACGCACGGTGACTTCGCTGGTGCCTCGCTTGAGACGGATCGTATAGCGGATCGTGTGGCGTGCCGCGCCGTCGCTTTCACCGCCACCTTCGTCCACCCAGTGAAGTTGGACCTCCGATTCCGGCACGAGCGCGGTAAAGATGGCGCGGCCGCGCTGGGTTTGGCCCCGACTTCCCATCCTCCAGAATGCCTTGAGCTCGCCTCCGACCCTGGGATCGGAGGTCACGCGATCGCAGAACCATTGCGCGATGTCCCTGGCTTCCGTCAGCGCTCGAAAGATCACAGCCGGTGAAGCCTGGATCAGGACTTTCTTCTCAATGATCCCCGTGCTCCGATCTGCGTCCATGGCGCCCAACGATATCACAGACGAGCCGTCAACGTCTCCCACCACTTCAAGTTCCTGGCTCTTTGGTGTCTTGCTGCCTTGGTGGTTTGTTTCCAGCATGCGACGATGTCGATCCGGGGTGCGCGCCACGCCAGGAGCTGCGCCGGCCGGCCGGGCCGCGATCCCTGCATTGACATGTTTGGGGAGCGCGACGAATCGGGATATAATGCCGCCGTCCTTAAACGAAAGAAGGCAAAATGCGCAAACTGCTTACCTGGGTCATCATCGTGCTGGCAGTGTTTCTGCTGGCCGGCGGATTGTCGTTCGGGCTTGACCTGTACTTTGACTGGCTCTGGTTCGGAGAGCTGGGCAAAACAGTTCTTTTCACTACCGTCCTGTATGCCAAGGGCTCCATATTCAGCGCGGTGCTCCTGGTAGCTTTCGTATTTCTGTACGGGAATCTTTGGTTTGCAAATCGGGGTCCGGGCGCCATCGAGATCGGCATTCCGACGCCGGATGGGCGCGTCACGGCCTATACGTTCGCCTCCACGACGGTGCAGCGCGCGCTGGGGGTGCTGTCGTTGATCGTCGCGTTTCTGTTCGCCCTCGGGAGCGCCGGACAGTGGGACACGATCTGGCGCTGGCTGTACCGCGTCGATTTCGGGGCGCAGGATCCGATATTCGCGCGCGACATTTCCTTTTACTTTTTTACGTTGCCGCTCGTCGAAGATGCGGTCCGATTTGGGCTGCTGCTCTGTTTTCTGGCCGCTGCGGGCGTCCTCCTCCTATACTACTTCAAGAGGGCGTTTTCCCTGCGCATCGCCCGCCTGTCCAAGCGCGGACGCGCCGTCAGTCACCTGTCGTTGCTGGCCGGGTTGTTCTTCCTGCTCCTGGCTGCAAACTCCTACTTGGACCGGTTTGAAGTTCTTTTTTCAGATCACCAGCTGATGTACGGCGCGAGTTACGCGGATCTGTATGCGCGCCTGCCGGTACTGAGCATTCTTGTGGTGACGGCGCTCGTGGGGGCGGCGCTTTGGTTTTTCAACGCGTTCGCGTCCAAATACCTTGCCGCCATTCTGGCTGCGGGCCTCTATCTGGTCGTCTTCCTGGGCGGGAACCTCTACCCCGCACTTTTGCAGAAATTCGTAGTGGCTCCGGACGAGCTGATTAAGGAAACCCCGCAGATCCTGCACAACATCCGGGCTACCCTCCATGCCTACGACTTGGATGGCGTCGGGGAGCTAAATCTCTCTGGGGACAAGGCGCTCACACCCCAGGATATCGAGGCTAACGCCGCGACCATCCGGAGCATACGCCTGTGGGATCATGAGCCTCTGCTCGACGCCTTCGCCCAGATTCAGGAGATCCGAACGTACTACGATTTTGTCTCGGTCGACAATGATCGCTACCGAATGAACGGGGCGCCGCAGCAGATGATGTTGTCCCCTCGTGAGCTGGATTCGAGCAACCTCCCCGAGCGCAACTGGATCAATGAACATCTCAGCTACACTCACGGGTACGGGCTGACGCTGGGTCCCGTCAACCGCGTGACGAATGAAGGCCTGCCCGTGCTTGAGATCAAGGATATCCCGCCCCACGCGACGGAGTCCGCATTACAGGTCACCCGTCCCGAAATCTATTACGGCGAGCTTACCAGAGGTTACGTGGTGGTGCGCACGGGTGCGAAAGAATTCGATTACCCCGCCGGCGAAGAGAACGTCTACACGACCTATCAGGGCACGGGCGGCGTCCCGATACAATCTTTTTTCAGGAAGCTTCTCTTCGCCTTTTATTTTCGGGATCCGAACATCGTTCTTTCTCCTCTGTTGAAAGCCGACAGCCGCTTTCTCTACTACCGCGACCTGAGGAGCCGTTTCAGCCGCCTGGTGCCGTTCCTGCTTCTTGATCAGGACCCCTACATGGTGATATCCGGGGGGAGATTGTTCTGGATTCAGGACGCCTACACCCGAAGCGACCGGTATCCGTACTCGATGCGGACCGGTGATTTTGGCAACTACGTGCGGAATTCGGTGAAGTTGGTGCTGGATGCCTACAATGGCACCGTGGAAATGTATGTGGCTGACCCGGACGACCCGATTATCCAGGTTTACCAACGCATATTCCCCGGGGTTTTTCAGCCTTTGGCGGCGATGCCGGCGGATCTACGCGCGCACATCCGCTATCCCGAGGACATCTTCAGGATCCAGACATACATTTATTCCGAGTATCACATGAACAATCCGCAGATCTTCTACAACAAAGAGGATCTGTGGGAGATTCCGGTGCTGGCATCGGCAAGCGGCCAACAGGCGATGTCCCCGTATTACACCATCATGCGGCTGCCACAGGAAAAGCAAAAGCAGGAAGAATTCATCCTGATGCTGCCGTTCAACCCCAAAGGCAAGGACAACCTTTCGGCCTGGATGGTCGCTCGCAGCGATGGCGATCACTACGGCCAGCTTGTCGTGTACCGCTTTCCCAAGCAAAAGCTGGTCTACGGGCCCAGACAAATCGTGGCGCGGATCAACCAGGACGCGGACATCTCCAAACAGCTCTCCCTATGGGATCAACGCGGGTCGCAGGTCATCCAGGGAACGCTGCTTGTGATCCCGATAGAAGAAGCTTTGCTCTATGTCCGCCCGTTGTATCTCCGGGGGGAGAGCGCGAAGATCCCCGAGCTGAAACGAGTCATCGTCGCCTATGAGAACAAGATCGCCATGGAAGAGACCCTGGAGGCCTCGATCAGGCGTATTTTCCAGGGTGAGGGAGTTCCTCTGGCGGTTGGCGCGCCGGCAGCAGCGGTTCCCGCTACGGGCGAAACTTCCGGCCTGATTCGGCAGGCGGTCGAGGCCTATGACCGCGCCGTGCAGGCGCAGCGCCAGGGCGATTGGGCCGCTTATGGCGAAGAGCTGAAGAAGCTCGGCGCCCTTTTGCAGCAAATGCAGAAGGAGAGGAAATAAGAGGCGACAAGTGACAAGTGACGAATGAAAACCCCGCTGTTGTTTTACTCGTCATTCGTCACTCGTCATTCGTCACTGGAAAGAGGAGGGATGGAATGGCGGGGACGCAATCCTTCGATATAACCACCGGATGCGATCTGCAGGAAGTGGACAACGCCGTGAATCAGGCGATGAAGGAGGTCAGGCAGCGCTACGATTTCAAAGGGCATAAGGTGGATGTTGAATTCCGGCGCGCCGAAGACAAGCTGATCCTGTCTGCACCCGACGAGTTCAAGCTGGCGGCTCTGTGGGAGGTGGTGCAGCAAAAGATGGTGAGGCGCAAGGTTCCAGTCCGCAACCTCCGCCCCGGCAAAGTGACGCCTGCTGGTGGAGGCACGGTAACCCAGGAGGTAAGCCTGCAGCAGGGGCTGCCCGCAGAGACTGCGCGGGCCATCGTCAAGCTCATCAAGGAGCAGAAGATCAAGAAGGTTCAGTCTGAGATCCAGGGAGATCAGGTGCGCGTTTCTTCCCCGTCCCGCGACGACCTGCAACGGGTGATCGCCCTGCTGCGCGAGCAGGACTACGGGGTTGAACTGAACTTCGGCAACTACCGAAGCATGTAACCACGAGTCAGCGAAGCGACTCCATGATCTCCTGCAAAACTGCGCGGGAAGGGCGAACCTGTTCCGGGAGCAGTTGAGCCAGCGGTTCCTCGGGCAGGTCCAGGAGCTCAGTGAAATCCGGCTTCGTCGGGTCCACGAAGAGCAAACCGGTAAGAAACTCTCTCCTCTCGGCCGATTCGAGGAGCACGCGCAGTGATTGCAGTTTGTTGCGCGGATCGAAGTCGCGCTCGAGCTTTCTCAAGGTGATGTGCGAACCGTCGTGCATCTCCACGACTTTGACGCTTCCTTCCTCATAGTCGGCGGTGATCGGCTCGTAGAAGGGAATGAAGCTCACTTCGTGCAGCAATTCTTCTGTCTCTTTCGCATGCTTGTAGCTCTTGGTCGACCCTTCGTGGTTGTTGAAGGTGACGCAGGGTGAGATGACGTCGAGGAAGGCCGTCCCGCGATGAGCCAGCGCCCCCTGGAGCAGGGCAACGAGCTGCTTCGGATCGCCTGCAAAGGAGCGCGCGACGTAGCCGCAGCCCAGCTCGATGGCCAGCGCGCAGCAGTCGATCGGGGGAAGATCGTTGACGACGCCGGACTTGAGCGTCGAACCCGGATCGGCCGTGGCAGAGAATTGACCTTTAGTCAGCCCATACACGCCGTTATTTTCCATGATGTAAATCATCGGGACGTTGCGGCGCAGCATGTGCACGAATTGGCCCGTCCCGATCGAAGCAGTGTCGCCGTCGCCGCTGACTCCGATCGCAATCAGCGTGCGGTTTGCCAGCATGGCGCCTGTCCCAACGGCGGGCATGCGGCCGTGGACCGCGTTGAAGCCGTGCGCGCGGTCAAGGAAGTAGGCGGGCGTTTTCGAAGAACAGCCTATGCCCGACAGCTTGACCACGCGATGCGGCTCGACACCATACAGAAAGAACGAGCGGATAATCTGGCTGGTGATGGCGTCGTGCCCGCATCCCGCGCAAAGGGTGGATTCCTTGCCTCTGTAATCCTGCATCAGCAGCCCGACGCGATTGGTGTTGGCTTTGGGCTTTTGGGTTTCCTGCGCGGTTGACATACTCAATCGGCCTCTTTCTCCTGCACGAGGATGGCGTTGGTGATGAAGCGCGCGTCAACTGGAATGCCGTTGTAATGAAGCACCGAGCGCAGCTTCGTGGCCTGCTCCGGGAAATCGAGGGAGAGCAGGCTGCGCATCTGCCCATCCCGGTTTTGCTCTACGACGTAGACGCGGTCGTGCTGCTCTAGGAAGGATCCAATCTCCAGGTTGAACGGCAGCGCGCGAATACGAAGATAATCGGTAGAGATATCCTTCTCCGCGAGCAGGTGGTCGCGGCATTCGCCGATCGCGTGATGCGTGGTGCCGTAAGCGATGATGCCGATCCTGGCGCCGGCGCGGTTGTCGACGATTGGCGCGGGCACGAAGCTGCGGGCGCCATCGATCTTGCGCGCCAGGCGATCCATCAGACTCACGTAGTCCTCAGGGCGCTCGCTGTATTCGGCGTGCTCGTCGTGTCCGCTGCCGCGAGCAAAGTAGCCGGCGGCTGGATGTCTGGTTCCCGGGAGGGTGCGATAAGGGATTCCGTCGCCGTCCACGTCCAGGTACCGGGAAAAGCGTCCCAGGCGCTCCAGATCCTCCTCCGAGAGCACCTTGCCGCGCTCGATGGGGATGTCGTCGGGATACTGGAATGCGTTCGACATCCAGTTGTTCATCCCCAGATCAAGGTCGCTCATGCAAAAAACGGTCGTCTGAAACCGCTCCGCCAGGTTGAAGGCTTCCTGCGCGAAACGGAAGCACTCCTCTACCGTGGCGGGGATGAGCATGATGTGCTTGGTGTCGCCGTGGCTCAACACGTAAGCCGAGAGGATGTCGCCCTGGCTGGTGCGCGTCGGCAGGCCGGTGGAGGGCCCGACGCGCTGAACATCCCAGATTACTGCCGGGACTTCGGCAAAATATGACAGGCCGACGAACTCGGACATCAACGAGATTCCAGGACCCGAAGTCGAGGTCATCGCGCGCGCGCCCGCCCAGCCTGCGCCGATGACCATGCCGGCGGCGGCCAACTCGTCCTCGGCCTGCACGATGGCAAAGGTCGGCTTCCCGGTCTTGGGATCGACGCGGTACTTCTTCATGTATGCGATCATCTGCTCCACAAGCGACGTCGACGGTGTGATGGGATACCAGGTAACCACTGTGCACCCGCCGAACATCGCCCCAAGCGCAGCGGCTGTGTTGCCGTCGACGACGATCATGCCCCGGTTCATGTCCATCCTCTCGATCCGAAATGGGTCGCTCTTCGGCAAGTTGGCTTTGGCATAGTCGATGCCCGCTTTCGCGGCTTTGATGTTGATCTCGGCGGCCTTCAGTTTCGATGCGAACTGCGTGCGGATCGCCTTCTCGACCTCGGCAGGCTCGATCCCCAGGAGCTGGGCCATTGCACCTACATAAATCATGTTGGAGAGCAGTTTGCGCAGTCGCACTTCCGCGCTGACCTGAGCAGCCAGGCTCAAGAATGGCGCTTCATAGTAGGTGATGTCGCTGCGCAGCCCCTTCAAACCCAAAGACGCCTCTGCCAGCAGCGCTCCGCCCTTTACCACCGACTGTGCGTCCTCGCGCGCTGTCTGCGGATTCAAGGCGACGGCGAAATCGATCTCAGCCTTGCGCGCGATGTATCCGTTCTTGTTGGCGCGGATGGTGAACCAGGTGGGAAGCCCCGCTATGTTGGAGGGGAACAGGTTCTTGCCGCTGACGGGCACGCCCATCTGAAAAATGGAGCGCATCAGTACGCTGTTGGCTGACTGGCTCCCTGAGCCGTTGACAGTGGCTACCTGGATGCTGAGGTCGTTGATCACCGGACCTCGCGCGTCGCTGCAGGCTTCACGTTCTGTCGTAACCGGTATGTGTGTGTTATCCAAAGTCACCCCTTTACCCCGATTGTCGGAAGGAAATCTTATCACCGGCTTCACTCCCCACCAAGTTTCTCAGACTATGAAATGCGCGGCGCCGCCCGCTGCCCGTAGCCAAATGGCGGATGCGAGCCATGCGAGCGGCGGGTCGTCATCGTAATTCGAGGTCTTATGTCGGTTTCGGCTTCGTGATAGAATGCGCGGACTTATGATTGAAGCAGAGGGACTGACTAAGATCTACGGATCGCTTGCCGCCGTGAGCGATCTTTCTTTCCGGGTTGAAGGCGGAGAGGTCTTGGGATTGGTCGGCCCGAATGGGGCGGGAAAGACCACAACGCTGCGCTGCCTGGTCGGCATCATCCCGCCTACGCGAGGCGAGATCAGGATCTGTGGCCACTCGCTAGGCCAAGAACCGCTGGCTGCCAAGCGAAACATCGCCTTTCTGCCGGATGAACCCCGCCTTTTTGATTACCTTACCGTGAAGGAGCACTTGCGGTTCACGGCTCGCATCTATGGCGTGCGCGACTTTCAGACACCCGCAGAGACGCTGCTGGCAGAACTGGAGTTAAGGGAAAAAGCGGATGCTCTTCCTGCGGAACTGAGCCGCGGCATGAAGCAGAAGCTGGTCATCGCCTGCGGCCTGCTGCATTCCCCAAGGGTTCTGCTTTTTGACGAGCCCTTGACGGGCCTGGATCCGATCGGCATCCGGCGCATGAAGTCCACGATCCTGAAGCGTGCCCGCGAAGGGGCCGCAATCATCGTCAGCTCGCACCTCCTGCACCTTGTCGAGGAGATCTGCGATCGTGTTCTGATTCTGAATCAGGGTCGCAAGATCATTCACGGTACACTCGAGGAGATCCAGAGAAGTCTTCCCGACCTGCGCGGTGATATCAGTCTGGAAGATATGTTCCTGCGCATTACAGGTCATGCTGAAGATGGTACCGAGATGAAATGATCGGGACATTTTTCTACTACCTCGTCCGGACCTCCAGGAATCGCGCTGTTTCAGCGTTAAAGAGGCTGCGGCAGCCGAAGTATCTGATTTCAGCCCTCGCCGGCCTGGGCTATTTGTACCTCGTCTTCTTCAGGCAGTTTCTCTCTCACCCCAAGGCAGCGCGGGGAATGCCGGTTCCACTGGATGTTGATGTGATTCCCCTCGTGGAGACCGGGCTTGCGCTCGTGCTTCTCGTGCTCGTCCTGCTACCCTGGATCTGGCCAGGGAGGGGCCGTGAGGGCCTCAGGTTTACTGAGGCCGAGATCCAGTTCCTGTTTCCTGCGCCCATCCTGCGGCGAACGCTGATCCATTTCCGATTGATCAGGATGCAGCTCAGCATTCTGTTCGGCGTCCTGATCTCGTTGGTCGTCTTTGGACGCGGGAGATTCCTGGACCATCCGATCTACGCCATGGTGGCCCTCTGGCTCGTTTATTCCTTCCTGGCCCTTTATTACATGGGAACCAACCTGACCCAGATGAGTCTGGCTGAGCACGGCGTTTCGGGGTTCAAACGCCAGTTCTGGACACTCACTTTGCTGGCCGTCGTTGTAGTTTCGATCGGGGTTTGGCTGAAATGGTTCATCCCTCCGCTTCCTGCGACAGAAACTGCGGGGCTATCGGATTTCTCCGCCTGGTTTGTGAGGACAACGGGGTCGGGGCCGGCTTATTACTTGCTGCTTCCTTTCCAGGCTCTTGTCCGTCCTGCCTTCTCGCCCGACGCTGCTGCGTTCCTGCTGCGTCTTTTTCCTGCCCTGGGAGTTCTCTTTCTCGCCTACCTTTGGGTGATGCGCACTGACGTAAGCTTCGAGGAAGCCTCGCTGGAAAAGGCGAGAAGGATGGCGATCCGGTTGGAAGCGGCCAGGAGCGGAAACTGGAGGAGAGCCAGGCGCGCTGCGCCTAAGGCGCGGCGGCCGCCTTTTCAGCTCGCGCCCGTCGGTTTCGCGCACACCGCCATCTTCTGGAAGAACCTCATCTCGGCAGGGAGGCTCGCTGCGCTGCGGGTTCTGCCGGTGGTTGTAATGCTGGTCATTGTTTTGACGACTATGACTTTGCGTCAAGGAAGTCGCCACGAGCTGCTGCCAATGGTCATCGGGAGTGTGGCGGTTGCGATGGCGGGAGCCCTGGTACTGATCGGGCCCATAGCGGTTCGCGATGATTTGCGCAACGATCTGCTTCAGATCGATCTGCTCAAGACATATCCGATCTCGGGATGGGGGGTGGTGCTGGGCGAGGTACTCGCGCCGACGGCGATTCTGGCAGTCATGGAGTGGCTCCTGGTCCTGGTTGCCGCATTGGTTCTGCCAAGCCTGGGCAAGATACACCCTACGGTTTCTCAGCGACTGCTGGTGGGATTGAGCGCTGCGTTTTTGCTGCCTTGTTTCAGCCTGATCGGAGTGGTGCTTCAGAACGCGTTTGCCCTGCTCTGGCCGGGATGGGTTGAACTCGGCAAGAGCCGTCGCCAGGGCATCGAGGCGATGGGCCAGCGGCTCATCACCATGGTTGCGACTGTCCTTGCCTTTGTTCTGGCTGATATCCCTGCAGGGTTGGTCTTTGCTGCGGTCTTTTTCCTTGGATTCTGGCTGCTCGGACTGACCGTTCTTCCGATCGCTGCACTGGTCGCTGCGTTGGTTTTGCTCGGAGAGGCAGGCCTGGCCATCTTCTGGCTGGGACGTCTCTACGATAAGTTCGACGTATCACTCGAGGGTCCGGGCCGCTGATGCGGGGCGGGGAAAACGAATAAGATGTTTGACCCGGAGGGCGCAGAGCTTGCGGAGATTCCTTTTGCGTGTCTGCGATCTCGGCGTCCCTTCGATAGGTTGCTGGAGATCGTTTGGGTTACGAACCTGCTTATCTGAGCCTGTTTCGCTCGGGCGAACTCAAGAGGCGCGCCCAAGATGCCTGGGCAAGACTTGAGGATTGCGACCTCTGTGCTCGCTCTTGCCACGTCAATCGCCGCATCTCGGTCAAGGGCGCAGTCTGCCGAACCGGTGAGCGCGCCGTCGTCCACAGTTTCGGGCCTCATCACGGGGAGGAGGATCCGCTGCGGGGCTGGGGCGGTTCGGGCACGATCTTCTTTTCCTGGTGCCCTCTTCGCTGCTCCTATTGCCAGAACTGGGATATCAGCCAGAAAGGGACGGGGCAGGAGGTAACGCCGGAAGAGATCGCTTCCATGATGCTGCAACTGCAGGCGCGGGGATGCCACAACATCAATCTGGTTACTCCAAGCCACGTGGTGGCGCAGACCCTTGCTGCCTTGGTCAAGGCGGGTGAGGGAGGGTTGCGCTTGCCCGTGGTCTACAACACGGGCGGATACGACAGCCTCGAAGCGCTCGCGCTGCTTGATGGCGTCATCGATATTTACATGCCCGACATGAAGTACGGCGATTCGGAAGTCGCGTTCAAGTACTCCAAGGTCAAGAAGTATGTGGAGGTAAACCAGGCCGCTGTGCGCGAGATGCATCGCCAGGTGGGGAATCTGGTTCTTGACGAGCGCGGGATCGCGGTACGCGGACTGCTCATACGCCACCTCGTTCTCCCCGGAGGAATGGCCGGCAGCGAGCAAGTTCTCTCTTTCATCGCGCGCGAAATCTCCACCGACACATACATCAATCTGATGGACCAGTATCGTCCCTGCTACCGGGCTGATGAGAACCCGCCCCTGTCTTCCTCTCTGACGGACGAGGAGTACCGGACGGCGTTGAGGCTCTGCGGGCGATACAACCTGTGGCGCCTGGACCAACGCACAAGAGCCCCGCTCTGAAACGCCGCCCTCCATCGGTGGCGTACTGGAATCCTTCGGGCGCCTTTTCAAATCCGGGATCCAGCTCTACGTCTATCCATGCAAAGATCCGGGGACCGGCCGGCTTGTAACGATCGAAACTCTCGAGGTGGCACCCAACTTGCGCCACCTCTATGCCCATCTCATCCAGAATGGGATGATCGTCGCCATCAAGAACGTCAATGAAGAAAACCTGCACATCTTGCCGGAGGAAGTTCTCAGGATGATTCAGTCAGGCGATCCCGCATGGGAACGGATGGTGCCCCAGCCCGGAGTCAAGCTCATCAAAGAGCGTGGAGTCTTCGGCTACCGTGCCAAGACCTACCCTGACTCTGACAACTGGGGCTCGAAACCTCTTTGGTCGGAGCAGGATCTCAAGGACGAATCATCCCTTTAATCCGCAATTGCAGCATTTGCAGGAGTGAATCGAGAGCGGGAAGGAAACGAGGGATCGATGAAAAGACTTCCTTGGCTGTGGCCTCCCTGTAGGTGTGGGTAGTCTTATTTCGAGCGTCAAGCATGTCAAGCCAGAGCCCCTCATCCTCGAGCCAACGGGCTTGCCAGGCGAGAGAGAACGCAGCTCGAGGCGTGGCGCAATCTTGCCCTTCCAGCCGGGCAACGGCCTGGATGCTCTTCCATGCCAGTTCGAAACAAAACTCGAAGCGCTTGATCGCGGCATCGCGGATGAAATCATCCCCGGGTTTGAGCAGAGCCTCCTGCAATCGTTTCAAAGCCTGGCCCAGGTCGGCTACTAGCAGGTCAGCCCTCCCCAGCCGAGATTTCAAATCAGAGTCGTTCAGCATTTCTGAGCGCCGCGCTCCTGAAGCGTTCACCTACGCCGAAAAAGTCCACCACATCGAATCGTCTGAGCGTTCTGAGTGTCTCCAAGTCCGAGCGAATCCGCTCCATGATTCTGCCGGGTACCGGCTCATCCCCGAGGATCCCAATATCGATATCGGATCCCCGCATCGCCGTGCCTGCACTTTCCGAGCCGAACAGGAAAAGATCATATCCGCTCAGGTTGAGATGCCGGCTGACAATCTGTTTGATTGCAGCACGCAGATCCGAGCCGGCGAGCACGGGTGAAGTTTCCTGCGATTCTATTGCCATCGATACGCTATCTTATCACTCTTCGGGCCTTTTGGGATCAGCGAGCTTGCTTCGCGACGGCGACCGGGGCCGGTGGCCGCAAAGACTAGGTCAAGCCATGGTATCTTTGATTGCGGCCGCGCTTTCCTTGAGGTCCAACGCGATTTGGCTGCGGGGCGTAATAAGGTCCAGGTCAAAATAATACTCACATCGATCTATTACTTCCCCTACCATTACGGCGGGCAGCACCCAACCGGGATAGACGCGCCATAGTGCCAGGGGGGCGACGAACCCGAATCCCAATCTCAGCATCGAAGCGAACAGTCGCCCGAAGCTCTTCGACCAGGGCTGCCTGTCCGCATAGAGCACAAGCTTGGTCAATCCCGCTAGCCCCGCCAGCGGCGAACTCATTACAAGAATGCCGGACAGATACAGTCCGGTCAGCAAGGCGCCGGCACTGTGAAATCTGAGGGAGCCCCGCGTCGCCGCGTTGTCGTAAACGCGATCCATGCAAAACAGAGCGGCAAAGCCGGAGAGGACGCCCGCCCAGCCCAGGGTCTGGCCCGCGGACGGCAGAAACAATCCCGCCGCTGTCAGGGCCACGAAAGCAAAGTAGAAAGTGATTTCTCTACTCAGCCAGGATTGGCGGAAGTTGAGGACTGCGCGCCAGGCGCGCAGTTTTCTGCCCAAGTGGAGGGCACCCACTGCAATGGCCCCCAGCGCTGCGGTCAGGAAATCGTAGCCATCTATGCGCAAGGACCGAAGAAGGGTTGCAATGGCGATCGCCACAAGCAGCGCGGCTGCCAGGGTGAACACCACGAGAGACCATTCCGACTCCACGCTCACCTTCGGTGCAGTGGCTGAATCCGGGGTTTGCGGTCCGCCTGCCACGGAGGCTTGGTGCAACTTTGGACTCACTTCCGGGCCTGTCGCCGAGCGCGGCGGCACGAACCGGATCGCCGGACCGATGCCCGTTTCGGGGAACCCGGGGACTGCATCGATTCCAGGCGCAGACTGAAGATCAACAAACTGCAGTGCTCCGGTTGGACAGAGAGAGGCGCAGGCCGGGGCTCTGCCGTGGGTCAGCCGGTGACTGCAGAGCGTGCATTTTGAGATCGTCCCTGTGCTGCTGCTGTACAGCGGCGCATCGAAAGGGCACACCCAATTGCAGTACTTGCAGCCGATGCAAAGCCGGCTGTCGATCAGCACCGCGCCGGTAGAGGGATCCCGCGCATACGCCAGCGATGGACAGCCTCTCATGCAGGCAGGATCCGTGCAGTGCAGGCAACCAAGGGACAAGTGGAACCTTGCCATGCTCGGGCGCCGCTGCGCGTTGAAGGTATACACCTCTCTCCAGCTTTTTCCCTGCCCCAGCTCGTTTTCAATGCTGCACGCAAGCATGCAAGCGTGACAGCCGGTGCAGCGATTCAAATCCAGCAGGAAGCCTTTCATCGAAGAACCTTCTCAACCTCCACGAGGTCATCGTGGAAGGCAGCGCCGTGCCCCATATCGGTCTCGCGGCCGAGAGAGCAGAAGTTCACGGTCCCGCCTTCGCTGATCCATGTCCCATTCGTCATCGACACGCATCCGGGCTTGAGGCTGAAATCAATGCGCGCGGCGGCGCGAAGGCTGCCGCGTGCGTTGAAGACGCGCACGAGGTCGCCCTCGCTGATGCCGCGCTTGACGGCATCGGCGGGGCTCATCACGACCGACAGCCGCTCGCTGACCGCGCGAATCATCTTCAGGTTGCCAAATTGCGAATGGATGCGATTCTTCGTGTTCGGTGTCAGGAAAAACAGGGGATAGGGGCACGATCCGAGGGTCTCTTGCGGCGCGTCGCAGAGCGGCAACGGATCGACGCCCCAGCGTTGTGCAGCCTCCTGCGAAAGCAGCTCAATCTTGCCCGACGGAGTCCGAAAAACAAGGTCGGAAAACGCGATTTCCTGACACCCGGGCGCAAGCACCGGCCCGGCACGCAAAGAGGCCAGGTCGAGGCCATGGAAGGGCGCGAGCCTGCGCTCGAGCCACGCCTCGACATCCGCGTCTGAAGGGCCGGGGATCTGTTCCGCGACGTCCGCCTCGGGCAATCCCAGGCGCCGGGCCAGCAAGCCGTAGATTTCATTTTCCGTCTTGACCTCGCCGGGAGGTTCAAGCACCTTCTGCCTCAGCTGGACGTATGAATGCCAGTAAGCGCCGATCACGTCCGACTGCTCAAAAAGGGTTTTGGCCGGAAGTACGACGTCAGCCTCGCGCGCGGTGTCGGTAAGAAACTGATCCACGGCCACGCGAAATTCCAAGGCGCGAAACGCTCTCAACACTGTGTGAGTTTCAGGGTTCTGTGTCACCGGGTTGCCGCGCTCCACCCAAATCATCTTCAATTCGGGCTCGCGAGCCGCGAGCATGTCCTGTCCGAGTCGGGCTGTCGAGATGCTGATGCGTACGTTGCCGTTTGGAGTTTCGGGCGGATAGAATGCGAGGGGATCGCGTACGCTGTCGAAGACAGCGCTCTGCAGATTTGCGAACTGCCAGCCTGCCCCTGGAGTCCCGATGTTGCCCGTAATGGCGAGCAGCGCGATCATGGCCCTCATTGCCTGGCCGCTGTTGGTATAACGTTGCATGCCAAAACCCGCGCAGATGGTTGCGGGCTTGAGGTCGGCAAGGTAGCCGGCCAGGCGCTCGATATAAACGGCCGGAACATCCGTCAGCTCAGCAACCCTCTCAGGTGTGAAATCGGCTGCCATGCGGCTGAATTCGGGGAATCCGTGCACATGGCGCTCGACAAAAGCATGGTCGATCCGATCGTGTTTTAAGAGGAGATGCGCGATCCCAAGTGCGAGCGCGCCGTCTGATCCCGGCCGAGGCTGGACCAGGAGCTCTGCGCGCTCTGCCGACTCGGTGCGCCGGGGATCGATGGCGATGAGCTTCGCGCCTTTCTCGAGCGCCCTGTCGATGAATGGCATCTGGTGGATGTTGGTCTCGGCCGGGTTCTTTCCCCACAGGATAATGAGCCTGGCATTGGCGAGATCCCAGGGCGCGTTGTGTTTGTTTTCCCCCAAGGTCAAGCGGGTTGCTTCAAGCCCCGCCGGCCAGCATAGGTCGCCGTAGGTGGTGGTGCAGCCGCCGAAGAGCCGCCAGAAACTCATGCCCACCGAGTTGAGGAGCCCCTTGGTGCCGCTTCCCGCATAGTAGAGGATGCTTCGCGGTCCCCAGCGCTGCTTGATCTGATTCAGCCTTTCGGCAATCTGTTCGAGGGCTTCATCCCAGGAGATACGCTGAAAGCTTGTGGTTCCGGGCACTCGCGCCATGGGGAAGAGGAGCCTGTCAGGGGAGGTGACCCTCTCCACGTAGCTAAGGCCCTTCAGGCAGAGTCCTCCTGGAGTGGCAAGGTTGTTCGGATGCGGTTCGAGGCGCCGTATGCGTCCGTCCTCCACTTCCACCAGCATGGAGCAGGTGCTGTAGCAGTTGCACGGGCAAGCGGTTGTATATGTCGGCATCCGGGAGTCCTTAGAGAAGCAGAGCCGCCGTCAAGACGGGAAGACTCGAGACGCTTGAAATCCCGCGGTTCCTGATCATAAGTCTGCATGGGACCTTGGCGTCCCAGCTTTCTCCAGTCGATCCGTCGTGCTAGCGGGGACCAATGGCTTTCGCAACTTGCAGCGCCTCCTGATAACGGCCGAAAGGTGCGCTCAGTTGCACCCCTTGGACCATGGGGCGCACGCGCTCGACCATCTCGCGCGCAATCGCAAGTCCCTCTTTGCCGGCGGCCTCCGTGGTCTGCGC
>Ga0315282_10006390_pt1 | contig 19744 bp, 20 predicted proteins | sample YL17G07_20_MG_FD_203693 | JGI IMG/M metagenome (GOLD analysis project Ga0315282, IMG submission 203693) | Sediment microbial communities from Yellowstone Lake, YNP, Wyoming, USA - YL17G07_20 | ecosystem: Environmental > Aquatic > Freshwater > Lake > Sediment | place: USA: Wyoming | collected... | reverse complement strand
CCTAAGGCATTGAAATGTCGTAAGTTATGATTTTTCACGAGTTATAGAAACTGGTTTTTTGAAAATAATCGGAAAGAAAAATATTTTTTAACGAAGTACTGATGTATAGATAACTAAAGGTCGATAATCAGGAGTTATATAATTTTGCTACATGGATTGCTGCAAGCCCGGCACGATTAAAAGGTGAAACAGTAAAGGCGGTTGAGAAATTTATTAAAACTTACCTAGTAGATTTATGAGATAGAAGAAGTAGAAGATATCTGTATTTCCACCCCCTAAAAATTGCGGCAGTTCTTTGAAGTCCTGAACGCAAGGCACCCCGTCGCCCTAGTTATAACCAATCCTGAATTAAAATCTCTAAGCAAAAAAATTCAAACTCTCCTTGACATTAATTGCCTTTTGCGCTATATTTAATGGCATTAATAGTTAAGATACTTAACTATTAAGGAGGTTAAATATGCCCGTAATTTCTCTTAGCCATTTTGCCGATAAAATGGGCGAGATTATGCCCATAATGATGAAAGAATTTACCAGATGCATGGCAGCTGAATTGCATAAAGGAAAAGTTACCCTGCCACAAATAATGATTTTGCATTTTTTGGAGATTGAGCAGGAAGCCAAGATGAAGGACCTGGCGCGTTTTATGGGCGTTACCATGGCAGCCATGACCGGAATTATCGATCGCCTCGTAAAAAGCGGCCATTGTACAAGAATCTACGACCCGCAAGACCGCCGGATTATTAAAATAAAATTAACCGCTAAAGGCGATAATTTAATAAAAAATATCAATGAAGGTAAGCATCAGATGATAATGAAAATATTTGGCAAAATCTCTGAAACTGATCGGCAGGATTATTTACGTATCCTATTGCAAATAAAAGAGATTTTACTCAAAGAAAATTCTAATTTAGCCTAAGGCTAATTAAGGCGAAATGCTTAAAAGGGCGTTAATTTTTTGTTTAAATATCGGGCTGTTCTGCAGCCTTGTTTCTTCTGCCGCAGCAAAGGATAAGCTTAGCGAGGCAGAAGAAAGGGCAAGGGAAATAGAAAAAGCCCTTTTTATGGCCTCGGGCATTGAGGAGAGGGTTTTAAAAATTGGCTTAGTGGATTGTATGCTTTATGCCTTAAAACAGAATTCAGAAATTCTGGTTAAGCGCATCGAACCAAAATTAAAAGAAGACGATGTTAGAATTGCCCGGGCGGATTTTGAGCCTGTTTTTAGCGGCGCGTATTCAATAGAAGACAATACCGAGCTTGCCTCAAGTGTCTTACAGGGCGCGAATACCTCTAATTCGCTGGATATGAATTTTAGCGCCGGCGCCTCGGGAAAATTAATTACCGGCACAGAATACGAAATCGATTTTCTGAATGAAAGGTATAAGAGCGATTCTTCCTACCAGATTTTTAATCCTTATTATACGGTGACCCCCAAGATAACAATTACCCAGCCGCTTTTTAAGGGCTTTGGGATACTGGTTAACCGCGCGGATATTATTATTGCCCAGAATAATAAAGCCCAATCAGAAAAATCTTTTAAGGATACGGCAATAAATACAATCAGTAAAACAAAAACCGCATATTACAATTATATTTTTTCCTTAGAAAATTATTCCCTGGATAAGCTCGCCTTTAAGCGCACCGTTGCTTTATTGACAATAAACCGCGCCAGGTATAAGAAGGGGTTGATGAGCTCGGTAGATTTATTAGAAACCGAGGCTGCGGCAGCAGCTAAAGAAAAAGCAGTTGTTTCCTCGGCAGCAGCAGCCAGTAAATCAGAGGATGAATTAAAATTAGTGACTAATCTTATCGATGACCCGGAAGCCTGGAATGCAAAAATAGAATTAATCGACCAGCCGGAATTTAAGGCAGAAAAGGTAGACCTTTTAACTGCCTTAAAGAATGCCTTTATGTCCCGGCCTGATTATCAGTCCGCGCAAATTGATTTAAAAAACCGTGATATTAAAATTCAGGTGGCAAAAAATGCCTTGCTTCCCACCGTTGACTTAACCGGCAGCTATGGTTTGAACGGGCTGGAAAAAAGCTATGGCATGGCAGCACAGAATGCCAACGCAGATTATATAGACTGGTTTGCAGGAGTAAAAATAAGCATCCCCTGGGGCGGGGGAGACCGGGCAAAATACGACCAGAGAAAATTAGAAAAAACCCAGGCCATTTTAAGCTTTAAAAGATTAGAGCAGAATATCATGTTAGAGGTAAGAGATAAAGTCAGGGAGGTAAGGGTAGAGAGGCGTCAGGTTGAGGTAGCAAGGCTTTCCAGAGAAAAAGAAACCCAAAACTATATTGCGCAAAAAGAGCGTTATGCCGCAGGGCAGGTCTCAACCCATGATATGCTTGATTATCAGGACAAATTAGCCAAGGCAGAGCTTGATTATGCCAAGGCGTTAATTGATTATAATATCGCCTTAATCAACCTGGATAAATCTCAAGGGATAACCTTAGCCAAGAACAATATTAAACTGGAGGAATGATGATTGGTTCACAGAAAATGGTTATAGCATTATTTGTGGCATTGGCTGTTTTAGGTTGCCAAAAACAGGAAAAAAAGCAGGCCGCAAAAGCAATAATCCCGGTTAAGGTTTCCAAGGTCGAATTTAAAGACCTTGAGGAAACGGTCGATTATGTAGGTAATATCAGGGCGCAGGAAGAGGCAGTAATTTATCCCAGGGTAAACGGAAAAATTATTGAAAAAGTCAAAGAAGACGGAAGCCTTGTCAATAAAGGCGAAACAGTTGCTTATATCGACCGCGATGAAGTCGGTTTTAAATTTGAAAAGGCCCCTGTAGAAAGCCCGCTTACCGGAATTATCGGCAGGGTTTATGTGGATATCGGAGAGAATGTCACCACACTTACGCCCATTGCCCTGGTGGTTGACATGAGGCGCGTAGAAATAGATTTAGACATCCCGGAAAAATATTATTCAAAAATTGCCCTGGATCAAAAAGCAAAGGTTAGGGTAGATGCTTATCCGGATGAAGAATTCAGCGGCCGGGTAACAAAGATCAGCCCGGTAGTAGATTTGTCTACGCGCGCAGCGCCAATTGAAATCACATTAGATAATCCGGAAGGTAAGCTGCGCTCGGGAATGTTTAGTAAGGTAAGCCTGGTGCTTGCCGAGCATAAAAATGTGCCGGTGATTTTAAAAGAAGCAATTATGGGGAAAGTTCCGAATTTATACGTCTATTGTGTAGAGAATCAAAAAGCGGTTTTAAGGAAAATTACCTTAGGTATCCGCCAGGGCCCGTATTATGAAGTAAGGGATGGCCTTCGCGAAGGCGATCCGGTCGTGATTATGGGGCAGCAAAGACTTTATGAGGGTGCACAGGTAATTACGGAGGAAGAGAAGCAATGAATTTTCCCGAATTCGGAGTTAAAAGGCCGGTAACGAATTTAATGATTTTTTCCGCAATCATAGTGCTGGCTTTTTACAGCCTTACCAGGATAGGCATAGACAGCATGCCTGAAATTGAGCCGCCTTCTATCAGCGTAATCTCCAGTTACCCCGGGGCAAGCCCGGAAGACGTAGAGGCTAAAGTTACCGAAGTGCTGGAGAACCAGCTTGCCACAACCCCGGGGATAGAAAAAATCACCTCTGCTTCTTCGGAAGGCTCATCGAGGATTACCCTTAAATTCATTTGGGGGACAAATCTGGATGAGGCATCTAATGACATCCGCGACCGCATTGATTTAGCTAAACGGCTATTGCCGGACATCCCGGATGAAATGGATAATCCCATAATCTTTAAATTTAACACCGCTAATATCCCGATAATATTTTTTGGTTTTACGGCAAAACAATCGTACCCCGAGCTTTATGATTTAATTGATAAAAGAGTGGGGGATGCTCTTCGCCAGCTACCTGGGGTGGGGACAGTGCAAATTCAGGGCGGCGGCTTAGAGCGCCAGATTAATATTTGGGTAGACAAGACCCGCCTTGAAGGGTACGGTTTCTCAATACTTGATATCCAAAATTCCTTAAAACAGGAAAACATTACGCAGCCTGTGGGAGATTTAAAAACCGGCATGACCGATTATCTCCTGCGGCTTCCCGGTGAATTCGCCAGCCCCGAAGAGATAAACCTGGTAATTTTAGGCAGGCGCGCCGGAAAGTTTATTTATTTAAAAGATGTGGCGCGCGTGGAAGACAGTTTTAAAGAAGTCACCAGCATGGTGCGCGTTAACAAACAACCCGGCTTGATGATGATGGCACAGAAGCAAAGCGGCACCAATTCCGTAGAAGTTGCGCAAAGAATAAAAAAGCGCATGGAAGAGTTAATTAAGACGCTTCCGGCAGATGTAAAGGTTGTTACTATTTTTGATACTTCAAAAGATATCATTGCCTCGCTTAATTCATTAAAATCTTCCCTGTGGCTGGCAATATTTTTAGTAATTTTAGTGGTCTGGTTTTTCCTGCGCCAGTTCGCGCCGAGTATGATTGTTGCTTTGACCATACCATTTTCACTCCTGATTAGCTTTGTTTATCTTTTTTTAAACGGCAAGACTATCAATACCATCAGCCTTTCTTCCATAGCCATTGCTTCAGGCATGGTTGTTGATAACGCGATTGTTGTCGTAGACAATGTTTACCGCCATTTAGAACGGGGCCAGCGGCCGCAGGAAGCAGCAATTTTTGGCACCTCAGAAATGTTTTTAGCTATCACTGCCTCTACTTTTACAACTGTCGTGGTTTTTCTGCCGATGTTATTTATTCCGGGAGTTGTCGGAGTTATCTTCGGAGAATTAGCAGTGATTATTATTGTCACGCTTCTGGCATCGCTTTTTACTGCCGCGACTTTCAGCCCGATGCTTTGCTCAAAATGGATGCATTCTAATAACAGCGCAATTAAAGAAACACATAAGGCATTCATTAAATTCTATGATTTTTCTGAAAAAATGTTTAAGGGCTGGGAGGATTTTTATGCAAAACAGCTTGGCTGGTCTCTAAGGCATAAGAAAATCATTATTGTCGGTTTTACCCTGGCGTTTATCTTTAGTTTAACCCTGACGCGTTTTGTCGGCAATGAATTTATCCCTGAGGAAGATACCGGGGACCTACGCATAAATATCAGCTTGCCTGTCGGGACAAGGCTTGAAGAAAGCGATAAAGTCGCCCGGAGAATTGAAGATCTGCTGGTTCAGGATATCCCTGAAGCAGAATATTATTATGTGAGAACCGGTTCAGTCAGGGGCCTGGGCAGGGCCTTTGGCGGCGCGCAGGGGACGCATACTATCGCTGCCGGAGCAAAGCTAGTGGTTAAGACTAAGAGAAAACGTTCGGTTACGGAAGTCGGGCAGGTTATAAGAAATAAGATAAAGAATATTCCCGGGGTAATCAAGGCCGATGTTTCAACAGGCAACCCATTAGGCCGCCTGATCACCGGAGGCGGAGGCAAGGCAATTCAAATTGAAATTATCGGGCACTCGTTTGAAGAAACCGATGCCCTGGCAGAAAAAATAAAAGGTATTTTAGAAAAGATCCCCGGGACAGTAGATGCTTCCGTCTCGCGCGAGTTTAACCGGCCGGAATTAAGGATTGATGTTGACCGCCAAAAATCAGCGGCATTGGGCCTGGACATGAGCACTATCTCCAATACCCTTAAGGCCTTTATTCAGGGGGTAACCGCGACAAAATACCGCGAAAAAGGAGAGACTTACGATATCTATGTCAGGCTTGAGGAGGCTTCGCGCGCAAAACAGGAAGATATTGAAAACCTTTCTATCGTAGCCCCCCTGCCGCAGGAAAAAACTTCTTTTATTGCCCTGGCAGATGCGGAGGCGCTCAAAGGAGTTTCCAGGGGCCATATTAAATTGTCTAATATCGCCAAAATTTACGAAACCCTCGGGCCGCAGGATATTGATCGCAAGAACCGGGAAAGGATAGTGCAGGTGGAATGTAATGTCTACAGGCGCTCTTCGGGAAAGATCATCGAGGACTTCAATAAAGAATTAAGTAAATTAACTTTACCCGGAGATATCATGATTAATATCGGAGGCGAGGCAGAAGAACAAAGAAAGGCGTTTAAGGATATGACGATGCTGTTATTGCTGGGTGTCTGTTTGGTTTATATGGTAATGGCCGCGCAATTTGAATCGCTCTTAGACCCTTTTATCATTATGTTCGCCATTCCTTTTACCTTTATCGGCGTAATTTTAGGCTTTGTCCTGACGAATACGACCTTAAGCATTATTACGTTTTTAGGGATTATTATGTTGATGGGTATCGTGGTTAATAACGCTATTGTTTTGGTAAGCTATATCCAGATCCTGCGCGCCCGGGGTTTATCTATGTATGAAGCAGTAACTACAGGGGGAAAAGAAAGATTAAGGCCGGTATTAATGACCACAATTACTACTCTGGTCGGGCTCCTGCCTTTGGCAATTTCCCGGGGCGAAGGTTCTGAGGTCTGGCAGCCATTGGGCATTACCATGATTGGCGGGCTGACAATCTCTACATTAATCACCATGCTTTTTGTGCCTACACTTTATGCTATTTTCCACAGAAAAGCTGCGGTAGCCGGAGGTGAAAAATAATGCTAAAAATGGTAATCATTGCCTATAACGAAGCAATAGATATGGAAGTAATGGAAATGATGGAAAAATGCAACTTGAAAAATTATACCAAGGTCATGGGCGTTTTTGGCCGGGGAGAAACCTCTGGTACGCATTTAGGCAATGATATCTGGCCGGGCAGGAACAACCTTCTTTATGTCGCCACCCCGGAAAATGCCGCAAAACAGCTGGCCTCTGCTGTAAAAGAACTTAAGGCGAAGTTAGGCAAAGAAGGCATTAAGGCATTTATCCTACCGATAGAAGAAATTACCTAATCCCTACCCGTCCGCCCCTCCGTGGTAGACAAAAAATACCGGACAAAACGGACAAATTTAGCGAGCAGCTTAAATAGAATTTTTTGCTGTTGAAGCGGGGATGTTTTACCTGATCATAAATAGCTTGCAGAAAGCGGTTGTTTGAGGTAAAATCTTTAACTACGCGGTTTCACCATGCGGTCTTATAGGATGACAGAAAGTCCATTGCCTAGGCGCTCGAAAATTTTGTTTAAATTTTCTCGCAGGCAATGGATCAATTCGGCCCAACAACTTACGGAGCGAATGAAATGAGCGAACGTAAGTTGTGGCCTCATTGAAGGAGAGTATTGTGATCAGAGATAATTATTCATATAAAAAGCATCAGAAAGAATTGGCCAGGAAAAAGAAGTCAGAGGAAAAGAAACAAAGAAAGCTGGAGAAAAAAGCGATTGGTGCCGCGCCCGAGCCAGGGCAGGCCCCCAATGACCAGGTTGCCTTGGGGTAAAGAAATACTTGCAATCTTTTTTAAAAGCCTTATAATTACAACTCGAGACCAAGTTTTTAGCAGAAATAAAGAGGCACCCAAACATATATGCACCCCAGCATAAAGGAATGCTGGGTGTTCCATTGGCATGGAAATTGTTTGGTGCCCGTAACTACGGGAGGAAACATGGCATATCAGGGTGGTGGTGGTGGATACGGCGGGCCGCGGGAAATGCACAAGGCGATTTGCGCAGAATGTAAAAAAGAGTGTGAAGTCCCGTTTAAACCCAGAGATGATCGTCCGATATACTGCAAGGATTGTTATTCAAAGCGCAAGAACGAAGGCCGTTAACTTCTAGCAAAAGCGATACAATAAATATAGTAATAGCGTAGAAGCCTAAAACCGCAAGGCCAGGTATCCTGGCTTTGCGGTTTTTTTAATGGTATAATAACATATCATAAGGACAGATATAGTTTTGAACAGAACGGTAAAAAAATGCACCCAAACCTATCGGTACCTTGCCCTAAAGGATGGGCAAGTATCCCACCTCCTGTGGGAATGGTTTGGTGCCCATAAACTATGGGAGGAATTAAAATGAATAGCTGTGCCAGATGCGGTGAGAAATTATCACATAATTATTTGGTAGCAATATTTACGGTTATAAATGAAAAAAGAGAAAGAGTAATAGTATGTTTAAAATGTAAAGAAATTTTAAATAAAAAGGGGAAATAAGGGGGCGGGATGAAGAAGATTGATTGCTTGAAATGCGGACAGAAAAATTCTTGTTGTGATTTTGGGGCATGGGTAGATTTGGAAGAAGCTAAAAAAATATTATCCCTTGGATTAAAAGGGGATTTTTATCATCTCGAGAAGGATAAAAGCTTTCCTTCCGGATATAAAGTCGGAACGAGCTATGAAGACAATCACTGTTCTTTCCTTACCCCGAAAGGGCTATGCGCCATTCACAAAGTTGATTATAATTTGAAACCGTCCCACTGTAGAGAATTCCCGTACGAAAGCGGAAGATTATCTTCGTTTGCAGACGTGTTATGCTCGGTGGTTAAATCAACCCTTCGACGTCGCTCAGGGTTGATGGTGAGCAAAGTCGAACCATCAAAAAGAAAACCAAAGAAAAAAACTGGATAGATTAAAATGGATATTTTTGTGGGTAATTTGTCGTTTGAGGCCACTGAAGGCGATGTAAAGAAGCTCTTTGAGGGTTTTGGGAATGTCGCCTCCGCCGTGATCGTGATGCGTAAGGAGAAAAAGGCGCCTAAGTCAAGAGGGTTTGGTTTTGTCCGGATGCCTGATGAACAGCAGGCACTGGCTGCGATAGCCGCACTTGGCGGCAAGGAATTCATGGGGCGCGCCCTTGATGTCAATCCCGCGCGCCCTAATCCCAAAGGGATAGGCCTTCCTATGTCTATTAAGGAAAGGCCTAAAGCAGAAGCTCAAGCGGTAGTTGAGTTAAAGGAGAAGAGGCAGCCGAAGTTCACGGTCGAAGCCCAGCAGCATCCGGTTTTTAACAAGCCTGGGACATATAGAGGCGGCAGGCGCACGCGTAGCTATATGAAACGGCGAGGGTTAGCCGGAATACAGGAAGAGGCTAAGCCGCGGCGCAGGGGCCAGGACAATCCGATGCGCTGGCGCAAAAGGAAAGACCAGCCAAAACCTTGGCAGAAAAGCCCGGGTGAGCATAAACCTTGGGAGAAGGTTGAAGGAGGGGCTCGGCCCTGGAAGAAAGCCGAAGGCGAGTCTAAGCCTTGGCGCAAATCTGAGGGCGGTTTTAAGCCTTGGAAGAAACCAGCAGGAGATGCTAAACCTTGGAGTAAGAGCAATGGGCGTCCGCAAAAATCCAGGTTTAAAGGCCGCAAAATTCCGGGCGGCCATAAAAGATGAAGTTAAAGTTATGGGAAGATTAATTTAATGGTTGGGCTCAAGAAGGAAAAATCACTGCGGGAGATGATGGCGCGGCTGGGAGTGCGCAAGGAAGATATCGAAGAAAAATTCATCCGCTCTCAAGGCCCGGGCGGGCAGAATGTCAATAAGGTTTCCACCTGCGTGCACCTGCGTCATCTTCCTACGGGGATTGAAGTCAAATGCCAAAAGGAGCGCTCCCAGGTTCAGAATCGGTATTGCGCCCGGCAGATCCTGCTCAAGAAGATTGAGTGCGTTCTCCTTGGAAAACTTTCTGAAGAACAAAAGCGTATCGAGAAGATCCGCCGGCAGAAACGCAAAAGGTCCCGCCGGGCGAAATTAAAGATGCTGGAATCAAAGCGGCGCCGTGCCGCAAAGAAGCTCTTGAGGGCTCGCGTGCGGGAAACAGAGGATTGATTAAAGGTTTTCTTTTTCGGGTCAGGCGTTCTTAATAAAAGTGCGTTTCAAGGAATCTCCCAGGCGGCCGCGGCTTCTTTCTCTGATAATGACGCTTAAGAAAAGGCGCGGCGATGCGGATAAAAAGGAGAGAATTTCTTTAAGAGAGAAAAACTTTACTACAAAAATATTCTTCCAGAGTATTTTTACGTATCTGGAGGGGGTGTAGAAAGAAAATTTTATCCGCCTGCCTATTTTTTTCAAGGCAGCGTGGCTGTAGTTGTCGGAATAAAGCTCTCCTCTTTCGGTAACGTGATACCCGGGAGTTTTTTCGGCGAGTTCTCTTAAGGGCGAAAACTTCTCAATCCTTAACTTGTTGCAGGCAATGGAATCAAGCCCGATTTCCCTGGCAAATTGCCCGATATAGAGCATTTCTTTTTCCGTTTCGCCGATATTGCCGTAGATAAAGTAACCGCTGTAAAAAATAGGGTATCTTCTTAAGACCGCAAAATATTTCCGTATCATTTCCTGATTAAAACCTTTGTTAAGCTGTTTTAGTATCCAGTCATGAGGGGATTCTATTCCGATTAAGAGCGCCTTAAATCCCGCTTTAACCATTTTCTCAAGCAGCCTAGGATATTTAGCGATATCCAGGCGCGCCTGAGCCAGGAAACGTTTTTTAATTTTTCTTTCAATAATTAAATCACAGATTTGCTCCGCCCTCTTGGGGTCAGCAAAGAAGTCATCATCGCTAAGAAGTATCGCTTGCGCTTTTAACCCCTGAATTTCATTAACTACAGAGTTGACGCTTCGGGCAGCATAATTTCTTTTTTGCCCGAGAGGATTTAAGCTGAAGGTGCAGAATTTGCAGTTAAAGGGGCAACCCCGGGCGCTTAAAACTGTGTCAAAACTTAAATCCGCTATCTTTATACCGTTTAAGGCAAAGGAATATTCGTTATGCCTTAAGGAACGGTCAGGCGGGACAAGAGTATTTACATCGGGGAGGGGGCGGTTAGGGTTATGCGCTATTAAGCCATTTTCGCGGTAAGAGATACCCAAAATATCTTTGAGCGGATTGCCTTTTAATATCTCTTTAATTGTTTCTTCGCCCTCGCCCCTGACAATGATATCAATTGTGGGGCATCTTGCGAAAAGTTCTTCTACCTTCTCGGTAGCCTTATAACCGCCTACGACTAATGTTATTGTTTTCGGCACGCGGTTAAGCATCCGGCAGATTTCATCAAACTGGCGGTCCCAACCGATACTGACGCAGAGAATGTCGATTGAGCCGGATATAAAGGCAAGGAGCTTCTCTGTGTCAGACAAGTCCCTCTCATGCCTTAAATCCATAAGGGTGATTTTGCCGGCCAGCCCCTTGGCGCTCGTCGCCACATATTCAAGCCCCGTAGGAGGGAAGAGCATCATTGTGCTGTTGGCGCTGCTTTCAATATAGGGATTCAGGAATAAGGCGTGGTTGTATTTAATATCAGCCCCCTTACCCACAAGGGTACACCGGCGCAATTCCGATAGGCGCCGGGTGTCTGTCCACAAGGGCACACCCGCGCAATTTCCCCACGAGGGGACACTGGCGCAATACCGATTAGCGCCAGGTGCATGATTAGCGCGGGGTGTTACTTCCAAAGGTGATGCTTAACTCTATCATTAAATAATATTTTAAGCAACAGATAAAAGGGCATTTTTAAGAAACCATTATTAAAAATTTAAATTTATGGTAAAATGAAAGAAATAAGAATAAAAAATTTTACGGATAAGATATGAAACAGACTATACAATCGGTAATCATTTGGTTGGTGGGTATTTTCCTGACAGTGTTATTGTTTTTTATCATGGCGTTTACTTCAATAATACTTTTTCCTTTCGACAGGAAGCGGAAATTTACGCACGCCCAATGTTTTTGGTGGACTGATGCAGTGACCGCGCTAAACCCATACTGGGATGTCAAGGTCGAGGGCCTGGACAATATTGACCATAACAGGGCATACGTTGCCGTGTCAAACCATCAGAGCTTGGCCGATATCGTATTGATGTATAAGACCAAGATGCAGTTTAAGTGGGTTGCCAAGGAGAGCCTCTTTAAAATCCCGGTCTTGGGATGGAGTATGCTGCTGGCTAAACACATCAGGTTAAGGCGGGGGGAATTTTCAAGCATAAAGAAGGTTTATAAAGAAGCTTCCGGGTGGCTGCGCAGCGGTATTTCAGTAGTATTTTTCCCCGAAGGCACAAGAAACAATGATCTGGCAGTGGGAGAATTCCAGAACGGAGCGTTTAAATTAGCTATAAAAGAGAAAGTCCCGATACTGCCCATTCTTATACAGGGAACAAGAGATGCTATCCCAAAAGGAAGCTGGCGTTTTACGACCAGGATTTCTTGCCTGATAAAAGTACTGCCCCCGATTGATACCTCGATATATTTATCTGCCGATTATAACCGCTTGCGGGATCTTACGCGAGAGCAATTATGCGGCAACTAAAAACCAATCATGAAACGTAAAAAGCCCCTGACCCTGAAAATTTTCCTCTTTCTCGTCGCCACCGACATTCTGGAGACAGCCGCGCAGTTTTGTTTTAAGAAGACCTCCCTGGCCCAGGCCTCATTCGTTTACCATAGCCCCCGGGATATCCTGCATTTTATCTTGCAGGCCGCAATTAATCCGTATCTCTGGTGCGCCCTGATCTTGGTGTTTACGCTTTTCTGCATCTGGGTGACGATCCTTTCCAAAGTCGACTTAAGCGTGGCAGTGCCGGTGGTCAGTTTCAGTTATATCATCATCCCGCTGGCCTCGATAATCTTTCTCGGCGAACGTATCCCGGTGATACGCTGGCTGGGGATCGGCGTCATCCTTATCGGAGTAATCCTGGTTTCTATCAGCAGCCACCATCAGGAGGTAGCTTGAGTATGCATACGGGGATCTTTTTAATCGTATTACTGATCATGTGCACCGACCTCCTCGATACCGCCGGCCAGGTCCTCCTGAAGATGAAGATAAATTCCCTCTACCCGCAGGTGCATTCGGTGAAGAAAGTACTTATCTTTGTTTTATCGCTCCTGCGTTACCCCAGGGTGTGGCTAAGTTTTAGCTTAAGTACGCTTTCGCTGTGCATCTGGCTGATCGTATTGACAAGAGCAGACCTGAATTTTGCCTACTCCATCGACAGCATGCGCTATATTTTTATCACCCTGGCTTCGCTCTTTTTGTTGAAAGAGCGCATCGGTATGCTGCGCTGGCTGGGTATCGCCACGATTATTTTAGGGATACTCCTGGTCACCTTGAGTTAACTATCCGTCTATGGAAGTAAAAGTATTCAGAAAAATCTCAGAGATCCCCGAAGAAGACTGGAGGGGTTTTTTTCCGAAAGGCACGGAGAATTATTCTTTTCTAAAAATGCTGGATAGCCTGGATTTTCCGCAATTCCGTTTTTATTATGCGATTGTTCATGCCGAAACGACCCCGATAGCCGCCGCCCCTTTATTCCTGATGGAAGATTTTCAGCTGGATATGGGGGTAAAGGGCGCGTTAAGGCGTTTTACCTGCTCCTTAAAAAAGGTTTTCCCCCGCCTCGTCAGCGCCAGGATCATTTTTTGCGGTTTAATCTCCGGCCCGGGGCAGATCGGGATCAGGGAAAATCCCGCAGGGGTGATTGACGCGCTGGTCGGGGCAATGGAGGAGCTGGCGGAAAAAGAGAAAGCCGCGGCCCTGGTCTTTAAGGATTTCGATGTTTCTTATGAGCCGCTACTGCAGCGGCTCTCTAGGCAGGGCTTTGTGCGCACGAAAAGCCTGCCCATGGCAGTGCTGAAGATCAACTTCGGCAGTTTCGATGAGTATCTTAAGACGCTGAGCAGCTCTTCCCGCGAGGGTTTCCGGCGCAAACTGAAAAAAATCAGGGAAAACCCGGATTTTGATTTTGAGATTACCGATACAATCAGCGATGAGGTTTCCGGCCAGATGCACGGCCTCTACATGGAAACAGTGGGGGGTTCGGAGGTGGAATTCGAGGAGTTACCCAAAAATTACTTTAGCGTACTCTCCCGCAGCATGCCGGCGGACGAGGTAAAGTATTTTCTCTGGCGGCTGAACGGCAAGCTTGTCACCTTTGCCCAGTGTTTTGTGCGGGACAGCCATTTCATCGATTATTACCTGGGTTTTGATTACAGTGTCTCCCGCGAGTATAATCTTTTTCTGGTAAGGTTTAAAAGGCTGCTGGAGTGGTGCCTGGAGAATAAGATGAAAAGCTATGAGATAGGACAATCCAGTTACGAGATCAAGCGGCGCCTCGGGTTTGAATTCTTGCCGCTTTACGTATATTCCCGGACGCGCAGCAAAACCGGGGCGCTCTTCTCCAAAATTTACCACAAATACCTGGCATTCGAGCACTTCGAGCCCGTACTCAAAGAAAGCAGCAAGTGCATAATTTCCCCCTAACAACTCCTATGCCCTGGCACGTCTACATTATCGAGTGCAAAGACGGCAAACTCTACACCGGCATTACCAATAACCTCAAGCGCAGGATTAAGGCCCACAACTCTGGCAACGGCTGCAGGTTTACCAAATACAGAGCTCCTGTCAAATTACGCTACGTTGAAGATTGCCTCACCAAACCACAGGCCCTAAAGCGCGAAGCACAGATCAAACGCCTGGAAAGGCCCCGGAAACTTGCCCTCATCAGATCCGCTAAAATTTCCCGTTAGATTTTGCCTTCTCCTGCGTCTATTATAGTAAAAAGAACATGTTGTTTGGGTAAAGTGAAAAAAGAAATGGGAAATTCAATTAAGACATGGCCTAAATATGAGCGTCCAAGAGAACTTCTGCTAGACAAAGGGCCCGATTATGTTTCAGATGCTGGTTTAATTGCCATTCTTCTGCGGACCGGAACAAGAGGTAAGGATGCTGTGGCTCTTGCTAGAGATTTACTGAATTATTTCGGTGGCTTGAGGGGTTTACTAAGGGCCAAAATCTCCGATTTGAGAAAGGTTAAAGGTTTAGGGAGTGCTAAAATTGCGCAAATTATTGCTGTCATAGAAATTGCTAACCGTAAATTAAAGGAAGAGCTTACAGGCCAAAATTATGTAGAAAACGAAAAGGATGTAGTTGATTATCTTTCTTTGTCAACGCGGGATTTAAAAGAAGAGTCTTTCAGGGCGGTATATTTAAATCGCACAAATATTATTTTATCTATAGATGAATTGGCCAAAGGCACGGTGGATCAAGCATCCATCTACCCCAGAGAAGTAGTAAAGAGAGGGCTGGAGCTTGGCGCAAGCGCGATAATTTTTGTGCATAACCATCCTTCCGGAAGTATCGAGCCGAGCCAATTTGATTTGGAGCTTACCAAAAAGCTCATTTCTGCCTGTCTTGCTGTTGAAATAATCCCTCTGGACCACATCATAATTTCCCCCACAGGATATGTCAGCTTGAAGCAAAAAGGCATATTTAATGAACTATACTATAGTTTACCTTCAATATAACTACAACTAAACTATAAAATTAAATAAAAAATTGACTTGACAAATCAACAAAAATATAGTATACTCGCTTTCGTTAGGGATAGAGTTTAAATCTTTATGCAAACAGGGAGTAGATTATGGCAAAGATTAATTTAGAGGTTCTAGAAAGCCACCTTTGGGGCTCTGCTGATATTTTACGGGGGCACATAGATGCGGCAGATTACAAAAATTATATTTTCGGCCTCCTCTTTTTAAAAAGGATTTCAGATGTATTTGATGAAGAGGTGGAAAACATTATCCGCGAGAAGGGGGACAAAAAGCTCGCCCTTGAGGACCGCGATTACCACGCTTTCTTTGTTCCGGAAAAAGCGCGTTGGGAATACTTAAAATCACGCACACAACACATAGGGGAAGCTCTTAATAAAGCAAATGATTTGCTTGAAGATGAAAATACGGAAAGCCTCGAAGGGGTTCTTTCAGTAGTTGATTTTAATGATAAGGATAGGCTACCCGACCATATACTTTCTCAGCTTATTAATCATTTCTCACAAATTAGGCTGAGAAATGAAGATTTGGAGAAACCCGATATTTTAGGTGACGCTTATGAATACTTAATCGCCCAGTTTGCATCCAGCGCCGGCAAAAAAGGCGGTGAGTTTTATACGCCCAAAGAAGTAGTGGAATTATTGGTGGAGATTCTGGAGCCTAAAGAAGGGATGCGTATCTGCGATCCTACGTGCGGTTCCGGCGGTATGTTGATTCAATCTGTTTACCACTTAAGAGAAAGAAAAGAAAACCCCAAAAATGTCTCGCTTTTCGGACAGGAGATAAATGTAGGGACATGGGCAATTTGCAAGATGAACTTATTGCTGCACGGCCTGCAGAATGCACAGATAAAAAGATGCGATACCTTAGGCGACTCCCAATTACTCAGTAAAGGCAAATTAATGGAATTTGATATTGTGATTGCTAATCCGCCCTTCTCACTAAAGAATTGGGGGTATGAAAAGGCGCAGAATGACCCCTACAAAAGATTTAGATTTGGGATACCGCCCAAAGGATACGGTGACTATGCCTTTGTGCAGCATATGATTGCTATTTTGAAAGATAAGGCCAGAATGGGCGTAGTTCTCCCGCATGGGGCGTTGTTTCGCGGGGGAGCAGAAGGGAGGATTAGAAAAGGTATATTAGAAGAAGATTTGGTTGAGGCGGTGATAGGATTACCGTCAAAGTTGTTTTACGGAGCAGGAATACCGGCTTGTTTATTTATTTTGAACAAAAATAAACCCAGTGAGCGAAAAAGCAAAGTATTCGTTTTATACGGAGCAAATGACTACTTGGAAGGGAAGAAGCAGAATAAATTACGCAAAGAAGATATTGAGAAAATCATCTCGGCCTTTAGAGAATATAAGACAATTAAAAATTATTGCCGGGCTGTTTCTTTGAATGAGATTCGTGATAATGACCATAATCTGAATATTACCCGCTACATTGATGTTGCAGAAGAGGAGGAAAAGATTGATATCCAAAAGACCATAGATGAGCTGAAAGAACTAAAAACAGAAGCAAGCGCCATAGAAACTAAGGTTAAGGATTATCTTAAGGAATTAAAATTTAAGGTGTAAATATGTTCGAAGGTAAGAAAGATATTGAAGTTGCGTTAGCAGCGTTAGCCGAGCAATTAGAAGCTGAAGGTGCAAGCGTTATTGAGTTGGTCGTCTGCGGCGGAGCAGCGTTAAATATATTAGGTTAAGTAAGACGTCCTACTCAGGATGTGGATATCGTCGCCTTTATAAAGAAGAACGATGACGGAGTAGGTTCTTTGGTTAAAGCGGATTATCTTACGCCCGAGCTAAAAACAGCTGCCCAGAGAGTAGAAAGAGATTTTAATTTAGAAAAAGGTTGGCTTAATGTCGATCCGGCATCGGTTATGGATTTTGGTTTTCCCGAAGGAATGATGAAGCGACTTAAGACTCATCGCTATGGGAATAATCTGATTGTCCATTTCTTAAGCCGCTATGACCAAATTCACTTTAAGCTATACGCTGCCCTGACTAGCGACCGCAGGATTATACATGCGGGAGACCTTATTGCCTTGAACCCGACAAAAGATGAAATAAATGCTGCCGCAGGATGGATAATGACTCGGGATACCGCTTTACTTTATAAGCACGTATTAGTTGACCTATTAAAACAAATAGGATACCAAGATGTCGCCGATAAACTTTAAAAATTTCTTCCTGGAAAATATCTTAGATTTTCTCTGGGGGCAATGGTCTAATTTAGGCGTTGCCGGCAGTGGGCGCGCAGGCGGGAACTGGATTATTGACCCGGAAGCGCTCCTGGTGTTTTCATTGCCGATGGCCCGTTATGAACCGCGATTCTTTGATGAGATTTTAGATTGGTTGGTAGAAAACGGTGAATTTATCGATATCCAGCGTTTAAGAGGGATAATAAAAAATCACGATGAAAATACGCAGCGCCTCATTAGCGCAGTTGCCTGCTACATATCGCGGGAGGCCGGCACGCAGCAGCGAAAATGGAAAGCGCTGGCGCTATTTAGAAAGTCAGATGTAGCTATAAAAGACGAAGCCTTATTTAAGACAAAAGAGGGTAAGCCATATCCGAAGATTAAAGCAGAATCGGTTATCTTTCATGAATACATGTTCTTGCGTGAAGATTTTCTCTTGCGTAAGATGTCTCGGCCAGTATCAGTAACTGCTCCAGGTAATCTTCGCTTTCTCTTGAGAGCGCTCTTTGGTATTGGTTCGCGCGCAGAATGCATCCTTTATCTTTTGACCCATGAGGCGGGCCATCCTTCTGAGGTAGCCGGAGCAATCGGCATCTCTGTCAGGGGAGCCCAGGATACATTAATCGAGTTGGCTGAATCAGGGCTAGTGCTTACCAGGATTAAAGGGAAAAGGAAGATTGAATATTGGCTCTCTCAGAATAAGTGGTGGGAGTTCATCACGGGAATTAAAGATCAGGATACAAAACGGCCAACCTGGCTGAATTGGATAGCTCTATTTTCTGCCTTAAGTAATGTTTGGGCGGTATTAAATGAAGTGGAGGAGACCGAGTCAGATTATATGCGTAGCTCTAAGCTTCGCCAGGCAATGGAGACTATAAGCGTTGAGTTCTTAAAAAGCGGTCTATCTTTACCGCCCATTCCCGGTAAAGAGGTGCGCCCGGAAAGATATGAAACAGAATTCAGGAATTTTATCACCAGAGTATTAGGAGCTGGTGGAAAGTAGAAAATAGGAAGTAGGAAGGATGATTCAAGTAGGAAATATGATTTATGAAGGAAGAAGTAGAAGTATCATACTTCATATTTCATCCTTCATATTTTCTATCTCATCCTTTCATATCGGATACGGAGATAAATGGAACAGGTTGAGAGTTTAAAGACAGAAAACAAATTTAAAAAAACCGAAGCTGGCGAGATTCCGATGGAGTGGGGAGTCGCATCTTTAGGTGATATCTCAACTGAAATTTACAGATATCCAACTTATTATAATATCCAATATGTAGAAAGAGGAATCCCTGAAATTAGAGGAGAGCTTATTAAGTCTAACGGAAACCTCGAAACAGATATGTCTTTGTATAGGTTTATCTCCAAAGATACAGCAGCACAATTTCCTAAAACACGCATGCAAGAAGGGGATTTTGTTATTTCTGTTAGAGGAACAATGGGAAAAATTGGGATTGTCCCAAATGAATTAGAAGGTGCTAATATAACAGCAAATCTTATTAGGGTCTCTCCAGACAGAAAAAGAATATTTCCTCTTTGGCTACTTCAAATATTTATGAGTGAAAAATTTCAGGAGCAACTTAATATGGCATCATCAAGCACAACCATAAAGACTATTAAAGCTCCGGAATTGAAATCCTTTAAGCTCGCTATTCCTACTTTTTTTGAACAAAAAAAGATTGCTGAAATTCTATCGGCTGTAGATAGCGCTATTGAGAAGAGCAATAAGGTTATTGAGAAAACCAAAGAGCTCAAAAGAGGCCTGATGCAGGAGCTGCTGACAGGGAAAAGACGCGTTAAAGTAGGAAGTAGGAAGGATGAAGGAGAAAGTAGATATAAGAAAACGAAATTGGGGGAGATACCAGAGGAGTGGGGGGTTAAACGAATAGAAGAAATAGTCGAGAAAATAATTGATAACAGAGGCAAAACCCCTTCTTTATCAGCTGAAGGCTACGAATTAATAGAAGTGAACGCCATAGAAGCAGATAGTAAATACCCTAATTACAAGAAAGTTACAAAATATGTTGATGAAAAAACTTATGACGAATGGTTTCGAGATGGGCATCCAGAAAAAAACGATATCCTTATACCAACCGTCGGAACAATTGGAGTTTCTGCTATACTGAATGAAAATCGTGGCTGTATTGCCCAGAATATCATAGCTGTACGAGTTACTTCGGAAATGTTTCCAGATTTTTTTTATTATTTAACCAATAGCGATATTTTTATTAAACAAGTTAATCAAGTGGTAATGTCTGCTGTGCAACCGAGCTTGAAGGTGCCTCATTTTCTAAAACTTACGATACAAGTGCCGTCATATTCAGAACAACGTAAGATAGCTGACATTTTAAACGGTATTGATGAAGAAATTGAAGAAGAGACCGCTCAAAATAACAAGCTAAAAGACCTCA
>Ga0315282_10006389_pt1 | contig 19745 bp, 19 predicted proteins | sample YL17G07_20_MG_FD_203693 | JGI IMG/M metagenome (GOLD analysis project Ga0315282, IMG submission 203693) | Sediment microbial communities from Yellowstone Lake, YNP, Wyoming, USA - YL17G07_20 | ecosystem: Environmental > Aquatic > Freshwater > Lake > Sediment | place: USA: Wyoming | collected... | reverse complement strand
CCCAGAACCGCTGCTACAACGGCCGCCGTCCCTTTCAAGCGTTTTTTCCCCCGAAGGCAACCGGGGGATCCCGCGCCAGGGGCCGGCCTCGCCTTAGCAGATGGGCTGCCAGGCGAGAGGGGCTGCGCCTCAGAGTCAGTGGGCTTTTTTGGGGCGGTCCTGAGCTTTAGCTTCGCGCCACATGACCCACACGTAACTGAGTCAACACCAGTCTCAAGGACGATGTGCGCCCCACACTTCGGGCAGTTTGCGGTCGGCATCGAATCCCCTCCTCTTCGGTTGTCTCGCGACCTCCCCGTATGGCAAGGACTATACAGGCTTCCCTCGTCTGGGTCAACCGAGGAGCTCCGAGGATGACTTTCAAGTCAGGACGTAGAGGTGCCCAGCAAGGCTTCGAGTTCGGCCTTCTTGGCGGTCATGAGTTCGGGGGTGTGGGCTTCCAGGTTCAGGCGGAGGAGGGGTTCGGTGTTGGACTTGCGCAGGTTGAACCACCAGTCGGGGTATTCGATGGTGATGCCGTCGATGTGGCTGATGCGGCCGTCGGCGTACTTCTGGGCCACGGCGGCGATAACGGCGTCCTTGTCCTCCACCGTGAAGTTGATTTCGCCGCTGTGGTAGTAGCGGTTGACGCGTTTGACGAGTTCGCTCAAGGGTTTCCCCTCGCGGGAGAGGAGGTTCAGCATCTTGATGAGGGCCAGGAGGCCGTTGTCGGCGCAGAAGAAGTCGCGGAAATAGTAGTGGCCGGAGAGTTCGCCCCCGAAAGCAGCACCCTTGTCCCGAAGCGTCGCTTTCATGTAGGCGTGGCCGACCCGCTCCACGATGGCCTTTCCGCCTGCTTTCTCCACTTCCTCCCGGAACGCCCGGCTGGAGCGCGGGTCGTAGATGATGGTCGCGCCCGGTTCCTGGCGCAGGATTTCCAGGGCGATGAGGGTGGCGATGAGGTCGCTCCGCACCGGCTCCGCGTGCTCGTCGATGAAGACGCAGCGGTCGGCATCACCGTCGGCAGCGACGCCGAAGTCGGCGCCCACCTCCCTGACCTTGGCCCGGACATCGACCAGGGCCTCCTCCTTGGAGGGGTTGGCTTCATGGTGGGGGAAGGTGCCATCGAGTTCGATGTACAGCGGGACGAGGGTGATGGGGAGCCTTTCCAGCACCGGCACCCACATCTTCCCGGCCATGCCGTTACCCGCGTCCAGGACGACGGTCAGGGGTCGAATCTTCTCGGCGAACTTCAGGATGAAGTTTACGTAGTCCCGGAGGATGTCCCGGCTGCGGACGGTGCCGCCACCGGGGGCCGGCCCCAGGTCGTCCTTGGCCAGCCGGCGTTCGATTTCACCGATACCGGTCTCGTAGCCGACGGGCGTGGCCTCTTCCCGGGACAGTTTGAAGCCGTTGTACTGGGCGGGGTTGTGGCTCGCTGTCACCTGGAGCCCGCCCGGGTAGCCATAGTGGGCGATGGCGAAGTAGTTGGCAGGGGTGCTGATGGTATCCACGTCCACCACGTCCACGCCGGCGTCGGTGATGCCGCGCATGGCCGCCTGCGTCAGGGGCACCGAGGACGGCCGCATGTCCCGGGAGACCACGAGGGGCGACTTGCCCAGCAGGTGGGCGAAGACGCGGGCGACGCGGTAGGCGGTTTCCTCGTTGAGTTCGTCCGGGTAGAGGCCGCGGATGTCGTAGGCTTTGAAGATGCTCAAGGCTTACCCCTCGCTTCCGGCCCGCACGTGGCCGAACCGGCGCCTGCCTCTCTTAGGGCGCGGTCCTTGCTGCGCCGGGTCGGCTCAGTCTTCAAGCCAGCGGATGTGTTCGGGTCGTGCCGGTGCCGGGCCGCAATGGGTGCAGCGGACGCACTTCTCGTAGCTGTGGGCCTGGCGAGCGAGGCAGACCACCCGTGTCAGTCTGGAGCGCTCGTCAGGGCACTGGTACCATTCGACAGTCACGACCTCGGCGCTCTGCTCGATGTGCACTTGGACAGGCATGGAAGCGACTCCCACGGTTCCGCGTTACCCACCTCATATACCAGATATCGGCCGAAAGGGCCAGCGCGTTGACCCCCAAGGCGCCGAAGGCGGGCGGGGGCCCCCGCCCAGGGTGGACCGCTGACGGCGTTTTTCGGTTGATTGCCGAGGCGGTTCGCATACAATCGGCCGGCGAAGGAGGCCACATGAGAAAAGGGTTGTTCCTGGTTGCGGTTCTGCTTCTGGGCTGGGGGTGCGCCGGGTCATCGGCACGGAAGGCTGCGCCCAGGCCCCCTGCCGTGAGCGAGCGGGTGCACTTTGAGTTGGGTAAGCAGTTCTTCCGCGAGCATCAGGCGGAGGGGGTCATCGCCCGGTACGAGGAACTCCTCGCCGCCAACCCCCAGGACGTGGCCACCCTCAACAACCTGGCCTGGTGCCTGGCGACGGCTCCGGACGTGACCCTGCGCGACACCAAGCGGGCCGTCCAACTGGCGCAGAAAGCGGTGGACCTCTCCCAGGGCAAGGAGCCCGGGCCGCTGGACACGCTGGCCCACTGCTACTTCTACGACGGCCAACTGGACAAGGCCGTCGAGACGGAACAGCAGGTGGCGGGCCTGGCACCGGCGAATGCCGGCTACCAGCAGACCTTCACCGCCTTCCGTCAGGCGAAGGCCGAGGCTGAGGCCCAGGCCCGGCTTCGCCGGTTCACGGGGGAGGGGAGCGCGGTCGAGGTGGAACTGACGCCTCCGACACCTGCGGCGCCTGAGCGCCAGTTGCCCGCGGAAGCCCAGGCTCACCTGAAAGAAGCACAGAGGCTGATGGGCGAGAAGGACTGGGAGCGGGCCCGGGCCGAACTGGAGCAGGTCGTCGCCCAGGTGCCCGACTATGCGCCCGCCTACAACTATCTGGGCGCGGTTGCGGTCCGGAGCGGGAACGTCGCCCGCGCCATCCAGCTGTACGAGCAGGCTATTCAGTACGACCCTCAGTTCGCCCCGGCGTGGAACAACCTGGCCTGGGTGCTGGCCACGGCCGAGGAGGAGGTGTTGCGTAACCCGCTCCGGGCCGTCGCCTCGGCCCTACGGGCGGTGGAGTTGACGAAGAGCAAGGACCCCGACGTCCTGGACACCCTGGCCGAAGCCTATTTCGCCGCGGGGCGGTTCCAGGATGCGGTGGAGGCGGAGCAGAAGGCCCTCACCCTGGGCGGCGACACGGAACACTACCGCCGGCAGCTGGCGCGCTTCCTCGAAGCGTTGGACAAAAGCATGCAGTGACGGTGGGTGCCCGCATGCCTGCGGGCGCGAGGCGGACGTGGCGGCCCTCGCCGGAGCCGCTGGCTCTCCCGGCGTGCTGCCGCCCGCGTCCGCGGGCGAACCGGCAGAAGCCGAGGGCCCTTGACTCAGGCGCCGGCGGGCCACGAGAGGCGGAACCTCCTTTTCGACCCGGTTCCCGAGAGACGAGCGAGTGAAGTTCCTGGTGGTGAGCGACTGCGAGGCGGGTCTCCCGGCGCTACCGGCGGACAAGCCCGAGTTGGTAGTGTGCTGCGGCGACGTGCCCCGGGACGTCCTGGAGCGGGTGCTCGCCCGCTACGGGGTCCCCTGCTTGGGCGTGTTGGGGAACCACGACCCCGCTCTGGCGCCGCCAGTCCTGCGGGAAGTGCACCTGACCGTGGTCGAGATGAGTGGCGTGACCTTCGGCGGCTGTGAGGGGAGTTGGCGGTACAAGCCTCGGGGCCATCATCTGTACGGGGAGGAGGACGTTGCGGCGTTCCTGCGCGGCTTCCCCCGGGTGGACGTCTTCGTCGCCCACAACCCGCCGGCGGGGGTTCACGATGCTCCCGACGACGTCCACAACGGCTTCGCCGCCTTCAGGAAGTACATTGAGGAGCAGCAGCCCGCCCTTTTCCTGCACGGGCACGTGCATCGGTCGGCGGAGACCCTGGTGGGTCGGACGCGGGTGGTGGCGACGGTGGGCGCGCGGATGGTTGAGTTCTGATTGCACGGAGTGAGGTGTGGAGCGCCTGCGGGCCGGGCGGAACGAAACAAAGGATGATGGCGATGGACTGGCGCATCTTTTTCACGGTGTTCGGCAGCATGCTGCTGATGGAGTTGGGTGACAAGACGCAACTGGCGACGGTGAGTTTCGCGGCCAGCCAGCAGTCGCGGCTGAGCGTGTTCCTGGGCGCCGCGGCGGCCCTCGTCCTGACCTCCTTCCTCGGGGTGGTGGTGGGAGAGGCGGCGGCGGCCTTGGTCCCGGCGCTCGTGGTCAAGCGGGTCTGTGGGGGCCTGTTTGTCGTCATCGGCGTGCTCCTGATTGCCGGGTGGTTCTGAGTCCGGCGCGGGCCTTTTTTCGGGGCCGGACTTTCGGGGGCGGAGCGATGATTGAGGACTATGGTTTCGGCCGAATGACCATCGATGGCGTCACCTACACAGCGGATGTCCTCCTGTACCCGGACCATGTGGATGCGTCCTGGTGGCGCCTCGAGGGACACCGGCTTCAGCCTGAGGACCTGAAGGACGTCTTCGCCGCCGAGCCTGAGGTGCTGGTGGTGGGGCAGGGGACGCCCGGGCTCATGCGTGTCCCCGGGGCCACCCGTGAAGCCGTGGCCGAGCGGGGCATCGTCCTGGTGGTCGCGCACACCGCTGAGGCCTGCGTGCGCTACAACGAGTTCCTCTCCCAGGGCAAGTCGGTCGTCGGCGCGTTCCACCTGACCTGTTAGGCGCTTCGTCTCCGCGGACTCGGAAGGAATATGGTTTGCAGCCTGCCGGTCAGTTGCGCGACCTCGATGGCTTCCTTCTCGATTGCGACGGGACCACCTACCTGAGCGACCACGCCTACCCGGGCGCCCTCGAGTTCGTCGCCTGCCTGGAGCGCCTGGGCAAGCGCTACCTCTGGGTGACCAACAACACCTCCCACGACGCGGAAGGCTACGCCCGGAAGCTCAGCCGACTGGGCTTCCCGGCTACGGCAGCGAACGTGTACACCTCCGGACGTTCGGCCATCGACTACATGCGCGCAAGGAAGCCCCGGCCCTGTGTCTTCCCACTGGCCATGCCGGCGTACGAGGCTGAACTGGTGGCCGCCGGCTGCCTGCTGGTGAGTGCAGAAGAGGGGCCCCCATCGGTGGATTGGGTGCTGGCTTCGGTCGACCTGGCCTTTGACTGGGAGAAACTTCGCCGGGCTTGCGACCTGCTCCGGGCCGGAGTTCCCCTGCTGGCCACCCACGCCGACAAGGTCTGGCTCACGGCTGAGGGCAGGCTCCCTGACTGCGGCGCCCTGCTTGCCTTCCTGCGCGAGGTGACGGGCGTGGAGGCGAAGGTGGTGGGGAAGCCTTACCCGGAAATGGTCCAGGGGGCCCTGGCCAAGGCCGGCCTCGAGCCGGAGCGGGCGGCTATGGTCGGCGACCGTCTCTACACCGACGTGCGGATGGCAAAGGACGCCGGCTTGTTCGCCATCCTCACCCTGACGGGCGAAGCGACGCCAGCCGACCTCGCCAGCAGCCCCTATCAGCCTGACGTGGTGGTTTCAGACCTTGCCGAGCTCATTGCGCTCCTGTCTTAGCGCGCTTCGCTGTGGGAAAGGCGGGCGGCCGCGGCCCGGCGCCGTCACTCCACCCGCCAGCCTTCCTCCCCGATGAGTTTGACGAAGACGCAGTCGCAGACGTGTCGGCGGCGGAGGGTGCCGGCATCGTCCTTCTTGATCTGGAGCAGGCTCTGCACGTACTCCTCGCCGACGGGGATGACGAGGATGCCCGGCGAGGCCAGTTGCTCGGTGAGGGAGTCGGGGACGGCCGGGGCGCCCGCGGTGACGATGACGCGGTCGAAGGGGCCCTCCTCCGGCCAGCCCAGTGTACCATCACCCACGCGAAAGTGGACGTTCTGGTACCCCAGCTCGCCGAGGAGCCGCACGGCGCGTTCGGACAGTTCCCGCACCCGTTCAATGGTGTACACCCGGCCGCCAATCTCAGCCAGGACGGCGGCCTGGTAGCCACTGCCCGTCCCCACTTCCAGCACCTTCTCCGCGCCGGTGAGTTCCAGGCATTGGGTCATGAGGGCCACCATGTAGGGCTGGCTGATGGTCTGCCCGTAGCCGATGCCCATGGCGTGGTCGTCGTAGGCCCGGCTCTCGTCGCCGCTGCGGACGAAGCGCTCGCGGGGGACGCGCGACATGGCCCCCAGGGTGAGGGGGTCGTAGATCTCCCGGCTGCGGAGTTGTTCGTCGACCATCCGCTGGCGAAGCTTGCGGGAGTATTCCTCGCTCATGGGGGGACCCCTGCGCCGCGGCCGCTCCCGGCTTGTCCTTGGGGACCCAGTCTGAGCAGGAAGACCAGGCAGAGCCTGATGAAGCGCCAGGTGTCGCGGGCCGGCCTGATGGAACTGACCTCGTCCGCGTAGATGGTCCGTATGGGCACGTGGCCGATGCGGTAGCCCAGCCGGGACGCGGCGAGCAGAAACTCGCTCTCCGCATCGAAGCCCGTGCGCGTCGGCCGGACGTGACGGAGCACCTCCATGCGGATGGCCTTGTAGCCGGACTGGCTGTCGCGGATCTCCTGGCGGGCGAGCCGGCTCAGGATGACGCTGGTGGTGCGGTTGGTCCAGCGACGGATCCAGGGCATCCCCTCGGGGTTGGCCATCCGCGACCCCAGGATGATGTCGCCCCTTCCCCCGGCGAGAGCCGCGAGGAAGCGGGGGAGTTCGCCTGGGTCGTGCTGGCCGTCGGCGTCCAGGGCGATGACGGCGTCGTAGCCCCGGTCTGCAGCGTGATCGAACGCGGTCTGCAGCGCCCCGCCTTTGCCGCGGTTCCGTGCATGGCGGATGACGTGGGCGCGGGCCCGGGCGGCCAGGTCGGCGGTGTCATCTTTTGAGCCGTCGTCCACCACGACCACGTCCGCGAGGTACCGGCGGACCCCCGCGACCACCTGGGCGATGTGACGGGCCTCGTTGTACGCCGGGATGACGGCGCAGACCCGGAGCCCCTCGCCGCCCACGCGCTACCCTCCTTCCGCTGGCGGATGGAAGTCGCGCAGTTCCAGTTCCACCGTCGGTTCCGCATCCGCGAAGGCATTGAGCCTCGGGGTGTAGGCCAGGGAGCAGCAGCCTCCCAACTTCGCCAGTTCGCCCGCCCGCTCCCCCAGGTTGAAGCCGATGACGCGGGCCGAGTGGTTCCCCTGGCGGGCGTAGAAACTGAGGTGCTTCCCCCGCGAGCCCAGCCGTCGGATTTCCCCCGCGATGGCGACCCGGTGGGACACCAGGACGGGGTCGGGGTTCTCCTCGCCCAGAGGCTCCAGGCGTTCCAGTTCCGCGACCACCCCCCGGTTCAGGTGGGAGAAGGCCACCTCCGCGTCCACGGCCAACGCTGGCTGCCAGAGTTCCTCGGGGAGTTGCCGGGCGTATGCGTTGAGGCGCTCTTCCAGTTCCCCCAGGCGCTCTCGCGCCAGGGTGAAGCCGGCCGCGCGGGCGTGCCCGCCAAACTCCACCAGGCAGTCGGCGCACGCCCGCAGCGCCTCCAGGACGTGGAAGCCCGGGATGCTGCGGACCGAACCCCGGGCCATGTCGCCCTCGACGGCGACCACGGCCGCCGGGCGGTAGAATCGGCTCGTCAGCCGGCCGGCCACGATGCCGATGACGCCGGGCGACCAGTCCTCGCCACCGATGACCAGGACGCGCTGCTGGACCCGCTCCTCCTCCGCCTGCAGTTGGGCCAGGGCCTCCCGTTCGATGAGTTCCTGCAGTTGTCGTCGGGCGGTGTTGTGGGCTTCCAGGCGGGCCGAGATGTCGCGGGCGGAAGCCGGGGAGTCGGTGGTGAGGAGTTGGAGGGCGAGTCCGGCCTCGCCCATGCGCCCGGCCGCGTTCAGCCGAGGGCCCAGGCGGAACGCGATGTCGTCGGCGCGAAGCCTTCGGCCCCTCAGCCCCGCCTCTTCGAGCAGGGCCTGAAGCCCGGGCAGTTGCGTGTGCGGGAGTGCTTCCAGGCCCTGCCTGGTCAGTATGCGGTTCTCCCCGAGAAGCGGGACGACGTCGGCCACCGTTCCCAGAGCCGCCAGGACGACGAGGTCGGTGAACAGCGTGTCGATGTCGTTCGCCGCGCGGAGCTCGGGGCTCAGTTGGCGGGCGAGGGCCCAGGCCAGTTTGAAGGTCACCCCCACGCCGGCCAGGTCCGGGAACCGCGTCCGCCCCGGCTCCAACTTGGGATTGACCACGGCGAGGGCGGGGACGGGCGGCTCCGCGGGCTCGTGATGGTCCACCACCACCAGGTCGTAGTCGGCCTGCTCGATGACGTCCCGGTAGAGCCAGGCGTCCATGCCACAGTCCACGGTCACGACGAGGTCGACGTCGGTGATGCTCGCGAGGGCGGCCCGGTTCAGGCCGTAGCCTTCCCGGATGCGATGGGGGATGTAGTGGCTGGGTGCGAGCCCGAACCGCCGAAGAAGCCTGGCCAAGAGGGCGCTGGAGCAGAGGCCGTCCACGTCGTAGTCGCCGAAGATGAGGACGCGCTCCCGCTGGCGCACCGCGCGCACCAGCCGCGCCGTCGCCGCCTCCATGCCCGGGATCTCCTCCGGGTCCTCCAGGTCGCTCAAGCGGGCGTCCAGGAACCGGCGGGCCGTAGCCGTGGTGCCTGCGCCGCGGTTGACCAGGATGCGGGCGAAAAGGGGGGAGATGTGGAGGGCGCGGGCCAGCTCCCGTTCCTGCACCCGGTCACCGGGCTCTACCAGCCAGCGCGTGGCCATGCCTACCGTTCACCCCTCGGTCAACCGTCCGCCTTGCCCGCTGCTGATACTACTTGAAGATGATGGCGCGGTCAAGGTGGCCCGCGCCTCGCTGGCTGAATCGGCCTTGACAGGGGTGCCTCCCGGGGATACCGTGGCGGGCGCCCGGGCGATGCAGCACGCGCACGGCGTGGGCGCCTGCTTCGCCGAGCAGCACGTGCGGGACTCTCGGGGTTCTCTGACGGAAGGAGGCGGGCGATGGCGAAGGTGCTGGTGGCGTACTACTCCAAGTCCGGTAACACGAAGAAGATGGCCGAGTTGGTGGCCGAGGGGGCGCGCTCCGCTGGCGCCCAGGTCACCCTCGTCCAGGCCGACAAGGTCGACTTCGCCCGCCTGGCTGGCTACGACGGCTACGCCCTGGGCTCACCCGACTACTTCAGCTACATGGCCGGGCAGCTCAAGATCCTCTTCGACGAAGCCCTTGCCCACAAAGGCGAACTCTCGGGGAAGCCTGCGGTCTGCTTCGTGAGTCACGGCGGCGGGGGGGCTGGCATCGAGAGCGTCCAGCAACTCACGAAGGCGGTGGGCCTGCACCAGGTCGGCAAGGGTGTCCTCTCGAAGGGTGCCCCCACGGGAGCAGCTGCCGACGCCTGTCGGGAACTGGGCAAGGAACTGGTCAAAGCCATCCACTGATGCTGCCCTGCGAAGCACGAGTCTCCGCCGGGCGCTTCCCCTTTCCAGGACGAGGCGGGCGCGAAGCCTGTCGCCATGTGCATGTATCTGGGGCCGGGGGTGATGCCGGTGTGTTCGTAGAGGCGCCAGACGGAATGGAAGACGACCCAGGCGTAGATGAGGCAGCCGCCCACGAGGATGGCGCGGGCAAGGCGCGGGTACTTCTCCCAGATGGCCTGACAGGCCACCAGGACCAGGGCGGTGATGCCGAGCTTGTAGAGGGCTAAGCCGCGGACCCCGTAGTGACGGAGGACGTAGGCAGCCACGGGGTTGACTTCGTAGCCCCACCAGGGGTTCTCCCATGCGAAATAGACCCGCGAGATAAGCAGGTCGGCCAGGCTGAGGAGGAGAAAGCCCACCGACTCCGCCTTCATCGCCAGCGGGCGATGGAGCAGGGGGGGCTGGCCGCACGAGCCTACAGGGGCAGGTGCACCCATCCTCCCTCCCCAGCTGACTGATAGATGGCCTGGATGAGTTCGACGGGTCGGCGGCCTTCCCGTCCGTCCACCACGGGTTTTCGGTTCTGGCGAAGCACACCCACCATGTCGGCCACGATGTTCGCCGGGCCGGTCCCCGGCTCGATGACGGTGTCCTTGGCCCCTTCCAGGAAGTGCCAGCCGGCAATGGCGCCGTCCCGGGTGACCACCCCGCCGCGGTTGCCGTGGACGTTGACCTCGAAGGGCTGGCTTTCCGGGTAGGTGGTGGTGCCCAGGATGCGCCCCACGGCGCCGCCCGCGAACTCGATGAGGGCCATGCCCAGGTCCTCGGTCTCGATGCAGTGGGTGAAGATGGCGGCGGTGCCCATGACCCTTTTTGCGTCTCCCAGGAACCAGAGGAGGAGGTCGATGGGGTGGATGGACTGGTTCATCAGCGACCCGCCTCCGTCCATTGCCCAGGTGCCCCGCCAGCCACCGGCATCGTAGTAGGCCTGGCTCCGGTACCACTTGAGGGTGGCTTCCCCCAGGATGAGTCGCCCCAACTTCCCTTCGTCGATGGCCCGCTTCACCGTCTGCATGTCCTGCGCATAGCGTGACCCGAAATCGACCGCGAGCACCACCCCGGCCTCATCACAGGCCCTGATGACCTGGTCACAGCGTTCCACCGTCACCTCCAGGGGCTTGGTGGTGATGACGTGTTTGCCGGCCCCGGCGGCGTCGATGGCGACGGGGGCGTGGGCGCCCGTCGGCGTCATCACCAGCACCACCTCCACGTCCTTGCGGGCCAGGGCCTCCTGGTGGTCGAGGGTGTAGGGAACGTGGAGTTCCTGAGCCGCGGCCTTCGCCCGCTCCTCGTTGAGGTCGCAGACGACGGCCAGCCTGGCCCCGGGGGTCTCGGCAATCATCTTGCTGCGGGACCGCCCCATCCCCAGACCAACCACCGCGAAGCCAACGTCTCCGTGCGCCATCAGCATCCTCCAAAGAAGATGTCACGCAGAAGAACCTGTCGCGAAGGTCAGGGCGGCCCGCCGAGCCGCCTTGCCGCAGCCGGGCGACCCGCCTGCGAGCGTCCTCGTCATCCTACCCCGGTCTTCCGCGTGGTCAACGGAGTTTTGGTTCGTCGTTGAAAAAGGATGGCAGTCGCGCTAAGAGAGTGCGCTTTCCGACTTGAGTGACCGCTTCATTCGGCGAGGTGGCGGGATGCTGCTCCTATCCACGGGCTCGCTCTATACGCGTCCGCTCCGCCAGGTCTTTGCCTGGGCACGGGAGGCGGGCTTCGATGGCGTGGAACTGCTGGTGGACGCCCGACGAGAGACCCGCGAGGCCCAGAACGTCCGCCGATGTATGGCAGAAAGCGGGCTTCCCGTCCCTGTCCTCCACATGCCCTTCCACAGTCAGCGGACACCCGAGTGGGGGAGGGACTCGGTCGAGCGCGTTCGGGCCACCGCTCGTCTGGCCAAGGAACTCGGCGCGGGGCTCGTCGTCCTTCACCTCCCCCTGTGGCCCGAGCGCCGGTTCGCCCGCTGGCTCCTGGAGGAGCTTCCGCAGGAGGAAGAGGAGTTTGGACTCAGCCTGGCCGTGGAAAACCTGCCCGCCACCCGGTGGCTCCTGCCCGGGCTTCGCGTCCGGCGCTGGCCCTTCCTCTTTCGCGAGCAGCGCCAGCCCGGCGCCCTGAGCCGATTCCTCCTGGTCATGACCCGGCCGGAAAGGCGGTTCAACACGGCCGAGGAGCTGGCGCGGTTCGAACACGTGGTCTTTGACACCTGCCATTGGGCTGTCCGCGGAGACGTCTTCGCCGCCTGGGAGGTGCTGAAGGGGAGTGTGGTCCACATTCATCTGGCCAACACTGTCGGCTCCGCTGAGCATCGGCTGCCCTGGGATGGCGAGGCTGACCTGCACCGGTTCCTGGCAAAGGTCCGGGCCGATGGCTACGCGGGCCACATCACCGGGGAGTTCTGCCCGGAGGCCCTGGGTGACCCGGCTGAGGATACGGTCAGGCATCGGCTGGCGGAGTCAGCAAGGTGGTTCAGGCAGGTCGATTCCGCGGAAGCGGAAGGTGAAGGAGGGGGCCCCGGAGGTTCCCTCTCGCCGCAGAGCCCCGCTTCCTGAAACATAGAAAGATTTCTGCGCAGGACCGGGCTCGCGGTGGGCACCGGAGTGGAAAACTCTCAGGCTTCAGGGGTTTCTTGCGTTTCTTCGCCTGCCTGGCCAGCGCCTTGACAAAAGCAGGGCGGCGAGGTATATTGTTGAGGTGGGACAATTTGTGGGGAAGCGCACCATGCTGTTCGCTCTTCCTCGAAGGCTGATTCCCGGCGGGGAGGTGTCACCTCTGTTGGCGTACTGCCGCCCCTTTCCGAGGACCACGACGAACATCGGCCGTCCGTCGGTAAGGGGCCAGGACCCGCGACGCGGGGTGAGCGCTCTTAGGGAGGCCGAGTGACAACTCTCCCGCGGGACGTCATAGAACAGGTCCAGCGTTCGGTGGACATCGCTGAGGTCGTTCGCTCCTACTTCCCCCTCAAGCGTTCCGGGCGGAACTTCGTCGCCCTCTGTCCCTTCCACACGGAGAAGACGCCCTCCTTCAACGTCAATCCGCAGAAGCAGATCTTCAAGTGCTTCGGCTGCGGGAAGGCGGGCGACGTTTTCGGCTTCGTGATGGCCATGGAGCGGGTGGAGTTCCCCCAGGCGGTGAGGCTCCTGGCCGAGCGGGCGGGCATCACCCTTCCCGAGGCCAGCGCTCCCGAAGCCCAGGAGCGAAAAGAGCTTCGGGAGCAACTCTATCGGGCCAACACGTGGGCCGCGGAACTCTTCGGTCGGGCCCTCGCCGACGAACAGTCAGGCCGGGAGGCGCGCGCCTACCTGGAGGGGCGCCGGTTTCGCCCCGAGGTGCTGAAGAGTTTTGCGGTGGGCTACGCGCCGGACCGCTGGGACTACGTCTACCAGAGCGCCTCCCGGGACAAGGTCCCGGTTGACCTCCTGGAGAAGGCCGGGCTCCTGGCCCGTCGGCAGGGCGGCGGCTTCTACGACGTCTTTCGGGGGCGGGTCATGTTCCCGATTGGGGATGAGCGGGGCCGCCTGGTGGGTTTTGGCGGCCGGGCGCTCGCAGCCGAGCAGCAGCCCAAGTACCTGAACACCCCCGAAACGCCACTGTTCGACAAGGGCAGGCTGCTCTACGGCCTGGCCGAGGCCCGGCCGGCCATCGAGCGCGAGGGTCGGGCCGTCGTGGTGGAGGGCTACACTGACTGTGTGATGGCTCACCAGGAAGGTATCACGTGGACGGTGGCCACGCTGGGCACTGCGCTCAGCGAGCGTCACGTTCGGCTCCTTCGGCGGTTCGCCGACGAAGTGGTGCTGCTCTTCGACGGAGATGAGGCGGGCCAGCGCGCTGCGGGCCGTGCGGTGGGGCTCTTTCTCACGGAAGGGGTTTCGGCGCGGGTCCTCATGCTGGACGAGGGCATGGACCCCTTCGACTTCCTGGTGAAGCGGGGCTCTGCCGCGCTCCTGGAGCAGTTGGCTGCAGCGCCCGAGGCCTTTGAGTACCTGGTGGGTGGGGCAGAAAAGCGGTACCGCGAGGGAGGCCTGCGGGAGCGGGGGGTGGTGCTGGAGGAGTTGGCGGCCCTGGCCGCCACCTGCACCGAGCCGCTTCGGCGGAGTCTGCTGGCCGGGGGCATTGCCCAGAGGCTGGGCGCCGAGGAAGCGAGTTTCCGCGAGCGGGTGGCCAGGCTGGGCCGACGGGCGGGGCCGGGCGCCCTCTCCCCACAGCCTTCGGCCAAGGGCATCGCCGTGCGGGTGGAACGGGACCTGGTGCAGGCCCTCCTCGCCCAGCCGGCGCTCGTGGAGCGGGCCCAGGCCGAGGTCAGTCCGGAGGACCTGGAGGACGAGACGGCCCGCCGGGCGCTCGAGGCGCTCTACGGCGCCGCGGAGCGTGGCACCGGGGGTCGGCTGGCTTCGGTCACGGCGATGACGGGTGACGACGTTCTGGCGGCGCTGCTGGTGGAGCTGGCGGAGGAGAAGCCCGAGGATTTCGATTTTGCCACGCAGGTGGAGATGTCGATAGCGGTCCTGGCGGAGCGTCGGCAGGGCCGGTTGGCCGCCGAGCTGGACCGTCGGTGGCGGGAGGCCAAGGCCTCCGGTGACGAGGCCCTCGTCGACGCCTTGCTCCAGGAGAAGTTGGCGGCGAGGCGGGAGGAACAGGAACGCCGCCGGGCGCTCGCCGAGCGCACCATGCGGGAGGTGAGTTGAATGGAAAAGTTGGAGCGGGCCATCACCTCTCTGGTCGAGCGGGGGAAGGCCAAGGGCTACCTCACCTACGACGAGATGAACGAGTTGCTTCCCGAGGAGTTCATCTCGCCGGAGAAGATCGACGACATCCTGCGCACCCTCGAGGAACTCAACATCAGGCTGGTCGACCACGAGGAGGCGGAGGGCGCCGTCACCGAGGAGGGCCGCGGGGAGGAAGAGGAGGTCCTGGAGGAGGAGCCCCTGGAAGGCGTCCACGAGCGGGTGGACGACCCCGTGCGCATCTACCTCACCCAGATGGGGGAGATCCCCTTGCTGTCGCGGGACGAGGAGATCGCCCTGGCCAAGAAGATCGAACTCACCCGCAAGCACTTCCGGAGCAAGGTGTTGGAGAACGAGTTCTCGCTCCGGGAGGTGGTCTCGCTGCTCCGGGGCCTGGAGCGGGGCGACGTCCCCTTCGACCGGGCCATCAAACTCATCGAGGTGCCCGGCGACGGCCAGGTCACCAAGGAGGACATCCTGGAGCGGATGGCCATCAACCTGGCCACGGTGGAACGGATGCTGGAACGTAACCGCAAGGAGTACGAGCAGCTCCACCAGAACCGGATGAGCCCGACGGAGAAGCGCGAGTTCCGCCAGCGCATCAAGCTGCGTCAACTGAAGGCCGTGCAGTTGCTGGAGGAACTCTGTGTCCGCATCGACCGCATCCAGCCACTGATGGAGCAGTTGCTGGGCATCGCCGAGAGGATGCGCCACCTGGAGGAGGAGGAGCGGGAACTGCGCCGCCACCGGGACAAGCTTCACCTGGCCAGGCTGGGTGAGGTGCGCCGACGGACCGCCGGCCTGGAACTGCAGGTCCTGGAGACGGCCGGCTCCCTCCAGCGGAAACTCAAGGACATCGGGAAAAGCTTCTTGGCCTACGAAGAGGCCAAGCGGGAACTGGCCGCCGGGAACCTCCGGCTCGTCGTGAGCATCGCCAAGAAGTACCGCAACCGGGGCCTGAGCTTCCTCGACCTCATCCAGGAGGGGAATACCGGGCTCATGAAGGCGGTCGATAAGTACGAGTACCGCCGGGGGTACAAGTTCTCCACCTACGCCACCTGGTGGATCCGCCAGGCCATCACCCGCTCCATCGCCGACCAGGCCCGCACCATCCGCATCCCCGTCCACATGATCGAGACCATGAGCAAGATCCGCAATGCCTCCCGGCAGCTGGTGCAGGAGAAGGGGCGGGAGCCCACGGTGGAGGAGATCGCCCGGGTGACGGCCCTCCCCGAGGCCGAGATCCGTCGGGCACTGAAGATTTCCCGCCATCCTATTTCCCTTGACCGCCCGGTGGGCGACGGGGAAGATAGCTACTTCGGCGATTTCATCGAGGACCAGGGGGCGGAGTCGCCGGTGACGGCCGCCACCACGGAGATGCTCAAGGACAAGATTCGCCAGGTCCTGGGTACGCTCACCTACCGGGAGCGGGAAATCGTCAAACTGCGCTACGGCCTGGGTGACGGTCAGACGTACACCCTGGAGGAAGTGGGCAAGATGTTCAACGTCACCCGTGAACGTGTCCGACAGATCGAGGCCAAGGCCGTGCGCAAACTCCAGCACCCGGTCCGCGCCCGCAGGCTGGAAGGCTTCCTCGACTCGTTGACGACCCCCTGAGCGACCCCGGCGAGAGGGAGGGCATGGAGGAACAGCTGGCTGCACTCAAGAGGCTTCAGCGGATAGACGAAGAACTTGCCGACCTCCTGAGCCGGAAGGGACACCTGCCCCAGCGGGTGGCCGCCGCCACCAGGGACGCCCAGGAGCAGGAGGACAGGCTGCGGGAAACCCAGAGCCAACTCCTGCACCAGCGCCGCGAGATTGACCGCCAGGAACTGGAACTGCGGAGCCGCGAGGAGCACATCGCCCGGCTCCGTACCCAACTCTCCCAGGTCAAGACCAACCGCGAGTACCAGGCCATGCTCACCGAGATCCAATCCCTGGAGGCCGATATTTCCCGGCTGGAGGAGGCCGTCCTGGAGGCCATGGGGGAGACGGACGGCCTGTCGGCCGAGCTGGGGCGCCTGGGCGGCCTGGCGGAGGCGGCCCGCCGGGAGGTGACCGCCGTGGAACAGGTGGTCGCCCAGGAGGGGCAGGTGCTCGAAGGCCAGATTGCCGAGGTCCAGCGCCGCCGCGGCGAAGTGACCGCCCTCCTCACCGCGGAGCACCGGGCCATTTACGAGCGCCTGCGCGCCGGACTTCCGGGCCGGGTGGTGGTGTCCGTCGAGGCGGGAGATTGTCAGGGCTGCCACATGCCCCTGACGCCCCAGACCCTGAGCGAACTCCTGGTCAACAAGGCCCTCCTCACCTGTCACCGCTGCGGGCGCATCCTCTACCTGGCCGAGAACTGGGAGGCCCCGGAAACCCTCGAGGAGTGAGCCGCGGGCGGGGAAGGGGAGCCGGCGGCGCGTCCCTGGGTCAGGACCCATGGCCGAGAAGCGACACAAAGCCCTTCGGCTACATCTCCAGATTGACGGCTCCTCCCGGGGGAACCCGGGCCCCTCGGCTTCCGCGGCCGTGCTCCGTGACGACGAGGGCACGGTCCTCGCCGAGGTGGCACAGCAGTTGGGCACCACCACCAATAACGTGGCCGAGTACTTCGCCCTCATCATGGGCCTGGAGGAAGCCCTGAAACTGCGCGCCGAGCAGGTCGTGGTGGAGTGCGACAGCGAACTCCTCGTCCGCCAGCGGCAGGGCGAGTACAAGGTTCGCGACGCCCGCCTGCAGCGCCTGGAGCGCTGGGTCCGCCGACTGGAGGAGGGCTTCCGGAGCGTGACCTACACGCACATCCCTCGGGAAGCCAACGCGCGGGCCGATGCGCTCGCCCGCCAGGCGCTCCGCAGGCGAAGCGATGAGGTGCCACCTCTCTGAGCGTGCCGCCGCCAAGTTCGGCCGACCAGGCCCATACCCAGGTTCCCGCCAGCGAGGGGCCGAGAACCGCGAAGCGAGAAAGAAGGCTGAGGGCTTGCCCGGAGAGGTTTCCTGGGCTATATTGAAGGCGGCGTCGGAGTGGGGGATGCGGTCGCGCCCGCCCCAGCCCACGGGCGAAGGCGGGTGAGGAAAGTCCGGGCTCCACAGGGCAGGACGGTGGGTAACGCCCACCGGCCGTGAGGCCAGGGAAAGTGCCACAGAAAGCAGACCGCTTGTCCCCTGCGGACGAGCAAGGGTGAAACGGTGGGGTAAGAGCCCACCAGCGGGGTGGGTGACCATCCCGGCTCGGCAAACCCCGTCTGGAGAAAGGCCAAGCAGGGAGGATGAGCCGGCCCGGCTCGCTTGACTCCCGGGTAGGCCGTTGGAGACGTTCGGCAACGGACGTCCCAGAGAAATGACCGCACCCCGAAAGGGGTACAGAACCCGGCTTACCCCCCGCTCCGGCGCTTTTCTGTTGGTTCCCCCAGCCTCTACGTCGGCCGGGCAGGTCAAAGGCCTGCTCGGTTGCCCCCGACGGGGGTAGTAGAACTTCAGCGGCCGGTCCTGGGTCCTCTCCGCTCCTGACCTTTGGTGCTCAGCCCCCGAATCCCCGCCCTGGCCGCAAGACCGTTGCACTGCTGGCCCGATGCGGGTAGCATACAGGCTCTCTGTGAAGGAACGCTCAACTGGACAGAAGGAGGCGGGGAGTGGCCAAGGCTTTGCTGGTGCATTATTCTCGCAGTGGCAACACCGCGCTGATGGCTGAGTACATCAAGCAGGGGCTGGAAAAGGGGGGCCTGGAGGTGGTCAGTAAGAGCGTCGCCGAGACCAGGCCCGAGGAACTCCTGGAGTACGACGGCATCGTCATGGGTTCGCCCACCTACTACGGCTCCATGGCCGCGGAACTGAAGAAACTGCTCGACGACAGCGTGAAGTTCCACGGGAAGTTGGACGGGAAGGTGGGCGGCGCCTTCACCAGTTCCGGAGCCCTCGCCGGCGGAAACGAGACGACCATCCTGGACATCCTGGGGGCCATGCTGGTGCACGGGATGGTGGTGCAGGGCGACCCCAGGAGCGACCACTACGGCCCGGTGGCCGTCGGCAAGCCCGACGACCGGAGCCAGAAGGCCTGCGTGCGCTATGGTGAGCGCGTGGCCGCGCTCATCCGCAGACTCGCCTCCACTTGACGGACAGCCGAAGACGCCGTGGCACCTCTGAGGCCGCACTACGAAGTACCAGCGGAGGATGGCACCGTCCTCCTCGACCCGGCGCGCGAGGAGCTGCCCGAACTCGTCGCCCGGAACGCGGAGGCGCTCGCCCGCGTCGGCATCGAACTGGCCGGGCGTCCCCTGAGAGAACTGCGCTCGGCCTTTCGCCGGTCAGCAGTCGAGGCTGCGCGCCGGTACCTCAACGAGCTGGGCCTTCCCGGAGCGACTGCGTCCGGCGCTTCGCTCATCGTGACCGGTCACCAGCCTGTGTTCTACCACCCAGGGATTTGGCTCAAGAACTTCCTCACGCAGTGGTTGGCTGGGAAAGCGGGTGGCATGGGCCTGAACCTGGTCGTAGATAACGACGAGGCCCGTGACCTCAGCCTGAGTGTTCCCGTCCGCGAAGGTGATGGCGGAGTCCGCAGCGAGGTCGCCCTGGGCTCCTCGCCGGCGCAACTTGCCTACGAAGAGTGGCGCCTCGCTGAGCCTGACGCTGCCGACCGATTTGTCGGCACGGTGCTCGGCCTTCTTGAGCGCGAGGACATGCGCGAAGCCTTTGGCGCCTTTGCCGGCTACTTCACAGAGGCCTGTCGCCAGCATCCGGACTTCCCCGCTTTTATGACCGCTGCACGATGCCGGTACGAGGCGCACTTTGGCTTACAGAACCTGGAACTGCCGGTGAGTCGGCTGTGTGAACTCCCCGAGTTCTCCTGGCTCTTTGCTCACGTCCTGGCCGAACTCCCGCGCTTTTCCGAGTGTTACAACGTGGCCCTGGCCGACTACCGCCACCGGCGAGGCATCCGCAACCGCGCCAACCCTTTGCCCGACCTGGCACGGGGTGAGGGCTGGCTGGAGGCTCCCTTCTGGCTTTGGCGGGCGGGTGAGCCCAGGCGCGCGCTCCGGGTGGCCCTCGCCGGGGATGACCGGGTGCTTCTGGACGGCTCGGCCGAACTCCTTCGCCTCACCGCAGCCGACCTCGCCGGCGGCGAGTTGGTGGCGGGGCAGTTGGCGGGCCTGCGAGAGCGGGGGTACAAACTGCGCACCCGGGCGCTGACGACGACGATGATGGCGAGGTTGCTCCTCGGCGACGTCTTCATTCACGGCGTGGGAGGTGGAAACTACGACCGGATTACGGATGCCATCATCCGCAGTTTCCTGCGGATGGAGCCGCCCGCCTACGTTGTCGCCTCGGCCACGGTGTGCCTGCCTTTCGCCCGGAAGCAGGCGCGCCGGGATGAAGTGACGAGGCTCCTCTACCTTATCCGTGACCTCCACTGCAACCCGGACCGCCACCTTCCGGCCGACCGCAAGCGCGACCCGGAAGTAGGGCGCCTGGTGGAGGAGAAGTGGCGGTGCATCGGCCGGCGGGGGAAAACACCCTTGGAGCGACGGGAGGTTTTTGGTACAATTCGACGGATAAACGCCGAGTTGGAGGCCTCCCTCAGTGGGGTGGCAGGCGAGGCCCGCTCGGCGCTGGCCCGGGCGTCCGCGGCGCAGGCCGCCGAGGCGGTGTTGGGCGCTC